>JADMIO011294197.1_pt1 | contig 37736 bp, 41 predicted proteins | sample 8958161 | NCBI WGS metagenome assembly JADMIO01 (sample SAMN16585339, study PRJNA669376) | soil metagenome | isolation source: Crop rotation soil | place: USA: Cullars Rotation, Alabama | collected 2011 | reverse complement strand
CGCGACAACTTGTCCACGTGGAATTCTAAGCTTAGGATCCCAATGTGCTGGAAAGAGCGGCTTCTTCAGGATGCCCATGTCGAGCAACGGCCAGATGCCGTGCGTATGACCGGTGTCGAAGCACTCGAGCTCGGGCTTCACGCCCGCCTCGTTCATCGCGTCGAGCAGCTTGATGATCTTCGCGTACGTGTTCGGAAACACCATGTCGAAGACGAACTGCTTCCGGTTCTCGGAGTACTTCGAATAGTTCATCGTGCCCATGTTGAGGGCGCCGATCGCGGGGCGGCTCTCCTTCAGGTACGTGCACTGCTCGGAGACGTCCTCGAGGATGGTCCCCGTCGAGAAGTTGAGGAGGATCGGGCACCGCTTCTCGATCTCCATCTTGATGGCGGCAAACACCTTGGGATCGAACGTGGGCGTTCCGTCCTCGTGCCGCGCGTGGATGTGCACGACCGCTGCGCCGGCGTCGTAGGCGCGCTTGGTCTCCTCGGCGATCTCGACCGCCGTGTACGGGATGCCCGCGCACTGCTTGCGGTTCGCGAGGACGCCGGTGACGGCGCACGTGATGACGCAGAGGTCCGGATCGCGGGTGAACGTCGTCGTGCTCATGGTCACTTCTCCTCTTTTCCTGTGCCTGCTGCGCCTGCGCCGGCGATCGTCTTAACGCGCTTCGCCACCTTCGTCATGATGCGCATCAGATCGCGCATCTCCTGGGCGCTGAGGCTCTCGAGCGCGCCCTTGAAGATCTCCATCGGCTCGACCGGGATGTCGTCGGCGAGCGCATGCCCCTTCGCGGTGAGGCGGATGTGCACGACACGTCGATCCTCCTTGGAGCGCTCGCGCGTCACGAGCCCTTCGCGCTCCATGCGATCGATGATGCCGGTGACCGTGCTGTTCTGCGCTCGGATCTTGTCGGACAGCTCGGAGAGCGAGAGATCGCCGACCTGCTCGAGCAGCTTCACCACGGTGAGCTGCGGGCCGGTGAGATCGGCGCGCTTGGCGAGCTCCTTCGTGATGCGACGGCTCTCCGTATAGAGGTAGATGATGGCCTCGAGGACCTGGTCCACCTCGCTCTTCAGATCGGGATTCACGGGGCTCATGGGGCGAGAGATCTCATGGGTGCAGATATTTAGCATGCGAAATATCGTTGGTCCCCCGCGGCGCGTCAAGGGCCAGCGGCCGGGCTAGGCGCGCTAGGATGAAGACCGTGGAGGCCCTGCACACGCCGCGGCTCATCCTGGAGCCGATGACGCTCGCGCTGGTCGAAGCGGTCTTCCGCGGCGACAGGGAAGAGCTCGAGGCCATCGCCGGCGCGAAGATCCCCGCCGCGTGGCCGGGTCGCGTGCTCGTCGAGCGCGCGTTCAGCGCGTCGCTCGAGGCGATTCGTCGAGATCCCGAGACGCGCCTCTGGGGCGATCGGCTCATGATCACGCGCACGGACGAGCGCCTCGTCATCGGCAGCATCGTGTTCCATGGCCGTCCCGCCGAGAGCGGCATCGCCGAGGTGGGCTACGGCGTCGAGGAGAGCTGGCAGGGCAAGGGCGTCGCGACCGAAGGGACGCGCGCCGCCGTCGAATGGGCGCTCGCGCAGCCCGGCGTGCTCACCGTCGCAGCGACGACGCCGCCCTGGCACACCGCGTCGATCCGCGTGCTCGAGAAATCCGGGCTCGTTCGGGTCGGCACCGAGGAGCACGAGGCGCTCGGCGAGGTGCTTCGCTTCGAGCGACGGCGCTGACGCACGCGGGTGCGGGGCTCGCTTAAGGCAATCGCCTAACGCACGAACATCGTTGTTTCTTTGTGTTCGACGCGCCTCTGCGCTTTTCTCGATGTCGGACACGCGTTAGGAAACACCCCGATGTTCGCAGCACGCCGCACGCTCGCCGCCTTCGCTTTCATCTCGTTGATCGGCGGAGCGGCAACGCTCCCCGCGCGCGGCGACGACGCGAAGCCCGCGGCTGGTCCGGCACCTGCACCTGCGCCTGCACCGGCACCCGCCGCCGCGGCGCCGGCTTCGTCGAAGCTGACGATCACCACCGACGCGGGAACGCTCGCGTGTCGCGAGCAGGCCGCACAAGCGTTCCTGATCCGCGGCAACTGGTTCCCGCACACGACCGACGCCGACAAGCAGAAAGAAGCTCGGAAGCTGTTCGAGGAGTCACTCAAGTACCGCACCGAGAAGTACGGCTACTTCGAGGGCTTCGGCAGCCCGAAGCTGAACGCGCATCCCCCGAAGTTCTACGCGAAGTCGATGACGTTCATGGGCATGAGCGTCCAGGTGAACGAGAAGATCATCCCGGCGCTCAAGTGCGTCGAGGCGGCGCTGAAGGCGAGCCCGGCGGGCAACGAGTACAAGCCGCGCGCGATGGGCGGCATCCGCTTCAAGAACACGTACCGCGGGATGGAGATCTCGAACCACGTCTACGGCATCGCCGTCGACATCGAGCCGGATCGCAACTCGTGCTGCGGCTGCGTCGCGCCGTGGCCGGATCATCCGCTCTGCAAGGCGAAGAACAAGACCGTGTGGGAGCGCATGGCGATGCCGAAATCGTGGGTCGATACCTTCGAGCGCTTCGGCTTCTACTGGCTCGGCCACGACGTGCTGCAGGACACGATGCACTTCGAGTTCCTGGGCGATCCGGACAAGATCACGGAGCCCACCGGGGGCGCCGGCGCCGCGGCGAACGCGTCGCCTTAGCGTCCCAGAGCGCAGCCGCAGCGCTACGCCGCCCAGCAGCCTCGCCGCGATGTTGCGTCGACGGGCTGCAGCATCCATAGTCGAACGATGGCCCCATCGCGGTCGCCGCGCGCGGGTACGACGCCCCCTACCCATCTGTCGAGCTTCACGTCCGGCTTCGCCGTCGCCATGATTGCGTGCGGCGGGATCCTCGCCCAGCGCCTCACCCGCGGGGACGTCCGCGTCGCGCTCGTCGCGCAGCTGCTGCTCACCGCGACCCTCCTGGTCGTCGTTCGGCTCGGCGCCTCCAAGACGGCAACCGTCGCCGTCGGGGCGGCGCTCGGCATCGTCCTCGCGCATTCGGTCGTTCGTTCATCCTCGATCGCCGCGGTGCCCTGGCTCTGCGAGCGCCCCGCGCAGCTCATGAACGACGCCGTCGCCGTCTTCGCGCCACTCGCGATCGTCTGGGCGTCGAGTCGCCGCCCGCCGAACACGCTCGCCGTCGCTGCCACGCTCGTGCTCGTCACCGCGTATCGAGCCACCGCGTCGGTCTGGCATCTCGACGCCGCGGTCTTCTCGTACTCCGTGCAAGATCTCGTCACCACAGAATTCGCTGGCTCGGCGCTGGGCGTCGCCGCGTTTCGCCTGCTGGCACCGGCATGAGCGTGTGAGCGCGTGATCAGCCACCTCGACATGGTCGCGCGCATCGCCGCTGGAGCAATCCTCGGCGGCATCATCGGCTACGAGCGCGACGTTCATCGTCGACCCGTGGGCCTCCGCACGCACCTCATCGTCGCGATGACGGCGGCGACGTTCATGGTGATCTCGTCGCAGTTCGTCTACTACCAGCACTTCGGCAAGGACGATCTCGTCGAGGTCGACGCCTCACGTATCGCTGCGTCCGTCGTCTCCGGCATCGGCTTCCTCGCCGGCGGAGCCATCCTCCGCACCGGCATCAGCGTGCAGGGCTTCACGACCGCCGCGGGCCTGTGGCTCGTCACGGCGATCGGCATGTGCTCCGGCGCGGGCATGTACGTCGAGGCCGCGGTCGTCACGACGTTCGGCATCATCGCGCTCACCATTCTCCGCCGCTTCGAGGACAAGGACGTCCGACGAAGGCGCGTCTCCGTCGTTCTCGGCCCCGAGGCGAGCGGCATCGAGCCCGTCGCCGAGGCGCTCCGCAGCCTGGGCGCGACCGTCGTCGAGGTCGAATACGAGCGGCACATGGAGAACGAGAAGAAGAAGATCGTCGTCACCCTGGACGTGCAGCTCTCGGAGAACGTCCCCATCCCGAAGCTGATCGACGCGCTCGAGTCGGTGACCGGGGTGCGCCGCGTTCATGTCCAGCACCACAGCTGAGCGTCACGTGCGCCGATTGCCGCGCCCGGGCTTGCGCTTCGCCCGATAACGCTTACAAAGGGGCCTCCCCTCGATGAGCGACCACGAATTCACGATCAAGACGACGGAGATCGACGCCGGCGGCAAGGACTACCGCTTCGTCATCCGGGCGCCCTGGCTACGCGGCGTCCTCGAGGACGGCGAGGCCACCGCCACGTCGAAGGACGGCGTCGTCGAGGTCCGCGCGTCGAAGAGCGGCGCGGATGTGGTCGTCCACGGAACGCTGGACGCGAGCGTGAAGGTGCCGTGCGCCCGCTGCCTCGAGCCGGTCGACATCCCGGTCCACTCGGATCTGAGCGTCATCTACGTGCCCGGATCGCGCGTGAAAGACGCGGAAGACAGCGGAAAAGTCGAGTACACGCTCGCCGACGCGGAGGCCGACACGCTGCCGTACGACGGCGACACGGTCGTGCTCGACGACCTCGTCCGCGACGAGGTCTTGCTCGGTGTCCCTATGATTCCCTTGTGCTCGGACGACTGCCCGGGTATGTCCCCCGCCCCCGAAACCGACGCGAAGGCTCCTTCCGAAAAGACGGAGATCGACCCGCGGCTCGCGCCGCTCATGGCTTTTCGGGACAAGACGTCCAAGTAAAGCGTCCCGCTGTTTCAGATTAGATTCGATCGAAGGAGTATGCCGTGGCGGTCCCCAAGCGACGAACCAGCCGATCCAAGCGCAACATGCGCCGCGCGAACCACGACAAGGTGGTGCCGGTCCAGCTCATTGCGTGCGCCAACTGCGGCGAGCCTGTGACCCCGCACCGCGCTTGCGCCTCGTGCGGTCACTACAAGGGCCGCGAAATCAAGGCCCCAAAGGCCGCGAAGGCGTGAGGGCTGCGGGCCTCTCACGGCCCGCAAGCTCTGTCACGGATCTGTCACGGGAGCACCGTGTGCGCGCGCGCGCCTGTGCTAAGGAATCGACGCGCCCATGACCACGTCCGCTCCCGCTGCCCTGTCTGCGCCGCCCGCCTCCCGCATCCTCGGTACGGGTCACTACCTCCCGTCCATCGTCCGCACGAACGCCGACCTCGAGAAGATGGTCGAGACGAGCGACCAGTGGATCATCGAGCGGACCGGCATCCGTGAGCGACGCATCGCGCCCGAGGGCATCGTCACGAGCGACATGGCGACGGAGGCCGCGAAGAAGGCGCTCGAGGCCGCGGAGCTGAAGGCGACCGATCTCGACCTGATCATCGTCGGCACCGTCACGCCCGACATGCCGATGCCCGCGACGTCCGTGTTCGTGCAGCAGAAGCTCGGCGCGGGGAGCTGCCCCGCGTTCGACCTCTCGGCCGCGTGCGCAGGCTTCATCTTCGGCATGTCCATCGCCGATCAGTTCATCCGCAGCGGCGTGATGAAGAACGTCCTCGTCGTCGGCGTCGAGCTGCTCTCGCGCGTCATCAACTGGGAAGACCGCACCACGTGCGTGCTCTTCGGCGACGGCGCGGGCGCGGTCGTCCTCGGCCCCGCTGCCGGCGCCACCCACGACGGCAAGCCGCGTGGCCTCCTCTCGACCAAGATCCAGTCGGACGGCCTGCTCGCGCAGTCGCTCATGATCCCCGGCGGCGGCTCCGTCTCGCCGATGACCGCGGAGCTCCTCGAGCAGAAGAAGAACAAGGTCCACATGCGTGGCCAGGACATCTTCAAGGTCGCCGTGAAGAACCTCTACTCGGCGACCAAAGAGGCGCTCGACATGACGGGCATGACCGCCGACGAGGTCGACTGGATCTGCCCGCACCAGGCGAACCTCCGCATCATCGACTTCGCGGCCACGCGGCTCGGTGTCCCGAAGGAGAAGGTCCTCATCAACATCGATCGCGTCGGCAACACGTCGAGCGCGTCGATCCCGATCCTCCTCGACGAGAACCTCCGGTCGGGAAAGATCCGCGCGGGTGACACGGTCGCAATGTGTGCGCTCGGCGCCGGGATTTCCTGGGGCGGCGCGATCGTCCGTATGTAGTTGAAGGCTGGCGCCGGACCTCGGGCTATACTCGGCTGGATGGCTCGTCTCGGCTCTGGAGCTCGGAAGCTCGCCGCACTGTTCGTGCCGACGCTCCTCCTCCTTGCTTCGGTCTCTTCGTGCACGGCGACGGCACGCATCACCGACGTCTACATGGCGCTCGACGGCCAGGGCGATCGCAAGCGCAACGTCTTCGTCACGGACTCGAAGGAGATCCACTGCGTCGTCGAGATGGGCATCGGTCGCAAGGGCGCCACCATCGAGGCCATCCTCCGCCAGGTCCAGGCGTACGACTTCGGGTCCGACATGTTCTTCGAGACGAACCGCGTCGTCGGCAACGCGGAGAACTCGCCGCAGCCCGGCGAAGGCATCCAGAAGCTCGACATCACGCTGAAGGTCCTCGATTCGACCGGCCAGCCCGTCGACGGCGCGCCGTTCCTGCCCGGTCGCTACGTCTGTGAGGCGTCGCTCGACGGCGTCCTCGAGCAGACCGCGATCTTCAACATCGACTTCCCGGACTGCCCCGCCTCCACGATCAACTCCGGGACGCTCTGCATCGGGTTCTACAAGAACCAGACCGTGTGCCCGCACTACGGCGCCACCGGTATGAGCCCGCCCAACTGCCAGTGCGACGCGCTCAAAGGCTGGCATTGCGATCCCGATCCGTGAGCCGCGCAACGATCCCATGAGCCGCAACCGCCACAGCAGCAGCGACGAAACCGTGCAGCCCACGCCTGCAGACCTCCGTTCGGATCGCATCCGCGCGCGGCGGCGCGTTGCGATGCGCGTCGGATTGCTCGTCATCGCCATCACGTCGGCGACCGCCTGCATCTTCGATCGCAGCACCTACCAGGGCGGCGGCCGCACCGATCACGGAGCCACAGCGGCAACGCAGTCCGCGACCGACACCGTTCCGTCCGGCAGCACGATGCCGCTGCCGACCGACATGGACGGCGGCGACGCGAGCCTCGACTAGGCGAGGCTAATCCGGCGCAATCCCGCGCGCGCCGAGGCCGCTTGGCGTCCCACGTCACCTGCGCTATCGACCGCGCTCATGACCCCCGCCGGGTATCAGGTCGCGTGGCTCTTTCCGGGACAAGGCTCCCAAGCCGTTGGCATGGGCAAGGATCTCGCCCTAGCGTCTCCCGCCGCGCGTGAGGTCTTCGCGCGCGCCGACGCGGCGCTCGGAGAGCCACTCAGCAAGTTGATCCTCGAAGGACCGGAGGACCAGCTCACGCTCACCGCCAATGCGCAGCCGGCGCTCGTGACCATGAGCACCGCCGTCCTCGCGGCGCTTCGCGAGCGCTATCCGGAGCTCCCGGCGCCGCGCTTCGCCGCGGGACATTCGCTCGGCGAGTACTCGGCGCTCGTCGCCGCGGGCGCGCTCTCGCTGGAAGATGCGGTGCGCACCGTCCGCGCGCGTGGTCTCGCGATGCAAGGCGCGGTTCCGCCCGGTGAGGGTGCCATGGCCGCGATCATGGGCGTGGACGCGTCGCGGCTCGAGGCGATCTGCCGCGAGGTCTCCGAGGAAGCGCAGAAGGACGGCGACGGCGCGCCCTACGGCGTCGTCAGCTGCGCGAACTTCAATGCGCCGGGCCAGATCGTGATCGCCGGCGCCGCCAAGGCCGTGGCGCGCGTGTCGGAGCGAGCCGGCGAGGAGAAGGGCAAGGCGATTCCCCTCAAGGTGAGCGCCCCCTTCCACTGCGCGCTCATGGCGCCCGCCGCCACCGCGCTGAAGGCGGCGCTCGACAAGGTGGACGTGAAGCCGCTCGCCTTCCCCGTCGTCGCCAACGTCGACGCCCGCCCCAACACCGAGCCCGGCCGCGTGAAGGACCTCCTCGTCCGCCAGGTCGACGGCGCCGTGCGCTGGGAGCAGGCCGTGCGCCTCATGCACATGGAAGGCATCACGCACGCCATCGAGATCGGGCCCGGCAAGGTGCTCGCGGGGCTCGGCAAGCGCATCGCGAAGGAGATGAAGATCCTGAGCGTGGGCGACGTCTCGAGCCTCGCCAACGTGACCGAGTTCTTCGCGCCGCCTCCTCCCGCGGAAACCTGAAAGAAAGAGATCCATGTTCCAGCTCACCGGCAAGGTCGCTCTCGTCACCGGCGGTTCGCGCGGCATCGGGCGCGCATGCTGCGAGGCCCTCGCCGAGCACGGCGCCACGGTCGTCGTGAACTACGTCAAGGGCGAGGCCCAGGCGAAAGAGGTCGCCGACGCCATCACCGCGAAGGGCGGCAAGGCCGAGATCGCCGGCTTCGACGTCGCCGACACCAAGGCCGCCGAGGCCGCCGTCGAGGAGATCGCGAAGCGCCACGGACGACTCGACATCCTGGTCGCCAACGCCGGAATCTCGATCGACGGGCTCCTGCTCCGCCTCAAGGAGGAGGACGTCGACCGCCTCTTCCAGGTCAACGTGAAGGGCTCGCTCGCCTGCGCCAAGGCCGCCACTAAGGTCATGATGCGCGCGAAGACCGGCCGCATCGTGTTCATGTCGAGCGTGGTCGGTGAGATGGGCAACGTGGGGCAAACGGCCTACGCCGCGTCCAAGGCCGCCGTCATCGGCGCTGCCAAGTCGATCGCCCGCGAGTTCGCCTCCCGGAACATCACGGTCAACGTCATCACCCCCGGATTCATCGACACCGACATGACGAGCGGCATGACCGACGCCATGAAGGAGCAGCTCGTGAAGGTGGTGCCCCTCGCCCGGACCGGAACCGCCCGCGAAATCGCCGCGGCCTGCGTGTACCTGGCCAGCGACGAGGCCGCGTACGTCACGGGGCAGGTCCTCCGAGTAAACGGCGGAATGTACGTGTAGACGACTTCGCGCCACGCACGAAACAACCCCGGTTGCGGTTCAGGGAAAGGCTGTGTAGAAAGCCCCCCGGGCCAAAGGCCCCCACGACGTCACACGCGGAAATCGACGAGGCATACGAATGGCTCAGGACATCGGTAGCGAGGTCAAGCGCATCATCAAGGAGCAGCTCGACGTCGAGGAGAAGGACATCAAGCCGGAGTCCACCTTCATCGAAGACCTCGGGGCGGACTCGCTCGGTCTGGTGGAGCTGGTCCTCGCGTTCGAAGAGGCCTTCGAGATCGACATCCCGGACGAGGACACCGAGAAGATCCGGACCGTCCAGGACGCGGTTGACTACATCGAGAAGCACGCCAAGAAGTAATCAACCTCCCACGCGAGCAGCAGCATGGAACGCGTCGTCATCACAGGAATCGGTCTCGTTACCCCGGTCGCCATCGGGCGGGCCGAGACCTGGTCGGCGCTCCTCGAGGGAAAGAGCGGCATCGCTCCCATCACCCTCTTCGACTGCTCGGCCTTCCGCGTCCGGTTCGCCGGCGAGGTGAAGAACTGGGACGGCACGCGCTTCATCGAGAAGAAGAAGCTCAAGGAAATGGACCGCTTCACCGAGTTTGCGCTCGGTGCAGCGGACATGGCCATGAAGGACGCTCAGCTCGAGCTGTCCGACGAGGATCGTGACGAGGCCGGCTGCTTCATCGGCGTCGGCCTCGGCGGTCTCTTCACGCTCGAGAAGACGAAGCAGACCTTGATGGAGAAGGGGCCGCAGAAGATCAGCCCCTATTCGATCCCGGGCATCATCGCGAACCTCGCCGCGGGCCAGGTCTCGATGGCTCATGGGCTCCGCGGGCCGAGCTACTGCAACACGAGCGCGTGCTCGAGCGGAGCGCACGCCATCGGCGAGGCCGCCGAGTGGATCCGCCGCGGCAAGGCGAAGATCATGGTCACCGGCGGCGCCGAGGCCACGGTCACGCCCGTCGGCATCGGCGGCTTCGAGGCCATGTACGCGCTGTCGAAGCGCAACGACGATCCGCAGGCCGCCAGCCGTCCGTTCGACAAGGGTCGCGACGGCTTCGTCTGCGGCGAGGGCTCGGGCGTCTTCGTCATCGAGTCGCTCACCAACGCCAAGAAGCGCGGCGCGCGCATCTACGCGGAGATCACGGGCTACGGCGCGTCGAGCGACGCTCATCACCTCACGAACCCGGCGCCTCATGGCGAGGGCGCGCAGCGGTCGATGAAGATGGCGCTCAAGGACGCCGGCGTCTCGCCGGATCAGATCGACTACGTCAACGCGCACGGCACCTCGACGCCCGTGGGCGACGTGGCCGAGACCGAGGCCATCACGGCGGTGTTCGGCGAGCACGCCACGAGCAAGAAGCTCTGGATCAGCTCGACCAAGTCGATGATGGGTCACCTGCTCGGCGCAGCCGGCGCGGTGGAGAGCGCGGTGTGCGCCCTGGCCATCGCCGAGGGAAAGATCCCGCCCACCATCAACCTCACCGATCCGGATCCCGCCTGCCCGCTCGACTACGTGCCGCTCACGGCGCGCGAGCGACGCGTCAAGCACGCGCTCAACAACTCCTTCGGGTTCGGCGGCACGAACTGCTCACTGGTGCTCTCACGCTTCGAGGGGTGATGTCATGCAACTCGTCATCGCGTCGGATCACGGCGGCCTTCGGCTCAAGAACGAGCTCGTCGAGCTCCTGAAGAAGGCCGGTCACGAGGTCGAGGACATCGGCACGAAGACGGACGCGAGCTGCGACTATCCCGACTTCGCGCACGCGGTCGCGAAGGGCGTCCTCGACAAGAAGTACGAGCGCGGCATCCTCGTCTGCGGAACGGGCGTCGGCATGTCGATCGCCGCGAACCGTCACGCCGGCATCCGCGCCGTGGTCTGCTCCGACACGTACACCGCGAAGCTGAGCCGCGACCACAACGACGCGAACGTGCTCTGCATCGGCGAGCGCGTCGTCGGCAGCGGCCTCGCGTGGGAGATCGTCTCGGCGTGGGTCGCCGAGCCGGCGTCGACGAACGAACGTCACGTCAAGCGCCGCGCGAAGATCGAGCTCTGAGCTCGAGGACACGGGGGCATCGGCCACGATGAGCGTCGACGTCGACGTCCTGGTCGTCGGTGCGGGGCCCACCGGGCTCGTCCTGGGCGGCGAGCTCCTGCGTCGCGGCCTCCGCGTGCGCATCGTAGACAGCGCTGCCGCGCCCACGACGCTGTCGAAGGCCATCGCCGTGCACGCGCGCACGCTCGAGATCTTCGCCGACCTCGGCATCGCCGAGGAGGCGATCGCGCGCGGCGTGAAGCTCCGCGGCGCGACGATGTGGGCGGGGGGCGCGACGATCGCGTCGGTCGACTTCGACGAGCTCGAGACCGCGTACCCGTTCATCCTGAGCATCGCGCAGGCCGAGACCGAGGCGGTGCTGGAGACGCTGCTCCACGCACGCGGCGGCGCCGTCGAGCGAAAGACGACCCTGATCTCCCTCGAGCAAGACGAGCGCGGCGTGACCGCCAAGCTCTCGAAGGAGCACGACGAAGAAGAGACGGTCCGCGCGTCGTCGGCGGTGGGCTGCGACGGCGCGCACAGCGCGGTACGGAAGGCGCTCGGCATTCCGTTCGAGGGACATACGTACGAAGAGGTCTTCGTCCTTGCCGACGTCCGGCTCGGGGGCTCCTGGAGCGCACCGCCCGATCGCATCTCGACGTACTTCGCCGAAGACGGAATCGCGGCGTGTTTTGCGATGCGCGAGGGCCGCTGGCGCGTGATCGTGTCGGCAACGGGCTCGCTTCCGGAGGGCACGGCGCCGACCGCGAGCGACGTCGAGCGCCTCCTCGGGTCGCGCTGCGGACGCTCCGTGCAGGTCTCCGACGTGGCGTGGCTCGCGCCGTTTCGGATCCATTGCCGGCAAGTCGCGCGTTATCGAGACGGACGCGTGTTCCTCGCCGGCGACGCGGCGCACATCCACAGCCCGGCCGGCGGTCAGGGCATGAACACCGGGATCCAGGACGCGCACAACCTCGCGTGGAAGCTCGCGCTCGCGCACGAAGGACGTGGGACCGAGGCGCTGCTCGCGAGCTACGAGAGCGAGCGTCACGCGATCGGCAAGGCGCTGCTGCGCTCGACGGACATCGCGACGCGCATCGGCTCGCTCCGGGGCGCTGCGCCCGGCGCGATACGGAATGCGATCGCGGGATTCATGACGGGCTTCGAGCCGGTGCGTCGTCGCCTCGCGGAGGAGATCTCGGAGCTGTCCGTCGGCTACGAGAAGAGTCCGATTGTCGGTGAGCACGCCGGCTCGTTGCTGGGCGGTCGCTTCGGCGCCGGACCGAAGCCCGGCACGCGTGCTCCCGACGCGAAGGTGGTGGACGCGGCGACCAGCGGCGAGACGACGCTCTCCGCGATCATGGACGGTCGCACCTTCACGTTGCTGCTCTTCGCCGGCGCGCGCCCGAGCGCCGACGGCCATGCCACGCTCGCGCGCGCTGCGAGCGAGGCTCGCAGGCGATGGCCGTCGCTCGTCGTGCCGTTCCTCGTCACGCCGGCGCCCGGGCGTCCGGTCGGCATCCCCGACGATCTCCGCGTCCTGTTCGACGGCGCGAGGGCCGCGGAGCAGCGCTACGGCGCGCAGACCGAGTGCCTGTATCTCGTGCGGCCGGACCTCTACGTCGGCTTCCGCAGCCGGCCCGCGGACGCCGCCGCGCTCGTGCGGCATCTCGAAGAGCTGCTGCGCTGATCAGTCCGCGATCGCGTGCACGTAGTTCGCCGCGTAGTTCGAGTCCCACGCGGTGCAGTCGTCGTAGCCGCCCACGGCCCGGTTCTCGAACCAGAGCTCGATCTGCTTCGCGCCCCGCGGGATGACGATGCCGCTCTCCGGCAGGACGTCCGAGGCTCCCGGCGAGCCGTCGAGCGCCGCCGTCTTCACCTCGCCGCCGTCGAACCGCCAGCTCACCTCGATCACCCAGGACACCACGCGGCCCTGGTTCCGGCATTGCGGGAGCCGTGCGAAGTCGTACGCCACGCGGAGATTGCCGCCCGCCCGGACGGAGCCCGACCACGCGGGGCTCCACGACTCCGTGGTGAACCGGACGGTCGCATCCTCGGTGTACGCGTTGTCGTCGTTCGTCGTGGCCGCAGCGTCGTGGCTGGCGCTGCAGCCGGCGGCGGCCGTGATGGCGAGCGAGAGGGCGAGCCCCGAAGCGATCGTGCGGAAGACCTTCATGTAGGGCCGTGTAGCAGCCAACCGGGCTTGCGCAACGGAAAAGACACGATGCGTCAAATGTCGCATGAAGTGCGCAACCAGCCGGCAGGCCTTCGTTTTCAGCGCCCCGCCCGCCCGCCGTGGTAAGGGGAGGCGCCTTGAAGTGCCCTTTCTGCGCGCATCTCGAGAGCAAGGTCACCGACTCCCGGGCCGGGACCTCGGGCGACGTCATCCGCCGACGTCGTGAATGCGAAGGGTGCGCCCGTCGCTTTACGACGTACGAGCGCGTCGAGGAGGTCCTCCCGCTCGTCGTGAAGAAGGACGGCCGCCGCGAGATCTTCGATCGCCAGAAGGTGCTCGGCGGTCTCCGTCGCGCGTGTGACAAGCGCGCCGTCCCGATCGCGCGGCTAGAGGTCATCGTCGACGCGATCGAGCGGGAGCTCATCGACTCCGGTGACAAGGAGATCAGCGCCGAGCAGGTCGGCGAGCGCGTCATGAGCCACCTCAAGCAGGTGGATCCCGTCGCGTACGTGCGGTTCGCGAGCGTGTATCGCCAGTTCAAGGACATCGACGAGCTGCGCTCGGAGATCGATCAGCTGGCGCGCAAGGACGGCGCTCCGACCGCCACGCCATCGCCGCGGACGCCACAATCATGAGCAGCGGCGACGGAAAGCGTCCGAGCGTGCCGCCGCCGCGCCCTCCCGGCACAGGCCCGGCGTCGGTGCGCCCGCGGCCGCCCTCCCAGGCGGCTCCGCCTCCCGCTCCCGCGCCGCCCACCGAGGACGAGCGCTGGATGGACGTCGCGCTCACGGTCGCGAAGAACGGCAAGCCCTCGCCGAATCCGCACGTCGGCGCCATCGTCGTGAAGAACGGCGAGGTCATCGCGAGCGCGCATCACGAGCGCGCCGGGACCGATCACGCCGAGGTCGCCGCGCTGCGGGCTGCAGGCGACAACGCCGCGGGCGCGTCACTCTACGTGACGCTCGAGCCGTGCAATCACCACGGACGAACGCCACCTTGCACCGACGCGGTCATCGCATCGAAGGTCGCGCGCGTGGTCATCGGCTGTCGCGATCCGAACCCGCATGTCGAAGGCGAGGGCGCCGAGCGCCTTCGCGCGGCGGGCATCGAGGTCGTGATGGGCGTGCGCGAGGAGAAGGCGCGCGCGTGGATCGCGCCGTGGGCGAAGCACATCACCCTCGGCGTGCCGTACGTGTCGCTCAAGCTCGCGCTCTCGCTCGACGGTCGAATCGCGACGCGCACCGGCGAATCGAAGTGGGTGACGGGACCGGAGGCGCGCGCCAAGGTCCACCTCCTCCGCGCCAAGAGCGACGGCATCGCGGTGGGAATCGGAACTGCGCTCGCCGACGATCCGCGCCTCACCGTCCGCGACGCACCGGGCGAGAGCCCGCTCCGCATCGTCTTCGACACCAAGCTCCGCCTCCCGATCGCCTCGCGGCTCGTGCAGACTGCACGCGAAATTCCCACGCTCGTGCTGTGCGGGCTGGACGCCTCGCCCGACGCCGAAGAGGCGCTCGCGGCAGAGGGCGTGGAGTGCCTCCGCTCGCCGATCTCCGCCGAAGGTCGCCTCGACGTCCTCTCCGCGCTCCGGTCGCTCGCCCAGCGGGGGATCGTCAGCCTGATGGTCGAGGGCGGCGCCGAGCTCGCCGGGAGCTTCCTGGCGGGGCGGTTTGCGGACGAGCTCCATGTCTTCGTCGCGCCCATCTTGCTGGGCCCACGCGGGCGCGCAGGGGCCGTGGACTGGGCTGGTCCGGACACGCCGCAGCAGGCTCCGCGCATCGCGACGCCGGCCTGGGAGCTCGTCGGCAACGACGCGTACGTGCACGGCCCGCTCGTCTACCCTGAGTGAGGGGGCCGGAGTGATCGACGGTCGACTCGCGCGCACGCAGATCACGGGTTAAGCTTCTCGAGCCATGGTTCGCACGATCCTGCACTACCCCGACAAGCGCCTCCGTGAGCGCGGCAAGAAGATCGAGGCTGTCACGCCCGAGCTTCGCACGCTCATCGACGACATGGCCGAGACCATGTACGCGGCGCCCGGCGTGGGCTTGGCCGCGACGCAGATCGGTGAGGCCATCCAGCTCTTCATCGTCGACATCGCCGACGCCGAGGAGCCGAGTGACCTCAAGGTCTTCATCAACCCCGAGATCCTCGAGAGCACCGGCGAGCTCACCTGGCAGGAGGGCTGTCTCAGCTTCCCCGGCATCCAGGAGGAGATCGATCGCGCCGCGCACGTGCGCGTTCGCGCTCAGGACCGGGACGGCAAGTGGTTCGAGCTCGAGGCCGAGGGCCTGCTCGCGGTGGCCATCCAGCACGAATACGACCATCTGCAAGGCCAGCTGATGATCGATCACATGGGCCCGCTGAAGAAGCGGCTGACCCATCGGAAGATGGTGAAGCGCGCCGAGGAGCAGGCGACGCCGTAGGCCTCTTCCGAGAGGCTGACAAGGAAGGCGGGGCGGCGACCTGCGGCCGGCTCGCGGGCTGCTGGCGTGAGGCGATGGGTGGCCGGTCGCGGAAGAGCCGCGGCGCCGGCGGCGTCTCACGCGCGCTGCGCCGCGCGGATACAGCGAGGGGTCACGCGTGGTGGCGAGCGCACAGGGGGCGACCGCGTGGAAGTTTACTGTCGCTGGCGGCGCTGGCGACAGTGAAAGGCGCGCGGTCCGCATGCTCGACCGCGCAAAATCAGACGGTCGATTGCTTTTGTTCTCGACACGTTTGGCGAGCACATCGCGCGGCGATGAAAGGCTTCGCTCGAAAGAGTGCGTTGGTCGCTACGTATGGCGCGACGTTCGCGCATCGTGAAGCGGATCATTTCAAACGTGATCCCGGGCGCGGTCGTGCGGCTCGGGGCGACTGCGGGGCATGAAAATCGAGGGTGTATGAAGGCCGCATGCAGCTCACCTCTCTCTCTGATCAAGAGCTCGTCTCGCGGATCGCGTCGCTCTGTCTCGCAGGGAAACGACTTCTCGCGCGCGTCATCGTTCACCTCATCGAGGTGGAGGATCGCGCTCTCGACAAGAAGTCGGCATGCAGCTCGATGTGGGCGTTCTGCATCGAACGACTCCACATGAGCGAGAGCGAGGCGCGCGCCCGGCTCGACGCCGCGAAGCTGGTTCGAAGATTCCCTTCGGTGCTCGGACGGCTCGAGCGCGGCGACGTGCACGTATCGGCGTTACGACAGCTCGGCCCCTATCTGAACGAAGAGAACGTCGACGCCATCCTCGACGAAGCGAAGGGGAAGACGCGCACGGAGCTCGGAGAGATGATTGCGCGACGCTTTCCGCGGCCGAACGCGCCGACGCTAGAGATCCCCGGCGCGGCGAACATGACGTCGACGAGTGTCGACGCGATGCCGTCGGCGACGCGAACGACTGCGCGACCGGCGCGGTTCGAGCCGCTGTCGGCGACCGGCGTCCTCGTCCAGATGACGATGAGCGCCGAGGGATACGCCGATCTGAAGCGGGCGAAGGAGCTGCTCGGCCACTCCATCCCTGACGGAGACACGGTGAAGGTCATCGAGCGCGCGCTGCGAACGCTGGTCGAGGATCTCGAGAAGACCAGGCGCGCGAAGGCGTCGCGGCCGCCGGCGCGTGTACGGCCGTCGAAGCCCGGCCGCATCGCGGCGGCCACGCGGCGCGAGGTCTTCGCGCGCGATGGCGAGCAGTGCACGTATCTCGACTCCGAAGGGCGCCGCTGCGAGTGCCGGACGCGTCTCGAGCTCGATCACATCCATCCACGCGCGCTAGGCGGCAGCGATGAGCCGTCGAATCTGCGCGCTCGCTGCAGAGCCCACAACCTGCACGCCGCGGAGGAGATCTTCGGCAAGCAGCACGTCGCAGCGAAGATCGACTGCCGCCAGCGACAGTCGATGCACCTCGGAGGAGAGAAGCGCCGCGAGGGCTTGCCATCCCTGACGTGCGAGGTCATGGAGCAGGCGACGCGGGGACTCGTGAAAATGGGATTCGGTGCATCGGATGTGAAACGGACCCTCGTTACCCTCGTCGCTCTTCGCGACACGGGAGCACCGCCGCTACCGGAGCTCCTCCGCGAAGCCATCACCGCGCTCACCTAGAAGGGGCCCCGCGTGTTTGGTCAACGCAGCGCGTCCGGCGCACTCGCTCACTGTCGCCAGCGGCGCCAGCGACAGTGAGGCTCCCGCTCACGACCGCCACGCGTGATGGAGCGCTGCCAAAACGCCCGCCGCTCCGGTCCGCCGCTCCGCCCGCTCTCCGCCGCTTACCGTCCCGCGCGTTTGAAGATCGCCGGGTCGAGCTTCATGCCTCGCGCTGCGAGGTCGTTGGCGAGCCGCGGGACGACGCCCGACGCGCCGTGGGCGCCCTCGCCGCCCTGCGGATCCGCGGGCGCCGTGAAGACGAAGATGTCGCGCGCGACGATGCCCTTGGCGTCGGAGCCGCCGAGCTCGGCGATGCGCATGATGCGGAGACGCCCGCCTTCGAGCGCAGACACCTCGATGGCGATGTCGAACGCCTCGCCGACGACGTCGCGCATCGCCTCGAGGCCGAGGCCGGGGCGATGCAGCACGAGCTGCGCGACGAGACGCGAGAGCGCCTGACGGAGCGTCGGCGCCGAGATCGAGGCGAGGACGCCGTCGCTGCCCTCGGCCATCGCATCGACCGTCGCGGCGGCGACGCCGCCGGCGAGCTGTGCGACGACCAGACGATCGGGACGAAGCCGCGCCGCGGCGCGAACGGTGTCCTCGCCCGCCTTGCGCGTATCGACGATGGACAGCGAGACGGCGTGTGCGTTGCCGACCGCGATCTCCTCGACGTCCTGCACGACGCAGATGCGCTCGCCCTGGCTGCCGCTCGCGGCGAGGGCCGAGAGCACCGCGCCCGCGCCCGCGCCCGAGACGAGGATGTTCGCGCGCGCCGCCACGCAGGCCTCGAGGAACTGCGCCATCGCGCGTGAAAGAGCGTTCGTCCGTACGAGGTCCTCGAGCGTCGCCTCGACACGGCGGCGCTTGCGGATCGAGAGCACGTGCGTCGCGGCTGCGGGCGGCGCGATCGCCACCATGGACGCGCGCGGCAGCCTTCGCTCGAGCACCGTCTCACCGGGACGCCAGGCTTCGCCGCTCTGGTGCGCGAGCCGCGCGATGACGCGGTAGAGCGCCTCTTCGCTGCTGAAGCCCAGGCCCTCGTTGACGGAGCTGCCCGAGCGCACGGTGAAGATCTGGTCGTAACGAGCGCAGTGGATCTCGGAGACCTCTTCGTCTTCGAGCAGCGGGCCGATCGCGCCGAGACCGACCAGCTCGCGATGCGCGTCGCGCATCACCGACTCGAGGTCGATGTCTTGCGGCGCTTCACCCTCTTCGCGCATCGCGTTCGCTTGCTCGCGCGCGGCGCGCTCGATCTGCTGCGCCATGCCGTCGGGCACGATCGGGCTTGCGCGGAGCGGCGAGAGATCGACCGTGTCCGCGATGCGACCCATGAGCATCGTCAGCGCGAGCCGACGACCGGCTTGCGCCGGGCTCTCCTTGGGAGGCACGCGGCTCGGCACCATGCTCGGTCGCGCCTGCGGCTGCGGGGCCGCCTGCGGAGGAGGCATCGAGGCCCCGCCGCTCATCTGCTGCTGCTGTTGCTGCGGGGGCGGCGCCATCGGCGGCGGCGGGGGAGGAGGCGGAGGCGGCGCGGCCTGCGGAGGCGGCGCCATCGGCGGCGGCGGCAGCGGCGGAGGCGGCGCCTGCATCGGCGCGCCCGTGGGAGCGGCTTGCGGCGTCGGCTGCACGAGCGGCGGCATGGGCTGCGCCGTCGGCGGCTGCTGGAGGCCGCCGCCGGGCGGCGCGGTCGGCACGCGCTGCCCCATCATCGGCGGCGACATCTGGTTCAGCGGCATCGTCATCGGGCGCTGGCCGCTGCCACGATCGGGCGGCGGTCCGGGCGGCTGCATCTGCGCAGGCGGCGGCGCCGCCGACTGGATGCGCGCCTTCTGCACGGGTGCGCTGTCGTCGGGATCCTGCTCGAGCGGGTAGTTCCCCGCTCCCGCCTCGGGAGGCCGCGTGGGCGCTTGCTGCTGCGGCGGCGCGTTCGACACGTTGGACACCTGCGGTCGCGGCAGCGGCGCGCCCGGCGGATGCGTCGGCGCCTTCAGCGTGACGGCCGGCGGATTCCCCATCGGACGCGGCGGCGGGGCGTTGTCGCGCGCCAGCGTGCGGATCGACTCCTCTTCACCTTGCGTGGCCTCGGGCGCGGGCGCGGCCGCGCCGTTCGTCTCGAGCCGGAGCACGAAGTCGCCGATGTAGATCTTGTCGCCCTCGCGGACGATCGTCGCCTGCGCGATCTTGCGACCGTTGACGTAGGTGCCGTTGGTGCTCTTGAGGTCGGTGACGATGAAGCGACCGTCACGGAAGAGCAGGCGCGCGTGATGCTTCGAGACGTTCCCCTTCGGAAGCATCAGGTCATTGCCCTGAACGCGACCGACGTTGATCTCGTTTTTGTCGAAGCTCTCCCTACGCTCCGCGCCGCCTTTTTCGCTGATGATGATCGCAAACACGCGTGTCGTCCCTCTGAGCCCGCTATCCCCGTACGAGGCGACCGTTCAAGGGAACGGGCTATCCGGTGCCGTCACTCTGCAACGACGCACGTTGCACGCTGTGGCCGTCGGATTTCAACGGGATTGTCAGGGACTTTCGCGCGGTCTGTCAATTACGGGGCTGGCTTTAGACGAACTCGGCGAATTGCGAGCTCTTGCCAGGCACTCCGCCCTCGCGCTTTCAGTCGTTACGAGGCGTGCGGCGACCCTTGACCTCGGTCGCGATGATGCCGAGGAGCTCGCCGGCCAGGGCCATCACATCGCGCTCCGCATAGCCGCTCGCGCGGAGCTCGCGGTAGATCGTCTTGGCGAGGATCGCGAGCGCCTTGGGATCGGCCGGGTTTGCGCCGGGCTGGGTATCGAAGGGAAGTGCCATTCGGGTGGGGACACGTACAAGCACCATGCCATCGAGGTGCAAGGCGATTTCGAGTAAATCGTCGGGAAATCCACGCTGCGGCGACGATGTGGACGCGAACGAGCGTGCTCATGGATAGAATGTTCGACGCGTACGACTTTACGCACCTGAGCCGGCGCTCGTGCTTTCGAACGGCGCCGTCGTGATAGGGTGCGCGCGATGAGCGAGCCGCCTGCGAAGCGCGCATGGCTCGAGCCGGAGACTCGATCCCGACGGCTCGTGTTCGGCCTCGGCATCTACCTCGCGTGCCTCGCCGTCTACGCGCTCGTGGCCGGCGATCGGCTCGCCACCCACACGCCGTACAACCATTTCGCCCACCTCGCCGACGCGTGGCTGCACGGCCGCCAGGACCTGCGCGGCGGGCCGCCCGGCTACGCGGGCAACAACGACTTCGCGGTCTTCGACGGCAAGACGTTCATCAGCTTTCCGCCGTTCCCGGCCGTCCTCATGCTGCCGATGGTCTGGCTCGCGGGCAGCCCGGAGAACTTCCGCGACGCGCAGTTCATCGTGTGGCTCGCGGGCATCGGACCGGCCGTGCTGTGGCTCGTGCTCGAGAAGCTGCGGCGCACCGGTCGAACGGAGCGGACGGAAGCCGAGAACCTCCAGCTCGCACTGCTGTTCGCGTTCGGCACCGTCTACTTCTTCTCGGCGGTGCAGGGCACGGTCTGGTTCGCGGCGCACGTCGTGGGCATCGGCCTCACCGCGCTGTTCGTCCTCTTCACGCTCGACGTCGAGCGGCCGGTGCTCGCCGGGCTGATGCTCGGGTGCATGTTCCTGACGCGCACGACGACGTTGCTGCTCGGCGTGTTCTTCGTCTTCGAGCTGATACGTGTAGCCTACACGCGTAAGACGTCCGAGCCGTTGCCCGCGGACGGGCCGCTCGAGAACCGGATTCGCACGACGCTCCGCCAGCTCGATCGCGGATGGCTGCTCGGGCAGGCCGGACGGTTCGCGGTGCCCGTGCTCGGCGCTTTCGCGTTCGCCTCGTGGACCAACTACACGCGCTTCCACGATCCCGCGCCGTGGGCGTTCGGTCACGAGTACCTCACCGTCGGCTGGCAGACACGGATCCGGCGCTGGGGGCTCTTCAGCTACCACTTCCTCGGCCGCAACCTCGGCATCATGCTCGCGAGCTTGCCGTGGAAGCGTCCGCCCGGCGCCGAGGTGAGCCCGGGCAGTCCGCCGTTCATGATCAGCGGCCACGGACTCGCGCTGTGGTTCACGACGCCGATCTACCTGTGGCTGCTCCGCCCCAAGAAGGTGACGTACCTGACCTGGGCCGCGTTCCTCGCGGCGCTCGGACCGCTCGTGATGAACCTGCTCTACCAGAACAGTGGGTGGGTCCAGTTCGGGTATCGGTTCTCGAACGACTACGCCGTCATGCTGTTCGTGATGCTCGCGATCGGCGTGCGACGGATGGGCCGTCTCTTCTGGATCGCTGCGATCTGGGCCGTCGCGTGGAACGTGCTCGGAGCGGTGACGTTCGAACGCGACAAGTACGGGGCGCTGTACTCTCACGATCCCAACGGCATCTACCAGGCAGATTGAGCAGATTCACGATGCGCCGCTCGCTCCCCTTCTTGTTCCTCTTCGCCCTCGCGTGCGCCGCGTGCGGAAAGCCTCCGATCGAGCCTCGTTACGCGCCCGGCGTCACGCGCGCGGGAACGATCACGGTCACCGCGCGATCGTTCAGCGACGGTACGCGCATCCCGGTCGACCACACCTGCGACGGCAACGACGTCCCGCCCGAGCTCATTCTCAGCTCACCTCCCGAGGGGACGAAGTCGCTCGTGATCCTCGTCGAGGATCCGGATGCGTCGAGCGGCGTCTTCACGCACATGATCGCGTTCAACGTTTCGCCGGAGACGCGGAAGCTGCCGTCCGCTCCGGATCTCGCGGGCGCCGGAGAAGCGGCGCGCTTCGGATTGAACGACTTCGGCGGCGTTCGCTACCAGGGCCCCTGCCCGCCCAAGGGCGAGGCGCATCGCTATCGCTTTCGTGTCATCGCGCTCGACAAGATGCTCGACCTCCGCGAAGGAGCATCGCGCGCGCAGCTCGATCAGGCGATGGATGGCCACATCCTCGGCGAGGGCTCGCTGATGGGCCACTTCGGCCACTGAATCAGGTAGGGCGCGGCTACTTCTTCGCGTCGCGCGAGATCGTGACCGACTTGATCGTGACCGGGGTCTGCGGCTTGTCTTGCATGCCCGTTGGGACGCTCGCGATGTCGTGCACGACCTCGACCGGGGCGCACTCACCGAAGATGGTGTAGCTCGTGTCGAGGTGCGGAGCGGCAGCGTCCGTGATGAAGAACTGCGCGCCGTTGGTGTTCGGGCCGCGGTTCGCCATGCAGAGAAGGCCCGCGCGATCGTGCTTCGCGCCTTCCCACACCTCGTCCTTGATCACGTAGCCGGGCTCGCCCGAGCCATTTCCCTTCGGGTCGCCGCCCTGGATCATGAAGCCCTTGATGATCCGATGGAAGCTCGTGCCGTCGTACGCGGGCTTGTTCACCCACTGCCCGCTGTTCGGATCTTTCCACGCGCGCTTGCCCGTCGCGAGGCCGATGAAGTTCGCGACCGTGACCGGCGCCTTGTCGTCGAACAGCTTGCACTGCAGCGTGCCCTTCGACGTGTCGATCTTCGCGACGATGGGGCCCTTGCCCGGCAGGTCCTTCGTCGCATCGGCGAGCGTGAACTTACCGTCCAGCGGATCGCCGCCGTTCTTGGCTCCTGCTCCGCCTCCGCCCTGATCGCTCGCCTTCGGTGCGGTGGACGCGCCGGTGGTCTTCGTCGCGTTGTCGGACGCGGGATCCTTCGTGGGCTCGGGCTCGGCAGGCGTGCTCTTGCCACACGCGAGCGCGGCGAGAGAAGCGAGAGCGAGTGCAACAACGGGAGCGAACGAGAAGAGCTTGGCCGGGCGCATCGCCGGCGTTTCTACCACAAGACCCGCGCTCAGCGCGCGGCGGCGGGAATCCCCAGCTTCTGTCCAGCTCGCACGCCGTGCCGGCGGCACCACCCGGCGTTCATCTCGAGCACGTAGGTCGAAGGACAGCCGACGCTACGCGTCGTATCGGTCAGGGGCGTCGCACCTTCGATGATGCCAACGATGAGCCCGTCGTCGTCGACGAAGAGCATGTCGAGAGGCAAACATGTATTATGCATCCAAAACGCGTGGTCGCTGCGCTCTCGCAGGTTGAAGAGCATGCCGTGCGCCTCGGGCATCGACATCCGGTACATGAGGCCGCGCTGCGTCTCGGTATCGCTCTTGACGATCTCGACCTCGACCTTCGGCTTCGATGCCGCGTCGGGGAACGCCACCTGAGCGATCGGGAGCTTCGGGATCCCGTCCGGATCCGGAGGGCACGCCGACGCGGACGCGGGCGGCGGTAGCGGCGGCGCTGCGACCGGCGTTGCGACGATGCAACGGCCCGCATCACCCTTCGCAGACGCTCCCGGAGCGGCCGGAGCGGCCGGCGTGGCCTGGCTCTCGGCGGAGAGCGACGGCGGCGCGGACGTCCGCGGCGACACGGGGTCGGCGACGGCCGGGCTTCCCGTCGTGGTGGGCGCCGGCTCGGGCGGCGTCCGGCTACAGCCGGCGCTGACGACCAGACTGGCGGCTGCGAGCGCTGCGGTGGCGACGCGAGAGACGGGCCTCATCGGCCGCGACTCTTGCACACCGCGACGGGCAGGCTGCGGACAAAAGAACGGCACCGCGTCCGGGCTCGGGGGGGGGAAGCCTCAACGCGGTGCCGCCCGCCGCTTTGCGAGGTCCATGCCATGTGGAAGTCCTCGAAATCCCGCGATCCGGTCCTGCGGCCGTCTTTCACTTTCGCAAGCCTTCGCCGCATCGTTGCAATGCGGTCACGAGGACGGCGGCCGATTGTCTCAGATGAGAAGGAGCGTTCAGGCGCGGAGACTGCGGATTCCCGCTAGGTGGACCTTCCCCGGAAGGGTCCGGCCGACGATGCTCTCGGCGGCCTTCGCGGCCTCCACGAGGCGCTCGAGATCGAGCCCGGTCTCGATGCCCATGCCCTGGAGCATGTACGCGAGGTCCTCCGTTGCGACGTTTCCCGCGGCGCCCGGGGCGTACGGGCACCCGCCCATGCCGCCCACCGAGGCGTCGAAGTTCCGGATGCCGAGCTCGAGACCGACCACGATGTTCGCGAGCGCCGTCCCACGCGTGTCGTGCATGTGCATCGCCACCGCCTCGTTCGGCAGCTCACCGAGCGCTCGGGTCATGATGTCGCGCGTCTGACGAGGCGTTCCCGAGCCGATCGTGTCGCCGAGCGACACCTGATAACAGCCCATGTCGTGGAGTTTCTTGGCGATCGCGATGGCGCGCGCCGGATCGATCTCGCCCTCGTAGGGACATCCCCATACCGTCGAAACGTAGCCGCGGACCCGCATGCCGGCCTCACGTGCGGGGCCGATGGTCTCCTCGAACGCGTGGATGGTCGCCTCGATGGTCTTGTTGATGTTCTTGCGGTTGTGGGTCTCGCTCGCGCTCATGAACACGGCGATCTCCTCGAGCCCGGCCTTCTTCGCCCGCTCGAGGCCGCGCGCGTTCGGGCAGAGCGCGCTGAACACGACGCCCGGCGGGACGGGACGGTGGTTGGGCGCGCCCGACGCATCGACGGGCTTGGCGAGGAGCGTCTCGGCGACCTCGTCCGCGTCCGCAAGCTGCGGGATCCACTTGGGAGAAACGAAGCTCGTGATCTCGATGCGCTTGAGCCCGGCGGCGACGAGCGCGTCGACGAGCCGGAGCTTTCCGCGCAGGGGGACCGTGGCGCTCTCGTTCTGGAGGCCGTCGCGCGGCGACACCTCGTAGACGCTGACGCGGTCGGGGACGCTGGCAAAGAGGTCGGACGCGGCCATCCCTATTTCCTCGTCCTCGGGACGAGCCAAGTCAACGACACATTTTCGCTTCCGATGAGTATTCTCAGCCGATGACCGACGACGGCCGATCGCCCCCGAGCGCGCTGAAGGGACGACTTGCCGACGTCTACGTCCCCGCGCTCGTGTCGGGCACGCTGGAAGCGCTCTCGCGCCGCCTCGGAAACCGCGCCACGATCGACGATCCGCTCTACGGTCGTGCTTCGAGCCTGGGGTCGATCGACCCGCTCCTCTCTCGCGTCGCGGCGTTCTTCGCGGAGGGCGGCGCCACGTACGAGCACGTCTGCTCGACGACGGGCGTCGATCGCGACGCCGCGGAAGGGCGCCTCGCGATGAAGATCGACGGCGAGGCGCGCGAGCTTCCGATCGCGATCGTCGCCGAGCGGCGTCGTCTGCGCGAAATCGAGCTTCGCGTGTATTATGCAACCGTTGCAGTGCGCGCGCAGCCGCAGCGAAAGCCGCGTGCCGCGCTCATCTCGACCGGTCCGGGCTTGCTCGTCGCGGACCTCGTCGATTCGATCGTCGCCGGCGTGAAGAGCGGCTCGGTCGAGAAGGCGCTTGCAGGCTTCGAGGAGCGGTCGCGCATCGTCGACCCATCGGGCCGCGCGCACGAGAAGTCCGATGGCGCGATGGCAACGTTTCTCACCGAGCTCGGTGCGCTCGACATCGCCATCGGCGGAAGCGCGGACGACGGACGCACCGCCTGCGTCGAAGCGACGGTCACCCGGCCGGGCGGACAGACGGTGCCGGCGCTGCTCGCGTTCCAGCGCGGCGACAGCGGCCTCGTGCAAGAGCTGCGCGTCTACTGGGACTGAGCGGTGTCAGACCAGCTTCGAGATTTGCTCACCGAGCTTCTCGCAGCACGACTCGTACTTGAGATCGCCTGCGCCGGCCGCATCGAAGTGGAGCCGCACGTTGGTGGGCCCCTTGTCGTGCGTCGGACACTTCGCCTTCTCGAGCCGGACGCCGACGTCGCGTGCGGCTTGCCGTAGCGCGCTCACGACCTTCTGGTTCTGGACGTCCTCGAGGGCCATGGTCTTCCGGCCAACTGCCACCGTCACGCGCACGGGGATCATCGCCGTATGAAATCCTGGTCGGCGGCGGGAGGGAAGACGGAAAAAGCGATCACTTCAGCTTCATCACCTCATCCGCGGTGAACGCCCGATCGAAGAGCCGGACCTCGTCGATGGCACCGACGAGGCCGTCACCGAGCCGAAAATGCTGACCGCTGGTGTCGAAAGCCAGCTCGTACGGTCCGGCGCGGAGGAGTGTCCCGTTCGCGTAGAACGCCGCGGCGCCGTTGACCGCGTCCCACGTGAGGACCACGTGGGTCCACACGCTCTGCTCCGCGTCGAACGAGGCGGCGTACGCATAAGCGCCATTCGTCGTCGTCGACTGGGCGGCGATCTGGAACGAGCTACCGTTCGCGCCGTCCGCGCGCCGGATGAACAGATGACTTCGCGTGTTGTCCCAGCTGTCGAAGATGCTGCGGGCCTGGGTGCTGCTCTTCGAGAAGGTGTAGAGGAACCAGACCGAAAGCGTTCCCGACGTCGGAAAGCGGAGGTTACCCGCGAGCGCGTCGACCACCATGAACCCGCCGCCGCTCAAGCCGAGGGCGCGGCCGCTGACGCCGCCGGCGATGAACGTCGCGTCGAGCTGGAGAAGCGCATGCAGGTCGTTGCCGCTCGTGTCGTGCGCGATCTGGCCTGGCGCATCCTCGAACGAGTACTCGGCGAGGAGATGCGGATCGCGCGCCGCGTCGACGTCGCTCTCGCTCGTGGCATCCATGATGGGCGTGAGGGCGTCGGCGGCGGCATCGCCCCCGCCGCTGCTGCCGTCGATCGACGCCGCGTCGGCCGGACTGCTCAGGTCGGACGTCGACACGAGCAATGAGCATGCGGTGAGCAGCACCGCAGACGAGGCTGCGGTCATCGTCACCAACGCGCGGCGAGTCATGAAAGGAAACGGTAGCACGGGGCACCGCGCAGGCGCGTCATGGCAAGCCGTCGTCGCCGCGAGCTCCGAGTTGCATGCGTCGCTCCACCTCCGCGAACTTTCGCTCCGAATCGGGATCCGGCTTCGCGAGCGAGGCCACGATGCCGGCGAAGAACGAGAGCGACATCGTCACGATCCCCGGGTTTTTCAGGGGAAATAGCGCGTGATCGTGGTGCAGGAGATCGATCTGGATCGTCGGGGAAAGACCGATGAGCACGATCGCGGAGATCGTCCCGACGAGCATGCTCGAGACGGCACCCGCCGTGGAGAAGCGGCGCCATGTCATCGAGAGGAGCAGCGCCGGGAAGTTCGCGCTCGCGGCGATCGCGAACGCGAGGCCCACCATGAACGCCACGTTCTGTCCCTTGAACACGATGCCGAGCGCGATGGCGATGAGCGCGAGGACCACGGTCGCGATGCGTGCGATCTTGAGCTGCTCGACCTCCTCTGCCTTGCCGCGACGCACGACGTGGTTCCAGAGATCGTGCGAGAGCGACGCGGCGCCCGAGAGCGTGAGGCCAGCGACCACCGCGAGGATGGTGGCGAACGCCACCGCCGAGATGAAGCCGAGGAACGCCGTGCCGCCGACCTTCTCGGCGAGGAGCGGCGCCGCCATGTTGCCGCCCTTGTCGATGCCCTTCACCACGTCGCGTCCCACGAGCACGGCGGCGCCGAACCCGAGGATGAACGTGATCAGGTAGAAGAGCCCGATGAACCCGGTCGCGTAGAAGACCGAGCTCCGCGCGGCGCGCGCATCGGGCACGGTGTAGAAGCGCATCAGGATGTGCGGGAGCCCCGCGGTGCCGAACATGAGCGCGAGACCGAGCGAGATCGCCTCGACGGGGCTCGTCACCAGCTTGCCCGGCGCGAGGACGCCCGGTCCGTAGATCTCCGCGGCCTTGTCGAAGAGACGAAGCGGGCTCATCCCGAATTGCCAGAGCACCATCACGGCGAGCACGCTCGCGCCGCCGAGCAGCAGCACTGCCTTCACGATCTGAACCCACGTCGTCGCGATCATGCCTCCGAAGAGCACGTACGCGAGCATGACGATGCCGACCGCGAGGACCGCGGCCTCGTACGGGAGATGGAAGAGGAGCTGCACGAGGCTGCCCGCGCCGACCATCTGCGCGATGAGATAGAACGAGACCACCGTGAGGCCCGACACCGCGGAGGCGATGCGCACTGGCCGCTGCGAGAGCCGATACGCCACGACGTCCGCGAACGTGTACTTGCCGAGGTTCCGGAGCGGCTCGGCGATGAGGAACGTGACGACGGGCCAACCGACGAGCCAGCCCACCGAGTAGATGAGCCCGTCGAAGCCGGAGAGCGACACGAGCCCGGCGATGCCGAGGAAGCTCGCGGCGCTCATGAAGTCGCCGGCGAGCGCGAGGCCGTTCTGGAAGCCAGTGACCTTCGAGCCGGCGGCGAAGAACTCGCTCGTGGTCTTGGTGCGCCGCGCCGCCCAGCCCGTGATGGCGAGCGTGAGCGCGATGAAGAAGAGAAAGAAGACGATCGCCGTGACGTTCGGCGTTCCTAGGCTCGTGGCGCTGGTCGCGCTAGTCGGCGGCATCGGCGCCTCCGTCTTTCACGATCGCGGCCCCGATCACGCGCGCGCGGGCGAGCTCCGCGTCGTAGACCCGATTCGCCCATCGCACGTAGATGCCGGTGAGCGCCCATGCGACCAGGATCACGACGACGCCCATGACGATGCCGAGGCTGAGACCTGGCGTCAGGATCGTGCCGAGCAGCGGCTTGTCGTACGCGACGAGCAGCACGAACCCGAAGTACGTCGCGAGCATCGCGCCCGTCAGCACCAGCGCGATGCGCCAGCGACGCGCGGCGAGGGCAACGAGCGCGCGCGAGCGTTCCTCGTTCATGGCGCCGATGCTACACGTCGGAGGAGCCAAGGTCGCGGCGGGTCGGGGGGTCGAATCCATCATGCGTAAGTGCGTCTTCGTGCTGCTGCTCGTTCCGCTGGCGACCGCCTGTACGCCGTCGGCCCCGCCGGTCGCGAGCGCGAACGAGCCGCCCATCGAGCCGCTCGTCATCGGGAAGTCTCCGCCGGCCCCGATCGCGACGAGCGACGAGCCGCCGACGCCGCCGATCGACGACGTCCCGGTCGCGGCGGGCACGTCGTCCGCGCTTCTCGTTCCGGCACGCGACCCGCGCATCGCGCATACGTCACCGCGCCCGCGCCGGTTGCTCGTCACCGAGCTCCAGGGGCTCGAGAGCTTGTTCACGGCGACGGCGACGGCCTCTCCCGATCGCCCGGCGCTGATGCGACGGCTCGCCGAGGACTACGTCGAGCTGTCGCGTGGTGCCGACGCGCGCCTCGCGTTGAATGCCCACCGATCGGCCCTGAAGTACTACGAGCTGCTCGCCGCCGAGTACCCGAAGTACCCGCAGATCGACGAGGTCTGGTACTACGACGGGCTCGAGAACGAGCTCGCGGGCAACGCATCGCAGGCGCGCCGCGCGTACTACCAGCTGATCAAGACGTCACCGCAGTCGAAGCTCATTCCCCTCGCCTACTTCGCGTTCGGCGAGATGTTCAACGCCGAGGCGGTGAACGATCCGTCGAAGGACGACCTCGCGCTCCAGGCTTACGCCGAGGTGCTGAAGTACCCGCCGTCCGGGAACCCCGTCTACACCGATGCGCAAGGCCGCATAAACGCGGTCCGGATGCGGAAGCTCGCCGGTAGCGCCGTCGGCGGCGGCGCGGTCACACGCCCGTGAGGCGCATCTGCCGCTTCGTGGAAGCGGTGAACGGGATCGCGTACTGACCGCTGAAGCATGCGTGACAGAAGTGCGTGCGATCGAGGTCGCGCGTCTTGTCGCCGATGTCCGTGACCGCGTCGAGCATGCCGTCGAGCGACAGATACGCGAGCGAATCGGCCGTGACGTAGCGCGCGATCTCGTCGGTGGAGTGGCTCGATGCGATGAGCTCGCGCCGCGTGGGCGTGTCGATGCCGTAGTAGCAAGGCCACTGCGTGGGCGGGCTCGAGATGCGGAGGTGCACCTCGCGCGCGCCGGCGTCGCGGATCATCTTGATGATCTTGCGCGAGGTCGTGCCGCGCACGATCGAGTCGTCGATGACGACCACGCGCTTGCCCTTGATGACGCTCTCCACCGGGTTCAGCTTCAGGCGCACGCCGAAGTGACGGATCGACTCCTGCGGCTCGATGAACGTGCGCCCCACGTAGTGAGAGCGGATGAGGCCCATCTCGAACGGGATGCCGCGCTCGCCGGAGTAGCCGATCGCGGCGGGCACGCCCGAGTCGGGGACCGGGATCACGACGTCAGCGTCGGTCGGCATCTCGCGGGCGAGGCGGCGGCCGAGCTCCTTGCGGACCTCGTACACGCTGCGGCCGTTGAGGTTCGAATCGGGACGTGCAAAGTACACGTATTCGAAGATGCACCGCTGCGGCTTCGGGAGATCGGGGAGGCGGATGCTCCGGACGCCGGTTCCGTCGATGACGAGCATCTCACCGGGGTCGACGTCGCGCACGTACTCGGCGCCGATGAGGTCGAACGCGATGGGCTCGCTGGCGACGACGTGCGCGTCCTTGCTGCGCGACGGCAGGATGCCGAGGCAGAGCGGGCGGATGCCACGCGGATCACGCACCGCGATGATCGTGTCCGTGGTCATGAACAGCAGCGAGTAGGCGCCCTGGACGCGAGAGAGCGCGTCGACGACGCGGTCCTCGATCGAGATCTCCTTGCTGCGTGCCACGAGGTGCACGAGCACCTCCGTGTCGGACGTCGACGAGAAGATCGAGCCCTGCGCCTCGAGGTCGGCGCGGATCTCGTCGGCATTGGTGAGGTTGCCGTTGTGACAGACCGCGAGCGAGCCACCGGCGTAGTCGACCGCGAACGGCTGCGCGTTGCGGATGTGCGAACCGCCCGCGGTAGAGTAACGGACGTGGCCGATCGAGAGCCGCCCCGGCAGCTTCTGGAGCTGCGCGGCGCCGAACGTGTCCTGCACGAGGCCCATGGCGCGGTGCGCGAAGAGGCCCTCGCCGTCGCTCGTGACGATGCCCGCCGACTCCTGGCCGCGATGCTGGAGCGCATGCAGCCCGAGGTAAGCGATGTTGGACGCTTCCGTATGGCCATAGACCGCGACCACGCCGCAATGATCGTGAAAGCGATCATCGTCGTCCTCGAAGAGCTCGCGGCCTCTCGCGTCGACGAGGCCCCGGGCCGGCACCGCGCGCGTGCTCGCGCTAGCGAGGCCCGAGTCGTCGAGGACCGTGAGGTGACGGCGGGGGGGCGGCATCGAGGCCCGAACGTAGTAGCGCTGACCGGCGGATGCCAGCACGGCCGTGGGGCTGGTTGGTCGGAATCTGCTTGCGTCTGGGAGGCCTCGTGGAAGCCTCACGGCAGAGGTCCCCCATGCCTTCGCGCACTTCCTGGGTTCGAGCGATCGCCGCGGGGCTCCTCGTCGCGAGCTGCGCGGCAAAGGAGCTGAAGCCGGCCCCGGCGGAGTCGTCGTCGGATGCGGGCCAGGACGGGGGCCTGCTCGACGGCGGAGCCGGCGGCGGGTCGAGCGGAATGGTCCCCGAGCCCGGTCCGGCGGCCTGCGGCTTCGCCTCGGTGCCCACGTCGTTCGCCCTCCCGGTCATCCCAGGCCTCGCGGCGGGCGCGTTCGTCGACACGTCGTCGCCGAACGCCAAGTGCGTCGACGGGAAGCCGTTTCGTTTCGAGCTCCGCGACATGGACGGCGATCTCCAGCCCGATCTCGTCGTGCAGACCGACTGCAGCGACGCGACCATCGGCCTCGACGCGTGGAACGTCTACACGAACAGCGGCGCAGGCTTCGCGAGCGCCGCGACACGCTTCGCCCTTCCCTCGCCGCGTCTCGATCCGACGTGCGCGGTGAGCACGCTCGAGGACGTCAACGGCGACTTGAAGCCGGATCTGATCGTGACGTCGCTCTGCACGGACACGACGGTCGGGACCTCGCGATGGATCGTCTACCTCAACGGCCCGACCGGCTTCGGAGCCGCGACGCCGTTCGCGCTGCCGCCCGGCGCCGTCGCGGGCGCGTTCTCGTCGCTCTTCGGCAACGCCGACTGCGCGAGCGGTCGCCCCGGGTTCACGTTCTTCGACATCGACGGCGATCGCAAAGACGATCTGGTCGTGACGCTCGCATGCGACAACCCGCAGATCGGGACCACCGCGTGGCGCGTGTATACCGGCTCCGGGAGCGGCGTCGCGGCGACGCCCACTCTCTTTCCGCTGCCCACCACGCCGGTCGTGACGGCCGGAACGTACGCGACCACCGCCGGGCCGAGCGGGCTCGGCTGCGACGGCAGCGGCGCGAAGGGCCCGCGCTACGTGGTGGCCGACGTCGACTACGACTTCAAGCCCGACCTCGTGCTGACGCAGGACTGCACGAACGTGAAGGTCGGGACCTCGCAGTGGAGCTGGTACCCCAACTCCGGCACCGGCTTCGCAGCGACGCCGTCGCCGATGCCGCTGCCTCCCATCTCCGGCGCGCCGCCGAATGCATTCCCGACGCCGTCGGGGGCCGCCACGTGCACGGCCACGCGACCCGTCCCGCAGTACATCTACGTCGATCTGGACGGGAATTTCCGCGGCGACTTCCTCGTCGAGCACGCGTGCAACGATGCGACGACCGGGGTCTCGAAGTGGCTCCTCTACCGTGACGTCGACGGTGGAGGCTTCGCGCCCGCGGCGACGCCCTACGCGCTCCCGGCGGCGCTCGGCGGCAGCGTCGCGTCGCCGCTCGTGCTCAGCGGAGAAGCGGCGTGCAGCGCGAGCCCGCCGCGTCCCGGGTTCGTGGCGATGACGCTCGCGCACTCGAAGCATTCACTCGTGGAGACGAAGGCCTGCAACGACGCGACCGTGGGCACGTCGAGGTGGCTCGTCTACGAGGGCTCGTGCCCTTGAGCCGTCACTTCACGGTGCCGGGATAGCTCGCCGTGATCGCGATCTTGTAGCGCGCGTGCGCGTGCTGCACCGACTCGAGCGAGACCGCCTGGAGCCGGCTCTTCACGGCCGACTGACACGCGCTCACGACCTTGCCGTTCTTCATCGTGCGGCCCTCCTTCGGGGTCGACACGTTGAGCGCATGGCGCTTGAAGCTGACGTCCGCGACGAACTGGATCGTGCCGCCGCCCGCGTCCTTCGGGACGCACACCACCGCGGTGTCCTCGATGGCCTTCGCGAATGCCTTCTCGACGTCGGCGAGGTGATCGCACTGTTCGGGCGACGTCTTCTTCGGTCCGGGATCCTGGCAGAGGATGCTCTTCGGCTCGCCGACCGTGGGCTTGCCCTCGTCGATCGGCGGCGCAGTGGTGGACGTGGCGGCAGCGTTGGGATCGACACCGGCGTCGGCGGAGCCCGTCGCCGCGATCGAGTCGGCACGCGGGCGGCGCCACAAATACAGGGGGATCGCGACGAGCACGAGCCCGAGCACCAGCGCGATGATCATCTGGAGGCGCGCGGGTCGATCGGCCGAGAGATCGACCTGGCTGAAGCTCGCGCGCGACGTGGAGCGCGGCTCCGACGGCGGCACCGATGCGCGCGACGCCGACGGGCGCGACGCCGCGCTCGAGGTCGGATCGAGGTGCTTGGAAGACGAGAGCGCCTCGGTCTCGGTCGTCTTGTCGAACTTGTCGAACGCCGCCGACGACTCGGCGTCGGGCCTTTGACCGCCCGTCGGGTTCGTCTCGTCGAATGCGTCGGGACGATCCGTGGGTACGTCGCCGCGGTCGCCGGGGTCAGCCATCGTGGCCCGCCCTTCAGGTGGGATCGATGAGCGCGCGCACGTTCATGCCCGGCTCGTAGCGCGCGATCGAGGCGACGAGGTCGAGCCCCTCGGGGAGCATGCCCTGCACCTGACCGACGACCTGCTCGACGAGGTTGCGCGCCTCTTGCTGTCCGGGGCCGGTCATACACACCGCGAAGCGGAGCGGACCGGTACGACCGCCGGTGACGGCGATGAGCGACAAGAGCAGCATGTCCGTGAGCTCGACGACGCGCGTGGCGGCGCGGCGGAAGGCGAGCATCTCGAGGATGGTCGGGCGATCCGAGACGAGGCGATTCGGTCCGCGGATCTCGTAGCGCGCGATGCTGAGCGGCTGCTCGACCCACTCGCTGAACGCCGCCTCTTCGTCGAGGGCCTTCGTGAAGTGATCGCGAAGGAGGAGCCCGGTGAGACCGTCACGACGAGAGAGGTACTGGCGCGCGCGCTTGTGATGCGGCGTCTCGCGCTGGAAGCTCACGAGCTTCAGGCGCAGCTCGCCGAGCTGGAACTCGCCGCCGTGCATCAGGTTGACGACCTTCTTGCGCTCGTACGTGTGCTCGACGTACGTGCCGTTGGTCGATCCGAGATCTTCGATCGTCCACGAGCCCGCCGCCCACTTCACGTTGGCGTGATGGCCGCTCACCGTCGCTTCGGGGACGACGATGTCGACGTCGTTGCGCCGGCCCATCGACATGGTGGGTCGGTCGAGGAGAATGAGCTCGCCGACGAACTCGGGCGCGTTGGTGGCGAACGTCGCGAGCAGCGCCTGCGCCTGCGGAGCGAACGCGTTCTGCGCGTTGCGGCCGGGCGGCGGTCCGGGGTCGAGCCGCTCGCGCGGGACCTGCACCGGGTTCGTGGTGAGCTGTACCGGATTGAAGAAGCGCAGGTGACGCGCGGGAAGGCGCGCCTGCGGATCGTCGGCGAGGCAGCGGAAGATCTGCTTGATCTCGTCGATGCTGAGCCCGGCGGGCACATCGAACATGATCTGCTGGCGCATCGGCTTCGCGCGCGGCTTGTAGCCGGGCTCCGGGACGCGGCACGTCCACATCTCCCAGAGCGTGAGACCGAGCGCGTAGAGATCGTCCTCGATCGAGGCGCCGCCGGAGCGAATGCGCTCGGGCGCCATGTAGTTCGGCGTGCCGCCGTCGGGCGGTGCGCCGGGACGACGCGCCGAGAGACGCGCGCGCTCCTTGGCGAAGCCGAAGTCGAGGACGATGGCCTTGCCGATCGACCCGTCCGGGTTCGACGTGACCATGACGTTGCCGGGCTTGAGATCGCCGTGCACCAGGCCGCACGCGTGGATGGCGGCGACGCCCTGACAGATGTCGGCGGCCAGGCGACGGAACTCGTCGGAGGTGTAGCCGCCCTGGGCCTTCTTGCGACGGATATGCGTGTGCAGCGTCTGCCCGGTGATGTGCTCCATCACGAGGATGGGGCCGTAGCCGGAGGGCGCGAGATCGTGGACGCGACAGACGTTCGGGTTCGACACCGAGCGCGCGAGGATCAGCTCCTGGCGGAGCGCCTCGTCGTCGCCGGGCATGCGCGCTTCTTCGCGAACGATCTTGAGTGCGACCGGCTGCTGCGTCGTGCGGTCGTACGCAAGAAAGACCTCGCCCATGCCTCCTTTGCCGAGGCTCTGGCGAATCTCGTACCGGTCGTTGATGACGGACCCGTGCGAGATCGGCGGGGGCGTGCTGCGCTGCGTCTCGGTCATTGCTTTACGAGCAGTTTTGCTGCTTTTTCAGCGTGTTCCTCAAGGGTCGTCCATTCTGGCAGATGACGCAACAGGGAAGCGCCGGTGGATTGTCGAGCGGCGGCAACGAGACCGTCGCGAGACCGCCCCGGAGGCGGATGAGGCTTGGTTTTCAGCTACGATCCGAGGGTGTCGCCCGAGGAGGCCATCCGTGCGCTCGTCGAGGTGGCGGCCCGGGCCGGGGTCGAGATCCGCATCGAGCCGTTCGCCCTTGCGCTCTCGGGAAAAGGCGGGTTGTGCCGCATCGAGGGCCGTCCGGTGGTGCTCGTCGACGCGAAGCTGAGCGTCCTCGAGCAGGCCGGGGTCATTGGCGAGGCGCTCGGGGAGGTCGACCTCGGCGACGCCGCGGTGCCGCCCGCGGTGTCGGCCTACCTGCGCACCGGGCACGGGGAGATCAAGCCGCTCGTACGACCGCGGCCTCTCGTACGCGTGAAATGAGCGCGAGCCGCGGGACGTGAGCGCCCGCCGCGCTCGATCACGGAAGGTGCTCGGGCGTCGGCAGCGTGAGGCCGCCGCGGATCTCCGCGACGATCGCGTTCGAGAGCGCCGTGTCGGCCTGCTCGCACGCGCGCGTGACCTCGCCGCTGATCGCGCCTTTGCACTCCTTGCCGCGCTTCTGGTACGCGGCGAGCACGCGTCCGCCAGGACTCTTGAGGAGCGCGTCCTTCGTACGGTCCGAGAGCAGCCGCCACGGGATGGGCGGGACCTTCGGTGACGGCGGCTTCTTCGTCGTGAGATCGCTGTCCTCGAGCGTGTAGCAGTTGCCGTCCCAGCGCATGACGAGATAGCCGCCCCCGCCCGAGCCGACGACGATGCCGTTGGTCGGTGCAGCACGCCGGCGGACGACCAGCATCTCCTCGTCGAAGCGAAGGCGTGCCCGAGCGCTCGCCCCGCCGTCGGCGTTCCAGCCGTCGACGTCGCCCTTCATGTACATGCGCACGAACGGCGTGTCCTTGCCCATGAGGACGAGCGCGACGTCCGGGAACGAGCCGTTGCACATGCGCTTCACGAACGCCGGATCCGGCACGCACGGCGAAGCGTCGCGCGAGGCGCAGGTGGTGGGCACGCCGGCGGACGCGGACGCAGGCGCCGCTTCCGGTGGCGATCCGTCCGCTGCGCCCGGGACGGATGCGGCGCCGTCGGCACCAGCACCAGCACCACCGGAGGCGGACGCCGCGGGCGACGTCGCCGGAGGTGACGAGCCGCACGCCGCGAGGGCGAACGCGGAAACGAGGACGAGAAGAGCGGTCGTACGCACGGGGCGACGAGGATACGCGAACCCGGGCCCGCGGTTTTTCTGGGGTTTTTGATCGGATTTACATTGAAATTGATTATCAATAGCGCCAAGGTGACGGAGTGCTGGCTCGTCTCCTCGTCATCGCGGTCCTCGCGCCGCTCTTCTTGCTCCTTCCGCGCGTCGCGTCCGCGCAGATCACGCCGCGTCCGCTTCCTTTCACGTACGGCTACCAGACCAACGGCGAGGGAGCGTCCGAGCTCGAACAGTACGTCGACATGACGCCGGTGAAGGGCGCTCCCGGCGGAAGCTGGTACCTCGCCTCGCAGTTCCAGACCGAGTTCGAGTACGGGATCACGAATCGCCTCGAGCTCGGTCTCTACGTCACGCTCGCGCCGCAGCCGGGCGGCCTCGCCGGCGCCGAGCTGACCGAGGGGACCGGCTCCAAGCAGCGCCTTCGTTATCGCATCGCCGAGGAAGGCGATCTCCCGATCGACGTCGCGCTCTACGGCGAGCTCGTCGAGAACGATCACGAGATCGAGGTCGAGGGGAAGATCATCCTCCAGAAGCGCTTCGGTCGTCTCCTCGTCGCGAGCAATCTCTGGGCGGAGTTCGAGCGGTACTACACGCACGAGAGCGCGGTCGTCTTCAACCCCACGCTCGGCGCCACGTACCAGATCACGCCCGTGGTGAACCCGGGCATCGAGGCGTGGATGCGCGCGGAGCTGTCGAGCATCAAGGAGACGCCGGAGCCGTTCGGGCATGGTCCGCACGTCCTCGTCGGGCCCGCGTTGATGCTCAATTTCGTGAGCTTCTGGTGGTCGACGGGCGTCTACCTGCGCGCGACCGACTACGGGCGCAGCCCCGATCCGGGGGATGCGCCGGGAGCCGTGTGGGCGCGCATGATCATCGGGTTGCAGCTATGAGCGCGCGTCCGGTGGCCGCCGCTACGACGTCGCTGTTCGCGTTCGCGTTCGCGTTCGCGTCTGCGCTCGCGTGCGCGGCATGCGGCGGCGCGCAGCCCGAAGCATCGACCGGCGGCGCGCCGCCCGGGGTG
>JADMIO011260347.1_pt1 | contig 37736 bp, 33 predicted proteins | sample 8958161 | NCBI WGS metagenome assembly JADMIO01 (sample SAMN16585339, study PRJNA669376) | soil metagenome | isolation source: Crop rotation soil | place: USA: Cullars Rotation, Alabama | collected 2011 | reverse complement strand
GACTTCAAGTCACGTGAATTCCAAGCTTCGGATCCCACTGTGCTGGAAAGGGCGATGTCGCGGTAATGGACAATGCGCCATGTGCATGCGGGAGAAGCTTTCCGGTAATTTCTTCAATCGAAGGCCGCAGCAGTGACTTTCTGCTTGCGCCTGGGAACAAGCTCATCCACGGCGAGAGCATCACCCACGTTGTCCGCAACCTTGAAGGGGTGTCAGCTTTCCGCGTTTATCAGCGCGATATCGGAAAGCTCATCATCGAGATCGTGAAGATGGACCCGGCCATGCAGCTTCCGGAAGAGCGCATGAAGCAGGGGGTGCAGAAGGTATTCGGCGCGCCGGTTGAGGTCGAGATCAAGACCGTTCCGCGCATCGAGCAGGCGGCATCAGGGAAGTATCGGGTGGTGGTTTCCGATCTGACGGGTCGCTATTTCGACTGAACAAAAAGCCCGGCCGCAGCCGGGCTTCCTGAATTCCGACCTGGCTAGAACGTTCCTGGCACCAAAGCCCCGGTGAACGTCCACACATATTCTGTGACTCCGGTCTTGGCGCACATGCCGCGGACGATGCCTACATCCGTGCACATCTCCTTCTTTATGCGCGCTTCGTTCGGCAGCGGCCACAATGACACCGTGCCCAGTGTGTTGAACGCAGCATCGCCGTAGAAGGTGCCATCGGTCCCATAACGGAAGCGGATATTAGCTCCGATGTCAGAACCGTTGAAGCCCGTGCCCTTCAGCGGATTGCCTGCAACTGATTCGATACGAGTCGGATAGACGATGGCTCCCGCTGCCACTGGATTGATGGTCAGGCAGGTTCCACTGCATGTGGTCTGGTTGTAGTTGCCGCTCGTGAACAGTCCGCCGACATCCGCGAATGTAGGCTGGAAGATGCTGTTCACCCCGAAACGCGCCGTGCCTGTCACCGCAATATTGCGGATGAAGCTATTGGTGCTGGCGCTCATGTTCGGTCCGATCCGGATCGCGTCAGGCGGCGTCGTCGGATTCGCCGCCCCGTGATTGACCGTGACATTCTCCATGTTCAAGTCGAATGGATTACATCCGCCGCTGCAGCCTCCGGAGACGTCCACGTTGATCGACGCCTGATCGAGGTTTGACGAGCCCCAGGCAACGACGTCCTTGAACGTATAGGCTGGCTGCACGATCACCGTAGGAAGCGAGATCGCGTTGTCCGATTCCGGACGGAAGCCGGTGTATTCGGTATTCAGCGAGATCGACCCCAGCCATTCGATGGCCCCGAACGGATGCCGGATGTGCATGACGCCGCTGGCATCGTTCGCGCTGAAGTGCATGGCGGTGGAAAAGTCGCTGGCGCCGTTATATCCGGTGCCCAGCACATCATCCAGGACGATGACGTTCTGCCACGAGATATGGTCAGAAAGATAAGCCGTGGTTCCCACCATGAAGTTGCCGGAGTTTGAAGCGCAACCTGTAGGCGAGGTCCGCGCGGTCGCGCATCCGTCGTTGCGCACGACTGCCCGGCGAATGACCACATGGTCCGAACGGAAGGTGATCAACCCGATGCGTTCCTGGCCCCAGACCCAGATGTCTTCCATCAGGATGAAACTGTTGCCCCAGTCACCGTCATTGGTGCCCGTGCCCAGGATCTGGCCATTGGAACCGTTGGTCGTGCTGGTGAATCCGTCATTCTTCAAGACGATGAAGCTGGTGTTATAGAGCTCATTGCCCGCGCCACGGAATGTGACTCCTTGGATCTTGACGAAGCTCTGCTTGAAGAAGCTGCGACCCAGGAACAGGTTGAAATTGTCCACCGAATCGATGAAGACGCTGCCCTCATTGAGTGCGTGGATGCGCGTCATGTCCGTCGTACTGGTGCCGTTCGGCGGCGCTCCGGAGGGAGCACCTTCTAGCGCATTGATGATGCCGGTACCGGCAGCGACCGAATAGGTCCCGTCGAGCACTACAAGTTCGTCGCCCGGTCCCATCAGACTGAAGACCTTGGCAAAGCTTTTCACGGCCTGCGCCTGGCTGCTGAAGCCGTCGTTGGTGTCGCTTCCGCTCGGCGAGATGAAGAACGTGCTCGGCAACCCATTGGCCGTGATACCTACCGTGAGGGGAGAAGCAGGATCATCGCTCACGATGTTGAGCGTGCCGTTGACCACACCGAATGTGCCGGGAACGAACGTGACGTTCAACGATGTGTTCTGCCCCGCGGCCAGCGTGACCGGCAGAGCCAGACCACCCACCGACAATCCAGATCCGGTGATGTTAGCGGCGCTGATGGTCACCGGTGAGCTGCTGATATTCGTAATGGTGACCGACTGCGCACCAGAGCTCTTGCCTACCTTGACGCCCCCTATCGGCAATGGATTGGGGCTGGCATTCAGGGCGCTATTGACGCCGGCTCCTGTCAGTACAAAGTTTGCCGTGCCGCCGGTGGCATTGTGTGTGATCGTCAGGCTTCCGTTGAACGTTGTCGCTGACGACGGTGTGAAGATGACCGTGACGATTTGATTGTTGCCCGGAGCCACAGACAGGACTGTCGTGCCACTCAAAGCAAAGCCTGCGCCAGCCACGCCGATCGTGCCGGTAAGGGTCGCCGTACCCGGATTCGATACCGTCAGATCCAGGCTGCGGCTCGCTCCTACTGAGACTGATCCGAAATCAAGCGTGCCGCCGGTGGTCACTGGCGAGGTGCTGATCTGCGGTACGCCAACGCCTATACCCGTCAAGCTGATGGTCGGAGTAGTCGCAGCGTCAGAGGTCCCGGAGACGGTTGCATTCGCAGTCCCTACTACCGTCGGGGTAAAAGTCACGTTCAGCGTGACGCTGTTGCCGGGCGTCAGGGTCAAGGGCAGCGTTGCGCCGGAACTGGAAAACTCATTAGCATTCGTTCCAGTGATGTTGAGGGTGGTCACGTGCAGGTCAGCCGTTCCGCTGTTGGTGACGGTGACCGGCAGGGTGGAGCTGGACCCGATATTCACACTTCCAAAGTCCAGGCTATTGGTGCTGAGGGTGATGGCTGGTGTACCGCCGGAGCCGCCTGTGGTGCCTCCTGTGGTGGTGCCGGTTCCCGAACCGGTCCCGCCCCCGCCGCACGCGACCAGAAGTCCGCAACTTATTAGAACTAAAGCGAATGTCAACCGTCTCATGCGGGGCCAGCCTTCCATAAACTGTTGGGTTTTCCAGAGGGGGAGGAACGCTGAAAAAGTACCATAGTCGGGGCGGCTTGTCACCCGATTGCTACGGCCAAAAGGCCACCTTTTGCCGATGTCCAACCCGCCATTGGCCATCCGTTTCCGGGCGTGGTTACCCGCCGATGTGTGCCTTATACAGCTTGTGCTGCCAGTGCCGTGGACTCCCGTACTGCATAGCGCTGCTTCAGCCTGAGGAACGGCTTTTCAATCAGGAAGTAAGACGAGCTAGCGAATAGGATTGTCACCAGCACCGCGAAGGCGAGCTGCACCCAGACCGGATAACTTTCAGCCAGTCGCCGGGACGTTGACAGCGTGAGCTGCTGCCACAGGTAAAGGGGATACGAGATGGTCCCCAAGAAGCGTACCCAGGGCCACTCGAACACTCTCCATAGGCCCGTCCGCGAAAAATGCATTAATTGGACCAGCAGGCAGGCGATCAGAATGGGCTCACAGGCGAACCCTAAACTGTTCTTGTACCACGGCACCCTATAGTCGAAATAACAGCTCAACCCCAACAGGATGAACGTGAGCGCGGGTGTCCACGGCTTGCGGCACAGCGCTGTCCATAACGGTGCGGTGCTCTTCTGCCGCAGCAGCATGGCCAGCAGGCATCCCCACATCAGATGGCCGAGCCGCGTATCCAGCGCGTGATAGATATACGTGGCGCTCACCCGCTCGCCGAATTGCAGCCAGGTGCGCCATGCCAGCCCAACTAAGATCACGCCCAAAGCCACCTGGACCAGCCGGCGCAAGTCGCGACGGAATAGAAAGAAAACCGCCGGCCACAGCAGGTAGAACTGCTCTTCGATCGAGAGCGACCAGGTGTGTCCCACAAAGCTGTTCTGCGGATGCCAGATGGCTACGCGATAGTCCGTCAGGTAAAAAAGCGATGCGAGCGTGTCAGTCCAGGGAATGGGATGGTCGCGCAGGAACTGTATGGCCGTGCCGATCGCAAGGTAAGCGTAGAAAGCAGGGAAGATGCGCAGGCCGCGGCGCCAGTAGAAGCGCCGGAATGACACGCTTCCCGTCTTCTCATTCTCCTTCAGCAGTAACCAGGTGATCAGGAACCCGCTGAGGACGAAGAACATCTCCACGCCCAGCGCACCGTTCACCCAGGCGAAACCAAAGTGGTTCACGATTACCAGCATCACGGACAAAGCACGGATGCCGTCAAGCGCAGGAAGATGTGACTCTTTAAGATAAGACTGCATTACTTCAGGACTGCTGGAAGAATCATACCTTGCCGTGTCCCTCATTGCGATGAGGACTTGAACCTAGTTTTGCAACAATAGTTCTGCCGCAAAAGAAAGGGGGGCGCCGATCGGCGCTCCCCTTGCCCATAACACGGTGGTTAGTGAACGCTGATATTCACTCCCGCCTTGTACAGAGCCCCGGCTGCATCCCAGGCCTGGATGCGCACATTATGCGCCCCCGCGCTCATGTTCAGGCTTATGTCAACCTGGGCCGTGTTGGAAACCTTGTTGACCACGACGTTGTCCACGTAGGTCCAGATGGAAGTGATCGGGCGGCTGCTCTTCGCCTTGGCGACGAAATGCACCGGCGACGAAACACTTGCGCCCTCGCTAGGCGTGCAGACCACGGCTCCGGACGTACCTGCAACGTCACAGCTCGAGCCGGTGACCGTCACTGTAACGCCTGCTTTGTAAAGGTTGCCGTGATTGTCCCATGCCTGTATGCGGACTACATGCTTGCCTGCGGTAAGTGACAGGCTGAGGTCAACGGTATTTGTCCCTGTCACCTTGTTCACGGCGACATCATCCACGTAAGTCCAGATGGCGCTTACCGGATTTGAGAGCTGCGCTTTGGCAACAAAGTGCATGGGTGAGGAAACCGTCGCGTTGTCCCCCGGCATGCATACCGCCGCGCTCGGCGTGGTCATACTGGTGCAGCCGTCGGTTCCGCCGCCGCCGGTGTCTCCGCGCGAGACGTTGACCGTCACTCCGGCTTTGTACAAGCCGCCCGAGCTGTCCCACGCCTGGATGCGGACCACGTGTGAGCCTGCGGTCAACGGCACGTTCAGGTCGACACTGCTGGTGTTCGCCGCTTTGTTGAACACTACGTCATCCACATAGGTCCAGATCGAACTGATGGGATGCGAGCTCTGCGCCTTAGCTACGAAATGCATCGGCGAACTTACCGTCGCATTGTTGCTCGGCTCACAGACCGCCGCGCTCGGAGTGGTCATGTTGGTGCACGGATCGGTGCCGCCTCCGCCGCTGCCCACCTGTACCGTCACGCCTGCTTTGAAGATGGCGCCGGAGTTGTCCCACGCCTGGATGCGCACCACGTGCGTGCCGGCAGACAGCGTCAGGCTCTCATCCACCTGGTTCGCTTGCGTGACTTTGTTCACGGCTACGTCGTCTACATACGTCCAGATAGAGGCAATGCCCTTAGGACTGGCCGCAGCCGCCACGAAGTGCAGTGGCGAGTTCACGGTTGCGCCGTCGGTTGGCGTGCATATCACCGCGCCCGGGTCGGGAGGACTGCAGCCACCGGACTGGAACTGGAATGGCAGCGTGACGAATTTCTCGTCCGTCAATCCATCGCTGTCCGTCGCGATCAAGTGGACCTCATACGAGTAGGTGTCGATACTGTCGAGGTCATCGACTTTGAAAGTACCGCCGCTCTGTCCGCTGAGCTCTTCGACCACGTGGTAGTGGCACACGCCGCTTGCCGTGTCACAGTGGTGCAGCATGACCCGCCAGAACAACCCGGATGTCGCCACCGAACCATCCTTCGGATCGGTTGCGTGACCGCTGAAGCTCACGACCTGGTTGGCGTGAACGGTCGCCCCATTCGCTGGCGTATCGATGATCGCCGTCGGCGCGGAAGCTCCTACCGTGATGCTCGCCGTGTCGCTGCCGGACGCATTGTCGGGGTCTTTGGCAGTGAGCGTCACCGTGAACTTCTGGGTCCCGCTCGCAGAGAACGTGTGTTGGATGGTCGGCCCGCTACCCGTACTGCCGTCACCGAAATTCCAGGAATAGGTGAGCGGATCATTGTCCGGATCAGTGGATGAAGTCGCTGAGAAGTTCACCGTCAACGGAGATTGGCCCGACGTCTTGTCCTCGGTAATCACCGCATTCGGGGCACGGTTCGCGCTTCCCGTATAACGGATTCGCTTGATCTGTCCGGTGCTGAATTCGCTGTAGTAGAGATTTCCGTCCGGTCCTTCGGTCACGAAGACCGGGTCAGTGAGGCCGGTCACAAAGTCCTTCACTTCGGTCACATTGCCGGAGGAATCGAACAACACCTGCTTGATCAGCCTGCCGGAGTAGTCTCCGAAGAAATAGCGTCCTTGGTATTGCGAAGGGAATGCGGTGCCTCGATAGTACGGTCCGCCCAGGATGCAAGTGGATCCCGTGTTGTGGTTGTAGGTGACGATGGGCTGCGTCACCGCGGATGCAGGCAGCTGCTGGCACTGCGTGAACGCCGCCTGATACTGGCTCTGTGCGTTCATCCCTTCATAGCAGGGCCATCCGAAGTTCTTGCCCCGGCCCGTGTTCACCTCTTCCCAGGTGTTCCATCCCACGTCGCCGATGTATAGCTTCCCCGTGGGCTGGTCGATCCAGAAGCGGAACGGATTCCGCAGCCCGTAGTCGTACACCTTGCCGCGATTGTTGTTGCTGCCGTTGTAGAACGGATTGTCACTCGGCGCGCTGCCGTCCGTATTGATGCGTAGGATCTTGCCATTCAGACTGTCCAGGTTCTGCGCGCGCAATGCGTCCTGGCTCACGTCGCGATAATCACCGCCGTCGCCGATGCTCAGGTACAGCTTGCCATCCGGACCGAACGCCAGATGGTCAATGGTGTGCGCTCCCACATCGTTGGGCATGCAATCTTCATTGATGCCCGAACATCCGATGGTCGAGATCTTTCCCAGGATCACCGTCTCGCTCGCCGGGTCGGCCTTGTCCGGGTTCGAGGCGCTCACCTTCATGCGGGTCACCCGCTGCGTGCGCGGTCCGCTGTCATTCGAATTGCCCTGGTCCTCATAGGTGTACGCGAGGTACACATACCCGTTACTCTCGAAGTTGGGGTCCAGCGCGAAGCCGTCGAGTCCGCGGTCACTCGCCTTGTTCACATGGGTGTGGATGTCGAGGAACGGTGACGACAGCAGCGTCCCGTTCTTCATGATCTGCACCGTGCCACCCTTTTCCCAGATAAAGATGCGGCCGTCCGGCGCCCACAACATGCCTTCAGCGGCATAGGTGGGGACATTGACGAACGTCTCAGAGGTGAAGCCCGGGTCTGCGAAGGTCTGGGCGAAGGCTGCGGGAAGGAATGTGAGGATGAGAAAAACAAGACAAAAACAAATGCGGGGGAAACGTTGCGACATGATGCGACTACTCCAGGGCCTGGGCTGCTGTTTACAGGACGGGTATGTATAAGTCAGTAAACACTCAATCGGATGCGGCAACTCTGGACGGTGTTGTCGCTTTTGCCCGGCCCCATCGCCTTAATACTTCCATCCGCAGCGCGCGCAAGCCCGTAGACCGGGCAGCGTTCTCTTACAAAGCATCGGGGACACGATGCGTACCATCTATCGAAGACCGATCCTCATGAGCCTGTCGCAACGAAACCTGACGCTGGTGTTCTGTCTGCTGTCCGCTGGGACCGTATTCCCGCAATCACCCTTGCCCAACGGGCAGGTGATCGACCGTGTTTCCGCGCAAAGTGATTCCAGTCAGACCTATGCGCTGTACCTGCCATCGAACTACACTGCGGAAAAGAAGTGGCCCATCATCTACGTATTCGAGCCGGACGCTCGCGGACCATTACCGGTCGGCCTGATGAAGAAGTGGGCGGAACGTTATGGTTACATCGTCGTCTCCTCCAACGTCTCTCGTAACGGCCCCGTGCGCATCTCGCTCGATGCTGCCGCCGAGATGTGGCGTGACACTCACCTTCGTTTCTCCATCGACGACCGCCGCGCCTATGCATCGGGATTCTCAGGCGGCGCGCGCGTCTCTGTCGACGTCGCGCTCAACTGCAAGACCTGCATCTCTGACGTCGTGCTCTTCGGCGCCGGTTTCCCATCGACCATCCCGCCATCGTCTGACGCCCATTTCGGCGTCTTCGCCGCTACCGGTGATCTCGACTTCAATCATGCTGAGATCGTGCAGCTTGCTCCCAAGTTGGAGCGTCTGAAGATCCCGTATCACACCGAGGTCTTCCCTGGACCGCATGACTGGGGTCCGGACATCACATGGCAACACGCTTTCGCCTGGCTGGAGATGCGGGCGATGCGAGAAGGCGCCAAACCGAAGGACCAGGCCTTCCTCGACGCGCAATATGCTGATGCGCTCGCCGAAGCCCATCGTGTCGAAGCTGCCGATCTATTCACTGCCTGGCACCTGTACGACCAGGCCGCTCGGGATTACAGCGGATTAGTCGATGCATCCGTGGCAGAAAAGCGTGCCGCCGAGCTGAAAGACAGCAAAGCCGTGCGTGACGGACACAAGCGCCAGCAGGCCGAGATCGAGCTTTTCGACCGCGTCACCAGCACCACCCTCGACGGCATCCAGGCGCTGCTCGACGAACCATCCGAGCGCGCGGAGAATTACCGCAAGCTGCACAACACCTATGCGGACATCAAGCGCCAGATCGCCGAGACCCACGACGAGCAGTCATTGCAGGCGCTGGCGCTCCGCCGCGCGCTCATTCAGGCTTTCGTATCGCTGAATGAGGTCGCGCGCCAGGCCATGGACCGCCACGATTACCTCATGGCTGGATACTTCTATGACCTGATCACCGACTTCGCCAAGGCCGCGCCGTATGCCTACTATCAGCGTGCGCGGATCTACTGCATCGCCAGGGAGAACAAGAAGGCGATCGCGGCGCTTGAGCGCGCCGTTGCACAGGGATTCAAAGATGCGAACAGCCTTCGTACCACCACCGAGTTTGCATCGCTGCAGAGTGACCCCAATTTCACCGCACTGCTCAAGCGCATTCAGCCCGGCAGGGAATAGGGCGCTTACCGCAGCGCGTTCAACCCATCCGTCGCCTTCTTGAAAGTCGGATCGATCTGCAACGCTTGCTGGAACGCTGCGCGGGCCTCGGCATCCTTGCCGGCGGCGCGATAGGCGCGGCCCAGTCCGAACTGCGAGCTGGCTGATCGCGGATAGTCGGCGGCATTCTGCGTGAGCAGCGCGATGGCGCCGTCATAGTCCTTCATCTTCGCCATCTGATAGCCGATGAATTCGACGCCCGACCGCGTGTCCACTTCCGGATGCGCCTGCCGAAACAACCGATAGCTGTGCATCACAGCCACGGAGTCGGCGCGCTCGGCGTAGAGCTGTTCGAGGAAGGTCTGCAACGGTGTCCGCGGGAACTGCGGCGGAGAGAACACCTTGGCGTCGGTCACGGTGTTCACTTCGACACTCACCTTGCGGAATTCGTTGTGCACCTTGCCGGTCGCGATCTCTACTTCCTGCGAGCTGAAGTAGAACATCACGCCGTGTACGCGGCGAAAGTCAGAGAACCGCGTCTCGGTGGTCACATCCTGGCCGAAGGCGTGGATGGGTGCACTCTTGCGCTCGGCGACGATCAAAAAGCTTTCCGCGTCCACGAACGTGAACTTCGCAAAGCCGTCATCAAGCGTGACCAGGAATTTGTAGGCGTTGCGTCCGCCGATCTTTTCCGTGCCCTGCAACTCGAGGTGGAAGCCCTTCTGGCGGTAGTCGAGTAGCGAATCCTGCAGGAAGTCAGCCGCGTGCCGCCCCGCGGATGCGGCCGCGCCGACCGTGCGGATGGCCACGCCCGGGTCACCGTAGTATTCCCAGGTGCTGCCGTCAAAGCCTTCGCGGACGTCAGGATGTTGCTCCGACGGATCGCCGATGGCCTCGTAATACGGCCGCATGAACGCCTGATAGGCGTGCGGCATCAGCGGCTGTCCGGCAGGGATCGGTCCGGGTTCGTGATACATGCCGCGATAGACGATGGAATGGACCTGCTCGATGGCCTCGCGCCCACCCAGCGCTGCGATGTGCCTCTCGACGATCTGATCAGTATTGAGCGTCTGTGAGGACGCAGGGCAGGCAAGCAGCAGCAACACCATGAGCCGGAGCATGCGGGATTAGACCCGCGCGGGACAAGGCGGTTAGGTTCACCACGACCCCGTCCGCAAGAAAAACGCGTGAGCCTGACGACCCACGCGCCTTCCAAGAAAATCGCCAAACTACTTCTTCGGGATGTAACTCAAGTCGGCGCGGTAGATCGCCGTCTCGCTGAACGTGCGGGCCGTGGAATCGCGTAAAGCCTTATAAATGGCGGCGCCTTCTTCCTTGCCGTAGCTCTCCATGACGACGTCCTGCACGCTCTTTGACAAGGGCTCAAAGTCAGCCCAATTCTTGCGGGCGTTGAGCAGTACGAAGGTCGGGCCCTCGCCGCCGTTCACCAGCTGCAACCAGCCGGAGGTCTTCGGCCGGTCCGCCTGTTTGCTGAGCGCGTCGTTGATCTTCTTGATGGCGGCGATGAAATCCGGAGCCGCCCCGGGATGCAGAACGTGGACAGTCACCTGCGTCATGGGCGCGGGCGCCATGTTGGCCGGCCCGAGGCTCATGTCCGCGCGGTAGACGTAGAAGCCGTTGCGTGACGCGGCGGTGTTGGGGCCGAGGTTGATGGCACCGTCGGCGGTGTCGGCCTTGCCCATGCGGGCTTCCCACTCATCGAAGTCTTTCCAGGCGTGTCCGCAACTGGAGGTGACGTAGTTGCCGGCGTTGTCACCGGTATCGATGGCCCAGGTGTTCCAGGTGAAGGTGTCCTTCTTGGAGGCATGGAAGGCGTTGTGGCGCTTGCGTCCGGCCTCGAAGGCGGCGGAGCCTCCCGGCTTGGGCGTGCTGAAATAAACGCGGCACAGGTTGTTGGCATTCTGTTGATTGATGGCGGCGGTATTGGCCTGGCCCCAACCCAGGGTGGCACATAGAGCGGAAAATAAGACGGCAAAACTGCGTAGTCGCATTCGATCGTTCTCCTAGGCGAGCTTGCTCGCGCGCGGATTGTACGCGTGGGGAGTTAGGAGCAGACTGGCACGCAGGTGCCACGTTTAGGGTTGTAGGTACGGCACGGTGCGTTGGCTTGGGTACAGCACGGCTTACCCATGCGTTGGATCAGGTACAGCACGGTTTTAACCGTGCGTCGGTTCAGGTACAGCACGGTCTTAACCGTGCGTCAGCACGCTCATATCCACCGGCTTTAGCCGCCCGGTGGGAGAGCTGGCCTTCAGGCCAGCGTTGCAGACTCTATCGGACGGGCTTTAGCCCCGGATTTCCGGATTTCGGAAAATCCCCAAGGAGATTCATGCCCGAAGCCTCTGCGCCGGTTAGCCTGCTGGGAGGTACAGCACGGTGCGTCGGCTCAGGTACAGCACGGTTTCAACCGTACGTCGGCTTAGGTACAGCACGGTTTCAACCGTACGTCGGCTTAGGTACAGCACGGTTTCAACCGTGCGTCAGCTTAGGTACAGCACGGTTTCAACCGTGCGTTAACACGGTCATATCCACCGGCTTTAGCCGCTGAGGTCACTTGGAAACATATTTTGTCTCATCCAACATTCTGGGCTTTCGCCGCCTATTGCAGTCCAACCGGTCCGCGGGATTGTTCTGTGAAGTGCTTTATCACTACCGGGCAGAGCAAAAGTATCTGCTGCATGAGTTCGTCGTGATGCCTGATCACTTTCATCTCCTCATCACGCCGGTCGAGACCACGATCGAAAGGGCCGTGCAGTCCGTAAAGGGTGGGTTCTCATTCCGTGCGCGCGAGAGCTTCGGATGGAAGGGCTCGTTGTGGCAGCGCAGCTTTCACGACCGGCGGATCCGCGACGCCGCGGAGTACGTCACGCGTCGCGGATACATCTGGTGGAACCCGGTCGAAGCGGGACTGTGCGCGCGCCCGGAGGATTGGCCGTTCGGCTCCGCGTCGGGAAAGTTCGAGTTGGACGCTGTACCGCAGCGGCTAAAGCCGCCGCTGAGGCAGGGCGCATCGCACGCCTGAAGGCGTGCTGCACCACCCTTCGAACGGTGCCCGCCGTGGCGATGAGTGCGGCACCCCGCGATGGAGGTGAGTGGCAGATCACCTTGTCTGGCCAGCGGAGGGATGGATGGGCCACCCGCCCCTATGTGCTTTTCACGTGAGGGAACAGGCCGTATCTCGGTATTTCGGGGTTGTGAGTGAACTGAAGGGCTCTAGCGCGAAAAGTCTCGGGTGGCTCGGTGTTGTCTATTACAAAGATCTGCTGTTGACCCGCCAGCTGATCGAGGTGTTCGTAGAATCGGGCTTTGAGGTCAGTCCCTGCGATCCCCTCGTCTTCCCCTTTCGGTTCCTTATAAGCCAGCAGGGGCGAGTCTAGGATCAAGAACCCAGGGTGTTGCATTTTGCGGGAACGGCAGTATTCGAACAAGCCCACAATGAAAGCGGCATACGTAATAGCGCAAAGGCCTGCGCCACGGCTGCCACGCGCGCGTCCACCGATCACAATGTCGCGGGTCATTTCATCAAAATAAACATCGGTTGCATTCGGAAAGTGCCACTTCTGGAGAACACTCTCAACGGTCTTTGAGAACGATTGAAGCACTGACTTTGGGACGTACTGTTCCACCTCAACCGAAGCTTCGCGGTCTGTTGGTTTCTCAACTGGTAGATTTGGTTCATCCAACCGTTTTCGGGTGGCTTGGAGTTTCTTGTTGATGAGAATCGCTTGGCGAATCTTTGCCCGCTTTTCGATAAGTTCTTCGTACAACTTTCGAGCGCTGCTGAATTCTGGCGAGAGGGCGGCATCAATCCGCTGCTGGTATGTCCGCAGTTCGCCCTCAAGCAACTGACTCTCAGCCAAGATACTCGTTTGCTCCTTAATTAGTGAAGCAACGGTTTCTTGCAGCTCAGTCTGCAAAAGTTTGATTTTCGCAATTTCTGCGGCCGCCGCCTGAGCAACGGCTGCCACATTGCCGTCGCAAGCGGCATCGCGGTGTTGTACCTCTGGCGATGCTCCGCAGAGTGGACAGGGGGTTGGATCGCGGAGCACGAAAAATTGGCCCGACTCCTGAATTGCGATCAGGCGCTTGAAGTCATTAGTGTACTGCTGGTCGAGCAGTTGAAAGCGGGATTGCAGTTCTTTGATTTCGGTAGCACGAGACGCCAAACGGCTGTAGTTGTTATAGACCTCCTTTCGCTGTCTAGTAGTCTCCGAAACCTTGCCTTCCATAGATATGAGCGACGCATGAATTTGTTCTAGCTGTAACTGAACTGCCGCTTCATCGGTCTCCAAATCATCGGGGCTGTTAGTGAGACGTGCTAGGTCTTCTTCGTACGTCGCCACAAGATGTTCCAAAGTCTCCGGTCGAAGGGGGAGATCGGCTACCTGAGATACCTTTTGAGAAGAGATACTGTCCGTAATGACTGCGGAATCGTCGTTACCAGTGAGCAGCAGCTTAAATACGCCGTATTCGCGAGTCTGGTCTTGATATTGGCCCCCATAGATTGGGGAAATAACCTGGGTGATTTTCGGATAGGTGATGACGCAGAGGTGTGCAAGGGCCCGAAAACCGAGGGATCTCGTTTCGCCAGTCTTCTTGCTCCACAAGATTTGTCTCTTGTCCAACCCGATTTCCCGCAGGAGCCAATGTGACAAGTTGTTATAGTTCTTAGTTGTATGGGCAGCCGAAAGAGACTGCCCACTGCTTACATCATCGGGTATTTCACTAAGTAGGCCGTCAAATCGACGAAAACTGCCGCCATTGGTGCTGCGAAGGATGGTGTGGTCCTTCCCTTTTGTGGTAAGCCCTAGAAGAATGCTGTCATAACCTACGCGTTCCGGGATGTCCTTTAGTCCACCTCCCGCGCCAAGCATGAAATCAATCGCATGGGCGAGGAACGTCTTGCCTGTGTCGCTCGATCCCCACAAAATGTTTAGCCCACGGGTGAATGTGAATTCGGCGGGCTCCTTGCCCGGCCCCAGAAATCGAATAAACCTAAGCTGCAAGCCACTGAACGGCATTAGGGTAGCCTCGGTTGGTCGGTTGCCAGAAATTCGTGGGACCACTGGTCGTAGACGGTTGTCAGTAGAGTTCGTATTTCAAGATCGCTCATGTCTTTGAAGCGATCTACAACCCAGGTCGCACGGTCCCTAAGTTCATCCAGATATTCGGCGCTAAGAGAGTCTAGAAATGGGCCGGCATCATCCTCGGCCTGATATGCGAAACCACTCGCGGTCGCGTGGCGGCTGACAAGTCCACGGGAGATCATCAGAAGTAGTCCCCGTTCGATGAGCTGCCTCCTGACCAAGAGTTCACCTGAACGCAAAGGCAGCGCTGGATGGATGCTTGGCGGCCCATTCACATCGCTGGTATGAACCATGATGTAATCAAATTCGAGAATGCGCTGAAGGTCGAACTGGCGAGGATATGCCTCCGCGAGTAGGATGAGCGCGCGCAAGCCGGTTTCTATTGGGCTATTAAACGTTTGTACGGTCGGTGATTGCTCAGACACTTTTCTTGACCCACGTGAAACGATTCTCATTCGCCAAATGGTGGCAAATTCCCTGTTTGTCCTGCGTTTGGATACGGATGCACAGAGCATTGCATGAAGGTGTCATTAGCCCGGCATGCTGCAAGGTGTTTGCCATTCGGGTAAATCCATTTGGGTGTTCCATTTCATAGATGTTGACAACACCGTGGTAAATCTCCTCTTGAACCGCGTCGAAGGTGCCGGGGTCGACGCTATCCCGGGCGAAGTTGCGCAACGATTCTGCATGATAAAAGATTTCACGAGAACGGTTGAAATGCTGTTCTAGGTCGGGGTGCGCAGAGAGTTCTTTCGCATTGTTCAACTGCATCGAAATTTTTTCTGAATAGGCTTCTAAGAGCTGTTGGACGTACCGACTCTCGTGCGGTTGCACGGAAGATGGCGGGGCCTCGACCGGCGGGCGGGCGGGCAGGCTTTCTGCACCGAACCGCCGTGCGTAAAAAGGTGTTCGGTAATGGTCCCTTATCATCCTAGCTACAGGAATCATTCCGAAGATGCTGAAATCGAATGTGTTGAAGTACGTAAGGAAATTGCCAGTGAGAGTAATATTCTTAGTGGTTGTGATTTCAGATTTGCAATATTGATTCCAGTTGTCACGCAGATCTTTTTTTAGTTCCTCTGGATGCATCAAGAGCTTTTTTAGCTTGAGGCCAAGCCCCTTCGATGCGGCAAAAAAGTACTTTGTCGGTGGTGGATACTCCTTAACGAAGGAATAATAGATGACTTTGCCGAGTTCGATCCAGACATCGGCAGGTTGTAGCCTGCGAGCATAATGCTTGCATTGCACATTGTCCCACTGACCCCCGAATTGTTTGGTGGTTCGGAAACACAGGATGTCAAGACCCATGTCGCCAGCACCCGTGTACCGAACGACTGCCTTGTACGCTTGCTCTTGAGAGTAGGCCCATTCCTCGGTGAAGTCTTCCCATTGCTGGGGCTCGAAAATCTGAACCAGCCGAGCTGCAGGGAAATTCATTCCCGAGCTAATCTGCGGCGTGCCGCCCGTAGCGGACGGTTTCAGTTTTCTCGAGTTGGCGGCAAGCTTCTCTTTATCCACGAGTGATGGAACGATGCTACAGGCTATCTGAGTTCAATCTCTATAAAACAGAGGATTCCGTCCGGCTGAGACAAATACTCGCACAGCCCCCTGTGTTTCCCTTCTAGGGGTTACCGAAATTTTACGAATTCCGGACAAGGGTGCTCGATTGTCCTGTCAGTCCTAGACTGGCACCACGCTCGTCTTTTCGCTTCGCTCACCCGTACTGAAGTACGAGGCTGCCTGTCATGTCGCTAGTCTTGGACGGAGACCACTGACATCACTTCCTCAACACTAGTCTTTCCCTCCGCCAGCAGGATCCCGGCATAGGCTTTGAGGTCGAGCATGCCGTTCTTCACGGCGGCGGCGTGGATCTCTTCGGTGCGCCCGCCGCGCGCCACAAGCGCACGCATCTCGGAGTTCATCTTCAGCACCTCGTAGATGCCGATGCGGCCTTTCACGCCTTTGCCGTTGCAGGCGTCGCAGCCCTTGCCCTTATAAAGGACGGTCTCTTTCGGGATGTTCAGGTAGCCGCGGATGGTGTCATCCACCTCAGCGGGTTCCTTGCAGGCCTGGCAGAGCTTGCGGCAGAGGCGTTGCGCCATCACGCCCACGGTCGATGCTGACATCAGGAACGGCTCGACGCCCATCTCGCCCAGGCGAACGAACGCGCCCGCGGCCGAATTGGTATGCAGCGTGGTGAAGACCATGTGTCCGGTGAGCGCGGCTTCCACGGCGATGGCGGCGGTCTCCTTGTCGCGCGTCTCGCCCACGAGGATGACGTCCGGATCCTGGCGCAGGAAGGCGCGTAGGATGCGTGCGAAGTCGAGCCCGATCTCTTTGTGTGCCTGGATCTGCACCACGCCGGCCAGGTCGTACTCGATAGGGTCTTCGGCGGTGGAGATGTTCACGCCCGGGTCATTGATCTCAGCCAGCGCGGAGTAGAGCGTGGTGGTCTTGCCGGAACCGGTGGGCCCGGTGACGTACATGATTCCGTAGGGCTGGTTCACCAGCTCGCGGACAAGCTGCAACACCGGCTCGTGGCTGATGACTTTGTCGAGCCCGAGCGTGGTGTTGGATTTATCGAGGATGCGCATGCATATCTTCTCGCCCCACTTGCCGGGCACGGTGGAGACGCGGAAGTCGATAGGCTTGCCTTCCATGTTGACGCTGATGCGGCCGTCCTGCGGTAGGCGTTTTTCGCTGATGTCGAGCTTGGCGACGATCTTCATGCGCGAGATCAGGCCGAGCTGCACTTTCTTCGGCAGGTTCTGGACGACTTGCAGCACGCCATCGATGCGGAAGCGCACGGTGACTTCTTTTTCCATCGGCTCGATGTGGATGTCACTGGCGCCCTTCTTGATAGCCAGGCCGAGGATGGAATTGCCCAGGCGGATGATGGGCGCGTCAGCCGAGGCGTTCATCAGGTCCTGCTTGTTCTCGCTGGCGAGCACGGCATCGTGGTCCTCGGTCATCTGCAGGTCGCGGATGATCTCGCTCTGCATCATGTCAATCGTCACTTCCGCCTTGGGCGCCACCACCTCGGCCATGGCTTCCTTCTTTGAGCCCGCGGCGGGCTCGTCCTTCTTGGTGAGCTGAAGGTAGGTGGTGTTCATGAACTTGCGGAAGTCTTCCTCGGTGATCACCACCGGCTCGATCATCACGCCCTTGATGAGGCGACGCACGTCATCGAGCGCCAGGATGTTGTTGGGGTTGGTCATCGCCAGCGTGAGGCGGTTGTTCATGAAGGCTACAGGGATGATGCGGTGCTGCACCATCATCGGCTGGGCCAGTAGCTCCAGCACGCGCGGGTCGATGTTCAGCTTGGCAAGGTTGATGTACTCGATGCCCACCTGCTGGCTGGCGGCTTCCACGCGCTCGGCCAAAATGGTGGTGAGGGCAAGCCCGATCTTCGGATATTGGAGAAATAATTCCTGGAAGTCTTTCTGCTCGAGCACGGCGCAGGTAGTCGGCTGCAGCGCGCTGACGCTGGCGGTACGCGGCTTGCCGGTGAGCAATGACATTTCGCCGAAGTTCTGCCCGGGCCCCATCTCGGTGAGCAGGAAGTCGATACCGGTCGAGCTGTCCTTCTTGCGAACTTCCACCAGGCCGGCAGTGATAAAGAACATGGAATTGCCGGGCGCGCCCTCGCGCACGATGATCTGGTTAGGCGGGAAGTCACGGCGCTTCATGCGCTTGACCACTTGCTGGCATTCGTCCACGGAGAGGCCGCTGAACAGCTTGATGCGCTGCAGGAAGTGCAGCGGCGAGGGCTCCCCGGGGGTGGCGACTGGGGGAGCAATAGCGGGGTCAGTGGCAGCGGCGGATGCGTTGACGTCAGCTGCGGAAGCGGGTGTGGCCATGTCGGGCTTTCTCCTTGGTACGAAAACAACTCTAGCCGGACACGGCCGCGAAGGGCGACTCAAAAGGCCCAAGGAGGCCGAATCACGGCCTGCCGCGAGGGTCCAAAGCTAGTAGCGATCCTGGAGGGGAGCGCAATGGAGTATATACCAACTCGGCAACAGTAGGAACGGCTATCCGCGCAGCACGCTGATGATGGCCACCAGCATGGAAAAGCCCACGACGAACACATTCCCGATGTAGCTGCCGGCCAGCACCACCAGGGTCTTGCCGGCTGCCGGCAGGGGCGCCTGCCGGTAGAAACGCTGAACTGCCTTCCACATGTAGAGGAACCACAGCCCGAATTGCAGGAAGATGATCGGCTTGCCACGGGTGAGCGGGTCGATGTGTCCGAGGATGTAAACCGGGACGATCAGCGTGCTCAGCACCAGCGTGAATGACATGTAGTGCAGGCTGAAGATCAGGTGCTCGACGAAATACTTCCGCGCCTTGCGGAAGAAGACCGCGGCGATCATGGCCATGATGATGGCGGAGAAGATCTCCATGGCATTGAGCACCTTCAGCCAGCGCAGGTTGATGCGCTCCTCGAGTTCCTGAACGGTGAGCCCGCGATGGGTGGCCCGCTTGGCTATCAGTGCGTGCAGCGAACCCGATTCATCACGCGCTTCGATGCGCGAGAAATCGTAGATCGCCACCGGCTTGACCGTGCTGTAGAGGAAGAAATTGATGGCGAAGATGATGAGGAACAGCCGCAGGGGAAGCAGGTAGCGGGTCTTGCGTCCGGCAAAGTATTCCTCGCTGAGGAAGCCGGGGCGGAAGAGGAGTCCGGTCAGGGTCGCTGGTATCTTGGAGTCGACGTGCGCGAGTTCGTCCGCCGCCTCATGAAGAAAGTGTTTGAGCGAGAGGTCATGATGTCCGGGCTGGGACTCGCCGCAAGCGGAGCAATAGTTGCCGGGCGCGCCAGCGTTGCAATTGGTGCAGACGGCCGGTGCAGGTGCGGCAGCATGGGTATTCATCGGAGCTTGGGCGGGCGTGGACATTGGACATAGACAATACCTTATGTCAGCGCCAAATGCAGTAAGGCGTTGCTAGTAATCCTGCTAGGCGGCTCCTTGTCCGGCTTCGCTGAGCAGGACGGTGACGTCCATCTTCTTCTTGCCGCGATAGATGGTGACCACGATCTTGTCGCCCGAGCGGTGGTTGTTCATGATGCCGGAGAGGTCCTGCGGGTCGGTCATCTCCTGGCCATCGATGGCGACGATGAAGTCACCGCCGATCATGATGGGAATGTTCCCCAATCGCGCCTGCTGGGTGCCGCCACGCAGTCCAGCGCGCTCGGCCGACCCTCCACGGATCACCTGCGTGATGAGCACACCGTAGTCGGCAGGGAGTTCCATCTGCTGGGCAAGATCTGGCCCGATAGGAATGCCGCGAATGCCCAGGCTCGGACGGCGTACCCGGCCCTCGGTGACAAGGTCATTCAAAATGGCCTTCGCAACATTAATAGGGATTGCAAATCCGATGCCCGCACTCTGGTCTGCACCGCCGGTCGCGATCTGGCTGTTGATACCGATCACCTCGCCGCGCGAGTTAAGCAGCGGTCCGCCGGAGTTTCCCGGATTAATGGCGGCGTCGGTCTGGATGGCTTCGTCGATGGGTGTGCCTTCGTATCCTTTAATAGGACGCAGTGAACTGATGATGCCGCGCGTCATCGTCCCGGCCAGTCCGAATGGATTGCCGATGGCATAGACCTTCTGTCCGACAACGAGGCCCTTGGAGTCGCCGAGCACGGCAGGGGTGAGTTCGCCCTGCTTCGCATCGATCTTGATGACCGCGAGGTCATGCGGGGGGTCGGTGCCGATGACCTGCGCCTTGTAATTCTTGCGGCTGGAAAGCGTCACTTCCACAGTACGCGCGTTGGCGATCACGTGATAGTTGGTGAGGATGTGTCCTTCTTTGTCGATGATGAAGCCCGAGCCCTGACCCTCCTGCGGCACTGCGCCATAGAAAAAGTCATAAGCGACGGCGCGCGAGGTGATATTCACCACCGCCGGCAGGGCACGCTTGTACACATTAATGTTGTTCTGCTCCTCGGCATCGTAGCTCTGTGGCGCGGAGGCCTCGATGATCTCGAGCTTCGCACCCGGCTCAGGATGCGCGGCATTCCTGGCGCCAAGGCCGGGCAGGTCAAAAGGAAGGCGATGATGGGTGGTGACGTAATAGAAGCCAGCCACCAGCAGGACGGCCAGCAATATTGGGCGTGCTGATCTCATATCGAGTTCTGCCTTATCCTTCTCTCGTTGCGGCTGCTGCCTGCAACTGCTTCATCACTCCGGCAACCTTTTCTTCCAATGTCCCAAGCGTTCCGGAGTTGTCGATAATATAGTCGGCTGCGGCCACCTTTTTGGCCTCCGGCCATTGCGCGGCAATGCGCCGTTCCGCCTCTTTGCGTGCCGCGATCTCCGCCAGTGCGCCCGTGCAACGGCTGGCATAGCGGTCGATCTTGATGCGGTCGGGGCAGGCCACCACCACCAGCTTCTGGAAGCGCCCCTGCACGCCGGCTTCAAGGATCAAGGCCGCTTCCACCACTGCGATACCGCGCGGATCTTCGCGCTCTACCGCGTCCATCCAGGCGAACTGCCGCTCGATCACCACCGGATGCACGATGGAATTCAGCTCCGCCACCCGATTCTGCCCGAAGGCCGCTTCCGCCAGCTTCTCGCGGATGATGCTGCCATCGGAATGGACGATCTCGCGGCCAAAACGTTTCACCACTTCGTCGTAGACGGCCTGCCCCGGGGACATCAGCGCGTGTGCGAGTTCATCCGCCTTCAGCAGGTGCGCCCCGCGCGCTTGCATCATCGCGCCCACGGTCGACTTGCCGCTGGCCAGACCACCGGTCAATCCGACGCGCAACACCTATGCCCGCTCCATGGTGAGCGCGCCGCGCCGCAGCTTCGCTGCCTTGATGGTGTTGCTCATCAGCATGGCAATGGTGAGCGGGCCCACGCCGCCTGGGACAGGTGTGAGATGTCCTGCCACTTGGGCAACCTCGGGATGCACGTCACCGACGATGACCGAGCCGCGCTTGGCGAAGGCTTCTTCGCGCTTTGTATCCCCGGCGAAGAACCGCTTGAATTCTGCAGGATCGTTGATGCGGTTGATACCGACATCGATCACCGCCGCTCCCGGCTTCACGAAGTCCCCGGTGACCATCCCTGCCTTGCCGATGGCGGCAACCAGTATGTCCGCGCGTCGACATACTCCAGCGAGGTCGCGTGTCTTCGAATGGCAGATAGTGACTGTGGCATTGGCATTGGTGAGCAACATGGCGACTGGCTTGCCGACGATGTCACTGCGTCCGATGACCACCGCGTCAGCACCCGCGACAGGAATGCCGCTGCGCTTGAGGATCTCCATGCATCCCAGCGGCGTGCACGGCACCAGTCCGGGGCGCTGCGTGGATAACAGGCCCACATTCATGGGATGGAATCCATCGACATCCTTTTCCGGCGAGACCCGCAGCAGTACTTTCTTGCTGTCCACCTGACGGGGAAGCGGAAGCTGCACCAGTATGCCGTCGATGTCATCCCGCTCATTCAGGCTATCCACCACGTCGAGCATTTCTTGTGTGGAGATAGAGTCCGGCGGCGTGATCTTCTCGCTGAACAGCCCCAGTTCCTCGCACGCCTTTACTTTGCTGCGGACGTAGACCTCGCTGGCCGGATCATTGCCGACCAGCACCGCTGCCAGACCGGGGCGCAATCCCGAAGCCGTAAGCTGCCGCGCTTCCTCGGCCAGTTCGGCGCGAATGTCGGCAGCGATGCGCGTTCCATCTAATAAGGTGGCGGGCATGAGACCCCATTATGCCGGATGGCAGTGTCATTTAGCGATTCACGCCGGCGCGCGTTAGAATCGCAGCCATGCATTGGAAAGACCTCCTCGACCGCTTCGCTTGCCCTGCCTGCAAGCGGCCGCTGCAATTGACGCAGCGCTCCGGACAGGACGCTCTGCGCTGCACCAATGCTTCCTGCCGCCGTGTCTATCCCGTGCGCGACGACATACCTATCCTGCTGGTGGACCAGGCCACCATTGAATCTGCTTGATGTCGTTGGAGTGAAGTTAGTCCGAGTTCCAGGTCTGTCCGCCGTTGAGGGTCGACCAGCGCTCGCCGGAAGATGTCTTGATCTGCCCGCGGTTGAGATCTTCGAAGTGGATCTCGGTGATGTCAGCATCCGGCGGCCACGGACCGGCGACGGTCTGGAAGTTCTCACCGCCATCGCTCGAATGTTGCAGCGAACCCAAGGTGCCACCCACCCAGACGTGGCGTCCCATGACGGAGAGCGCATGCAGGGTGATGCCCTTGGCGGTGGGGAGGTCCTCCCAGACGGTACTGCTTTCCTGAGCGCGGAAGCCATTGCCGACGTTGATCACGGAGCTCAAGCGTTGCAATTGGCCGTTGCGTCCGATGCGGTAATTGCCGTCTTCGATCGCTGTCTTCGACTTCTTGGGCTGTGCGAACCGGGGATTGTCAAAGCTGGCGCCGCTGTCTGATTCAGCCACTGCGAATGAGTTGGCGACAGCATTCGGCCGCGTGAAGCTCAGTGCCGGGCGGCTTAAGTGAAAGGTCTTTCGCGAACGTGCGTTGCCGGCGCCCAGCTTGATGATCTGGTCCTCTCCTGAATTTGCCTGTTGCATCGCCGGAGTCGGAGCCGGCTGGTCCACAGGACGCGCGTCGGCCACGATGTGGTCGGAATCCTGCACCTGTGCGATTGAGACCGGCGACGGCGGAGGAGGCGGTGCGGCCATCGGCGCGCTATTCAGCGAGGCTGTCGTGACGAAACCTGCCGGTGTGCCTCGGAATGCGTCTGCCCGTTTAGCGGTCCCATTCGCTGTCGAAATTGTGTCCCGGCTGGGCTGGGCTGACTGCTTGTTCTCGGCGACTACGCGCGGAATTGGTTGGTCCTTGGTAGCGATCTCACGATGTTCCGGTTCGGCGGCTGCGGCTGCAGGACGCCTGGCTTCCGCCTTATCGCCGATCTCTCCCGATTGGCTGGCAGAAGCCGAAGAATATGTGCTGGTGCCTGGGCGGCTCGACTCCACGGCCGTCCGTTGCTGTTCGCCCGGCTTACCTACGTACAGCAGAACTCCTGCCAGAACCACCACTCCCGCAGCAGCTGCACCGAAGCGAACAAAGCTCGGACGCCACCACGCAGATTGTCCCAAGACCACTCCGGGTTGAGACTCTTCCATCGCCGGCAGGCTCAAAGCCACGACCTCGCGACACTCCAAGCAGGCTGCGAGATGGGTCAGCACCAGCTGGCGTTCCTGCTCGTTCAGCGTACGCTCGGCGAACGCGGTAAGCAGGTCGGCATCGGGGTGCGCACCGGGGGCCAAACTCTTCAGTCTTTGGGTCGCGATTTGGGGAAAATCCTGCATTGCAGACCTATCCGTTATATAGAACGTACTCTATTACTGTTCTTGCGCTTTCGCGGGGTTGATTTTTGCACGTGGCGGAGGTCCCAATTCCGCTCCATTCTCCTTGAGTCGGGTGGCTAAATCAATCTGCACGTCCCTTACGTCGGTATCAAGTGCTTCCTCCGCCTGCCGCTGGCTCATGCCGCCCTTCACCAGATGGTCCAAAATGCCCTTGCGGACGGCCTTGCCCAACTTCTCCACCCGCCGGCTGATGGTGGACTCGTGCACATTCAAGGAACGCGCCACATCGGCCAACGTGCGTTCATCCAGGAAGTAAGATGCAAGAATGTACCGGTCTTCCGGAGAAAGATCAGCCAGGGCGCGGTCAGTAGCGCGGGAAAGCGCGTCGGTCGCTGGGACGGCCTGCGCCTCCGATTCGCGCGCCGCGAATTGCACTCCCTTTTCCGCCTCTTCCTCGAGGCTGACCAGCTTCTTTCCCTTGCGATAGCGGTTCACCCACTCTTGCGCGAGCACCGTGCGCAGCCAGCCTTCGAGCGATCCCCGTCCGCCATAGCTGCTGAGCTTGCTCATGCGCACGCTTCCATTCACGCGCGAAGCGAACAGGTCCCCGTAGACGGAGTCCGCCAGGTCGCGTGCCGAACTCTCTTCACGCGTGATCTGCCGCGCGGCGGTGTAGAGCTTTTCCCGGAAGCGCGTGAGGAACACTTCCCAGGCGTGCTCGTTCCCGGCAGCGCATCCGCGCGCGAGGGCTAGTTCTTCCGCGCGCAGCGACCTTAGAAACTCCTCGATCCCGGGGGGGTTCTTACCGGCAACAGCAGCAGAAGTCTTGGCGGCTTTCTCTGAGAGTTCCTGGAGGATGGCGCAGAAGTCGGAGGGACTCAAGCCGTATCGCGCGGCGCCGCTCGCAGCATGGAGCTCCGCCGCCAACGCGGCCGGAACAGTGTTCGCCGGTTTCTTGGGAGCGGAGGGCGCCATGGTTAAGGGCATGGTATCAACATTTGGTCGCAAGAACATCGGCGGTCCTTCGTTCTATCTTGTGCAAGGGGAGCTTGGGTAATGAGGAAAAATCAGCATCCATCTGTTGGACGAGAATGCAAGGAGAAGGTTACTCGGGCATGGCGCGTAACTTTCGTCGAACCCGCGCGTCAGATGAAAGGTTGATTACCTGGGTTGCTTACCGAAGTCATGAGTAACGTTACTAATGAGAAGTAGACGGAAAAAGGTTTTTGCAACAAACTCTCTACGCTTTACGTCTAAGAGGAAAGCAAGAAGTTTACAGGGTTCAGCAGTTCGATCTTTAGGGCAGAGGTGACCTGGAGATGAGGCCGAACATGTTAATGGTGAACGATAAATTCTCGGTGACGGAATTAGCGGCTCTTAGGACCGAGCTGCTGCAGGCTGGCCTGGATTCATGGCAGGCCGCCGAACTCTACCAGGTCTTCTTGGCGGGCCGTGGATATGGCGTGTCTCCGGACGCAGCCCATTCCGCCGCCGCGCGCATCGAAGGCTCGGGCTGCTCACTGGAAGTGATGCAGCGGGAATTAGAGGGCTTGGCTCTCGTTATGTGACCTCGTCATGTGACGAGTGGCGCAGGCGTAAAGAGTTTTCATCCGGTATGGGTTTGGCGATCAGCGGTGACCGCCACCGGACACACAGCGCGGGAACAGAGAGTTCCGCGCGCACGAAACGAGGTTAGAGCGCTCTGGTCGGGATTGTGGATCCCGGCATCGCATGGCGAACTGAGAAGTACGCTCGCTTGTCCGCTACAAAAAAACGCGCGGACAGCGGTGACAGCGAGAAAAGGGGAGCGCTTGTAGATCATGCCGCACGGCGAAACTGCCGAGGCGACTGATTGAAGTAGAACATCCGCCGGGCGAAACTGCCCGGCGTTTGTTTTTGTGTCCATCACGCCATAAACCGTGCGATTCCGTTTTTCGTAAATTCAAACCAAAGTTTTCCTCGATTTTTCAGCCTCGCCGCTATTCTGGTGCCCAGGAAGGCACTGACCTTCCTCTCATTGCAACATCCGAGAACCTGTTCGCTCATGGCCGCCCGCCCCCCGGAGCGGCCATATTTTTGTGTTTAACTGGAACACATGTTCCGCTTCCAGGACATCCGCGAAGAATCCCGGTCCATGCTGCGCCTGGCGCTGCCTCTGGTGATCGCCGAGATCGGCTGGATGCTCATGGGCATCGTGGACACCATCATGGTGGGCCGCCTGCCCGCCAGCGCGGAAGCCATCGGCGCCGTCAGCCTGGGCTCGGTCATCTTCTATACCGTCGGCATTTTCGGCGGCAGCCTGCTCCTCGGGCTGGATACCTTCGTCGCGCAATCCTTCGGCGCCGGTGACATCGACGACTGCAACCGCTCCCTCATCAACGGCACCATCATGGCGGTGCTGCTTACTGCGCCACTGATGCTGGCGGTCTGGCTGGTCGCCGGGCTCATGCCGCACTTCGGCATCACGCCCGACGTTCTTCCCGAATCCGTCGCCTATCTCAAGACGCTCAACTGGAGCATTCCGCCCCTGCTGTTTTATTTCGCCTTCCGTCGCTACCTCCAGGCGCTGAATCTGGTGGCGCCGGTGACGTTCGTGCTGGTTTCGGCCAACGCGGTGAACCTGGCAGGGAATTACGTCTTCGTCTACGGGCATTGGGGAGCGCCCGCGCTTGGCATCTCCGGCTCCGCCTGGTCGACGGTCGCCGCGCGCGTCTACATGGCAGTCTTCCTGCTCGGCTACATCCTCTACCACGACCTGCGCGCCCGCACCGGACTGCTGCACATGGGCTGGCGCCCGGATTGGCGACGCATCGCCGCACTCTTCCGCCTCGGCCTGCCCGCCGCCACGCAGATATTCCTCGAGATCGCCGTCTTCGCCACCACTGCTGCGTTGATCGCGAAGCTCGATGCCGTCTCACTCGCTGCTCATCAGGTGGCGCTGAACGCCTCCGCCCTCACTTATATGGTGCCGTTGGGTATCAGTTCCGCCGCCGCGGTACGCGTCGGTCAGGCCCTGGGACGCAATGACCGTCATGCCGCCGGTCGTGCCGGATGGTCCGCGCTGGTGATGGGCATGGCGTTCATGTCCTGCGCGGCGCTTTTGTTCTTCGCTGTTCCGCGCTGGATCGCGCAACTCTTCTCGCCCGACGAAGCTGTCATCGCGCTCGGCATCCGCTTGTTGCAGGTCGCCGCAGTCTTTCAACTGTTTGACGGCCTGCAGGTGGTGGCGACCGGCGCCCTGCGCGGCGCCGGCAATACGCGCACACCCATGTTGTTCTCCACCCTCGCCTATTGGGCCATCGGTCTGCCGCTCGGATGCGCACTCTGCTTCCACTATCGCTGGGGCGCGGTGGGTTTGTGGATCGGCCTCTGCGCCGGGCTCATCATCATGGGCAGCATCCTGCTCAAGGTTTGGCAGCGCACCGCCGCTCCTTGGCTGGCCTTGTTGCCCGCGCCTGCTTCCAACAGCTACCATGCCTCATCTAAATGATGATGGAACCGGCGCAGCAATCGCACCATAACCCGATCAGTGACATCGCCAATTGGGCCAACCGGACCATGGCATTCTCTGAGATCGTGAACATGGCGCTGGATTCCTTTGCCGCCGCCAAAGTCCGCTTCGCCCTCACTGCGCTGGGCATGGTCATCGGGACAGCATCGCTCATCCTCGTCGTCACCATCGGACTCACCGGCAAGCAGTACATCATGAACCAGATACAGGCCATCGGCGCCAACATGGTCTACGCGTATTACGAAGGTGGCGGCAACGCCAGCGTCAGCACCGTGCAGCAGGACCTGCTCACCGTCGACGACATGCGCGCGGTGCAGAACCAGGTGCCCGGCATCCAGGCCGCGTCGCCGATGCTCGAGATCCATGACCGCATCCCCATCCGCGGCAAGGAGCGTGACATCCTCATCCTCGGCGTCGACCCCGGTTACAAAACCGTGCGCAACCTGCTCATCGTAGCCGGCCGCTTCTTTGATGATGAGGATTCGCAGGCGCGCAACAAGGTCGCATTGGTCACGCCTTCCTTCGCGCAGAAGGCCTACGGCACGGCCAGCGCCGCCGTCGGCCAGAACATCAAGATCAACGGACTGCCCTTCGTCATCGTCGGCACCTTCCGCGAGCGCGTGGACACCTTCGGCCAGTCTGAGATCGCCGATGACACCATCCTCATCCCGTACAGCGTCGGCCGCTACTTCACCGGCACCGATTCGGTGAAGCAGATCTTCTTCTCCATCGCCGATGCCGGCAACGTCTCCAATGCCACCGAGGAGATCCGCCACGTTCTGCAATCGCGCCACCGGCCGGAATCGACCTACCGCGTCGACAACCTCACCCAGTTGCTCACCGTCGCCGGACGCACCGCCAACGCGCTCACCATCATCCTGCTGCTTATCTCCATGGTCACGCTGCTGGTGAGCGGCGTGGGCATCATGAACATCATGCTGGCGAATGTGCGCGCACGCATCCGCGAGATCGGGATACGCAAGGCCATCGGCGCCACCAACCGCGAGATCAAACTGCAATTCCTGTCAGAGGCGGTCTTCATCTCGCTCAGCGGCGGTTTGGTGGGCACCATCATCGGCCTGGCCATCCCGTTCTCGGCGCGCTTCCTTACCGAGTACCGCATCCCGATATCAGGATTGTCCGCGGTCATCGCCATCGTGGTGGCATCGCTCGTCGGAATAGTGTTCGGGACGGTCCCCGCCGCCCGCGCGGCCGAAATGAATCCGGTGGAGAGCTTGAAGTATGAATAGGGCGGCTGGCCCGTCTTTCCTACGGGAAAGCTGTTACGGGCTCCAGGCCGCGAAGCGGCCATTAAGTAGCTCCGCGCTTCAGCGCGGAGTAGCGGTCCCACCCCACCCCAAGCCGGACAGCGGCGATCGAAGTATTGTGCGAAAATAGACTCAATGAGGAAGGCGCGCTATCTGGTGGCGATACTGCTGCTCGCTCTGTGGAGCGCGACTCCTGCCATGGCATGTCTAGCTCCCGCTCACTCCATGAGCGCGGAGGAGATGGCCTGCTGCGTCCGGATGCAGAACGACTGTGATGGCATGGCGATGGACACTCCAACGCCGGCCTCGATCGCTGGCTCGATGAGAGATCATTCTTGCTGCAAGAAGATCCAGTCGAACCATCCCCTCATCCTGGCCGCTAATCAGGCATCGTTCACGCTGGCATTGGATCCTGTGGTTGTTCCGGGCACTGAGATCGACCAGCACCACGGATCTAAGCTTCACGGCACCGTAGTCTTGACCGCTCAATCGCATTCTCCGCCCGGCTCTCGGCTGGGCATTTCTTCCATCCTTCGCATCTGATCAGCTCCTTGGGTAAACGCCGCGGATCCGCGGTGTTGTGTTTTCTTGCGAAGGAGCTTCATGAAGCAAATCGTATTTTTCGTATTGATGTTGGCGTCACTTCCCGCGAGCGCGAGCGGACATGGACCGGTCTTCGGCTATGCCACTCCCGTCAATTCGCAGGGTGAGTGGAGCATCGACTACGGAGTATTCGGGCGGAACAGCGCCGCCGGAACGCAAGTGTCATCCCGCGGCATGGTCGGCTACGGATTCACTCCTCACCTTACTTTCAACTTCAGCATGCCGGTGGTACTGCACCATGCCACGCTACCGCCAACACGTCTCCAGCCCGGCGACGATGTGGAAGCAGGACTGGCATGGCGTTTCCATCACAACGCGGCCCGTGTCGGCACCCGTTTTGAGAGCACCGTGTCAGGCAGCTTGATCGTGCCCGGGCCGCAGCCCGGCGATGGGCCCTTGAGTACGCTCAAACGCGCCCCCGGAGGAAATGTGGTGCTGGTCACGGGAGCGGCCTCGCGCAGCCACTACCTGTGGGTGGGTGCGGGCTTCACCAAATGGGCTGAGGCCTCAGGCGATCTGCGTCCGGATCAACTCACCTACAGCCTCGTGTACGGATATCGTCCGCCGGCATGGAGGAAAGAGCCGGACAAATGGGACTGGCGCTTCTTCGGCGAGCTCACCGGCGAGCGGTCAACCCGCTTCCACGAGGACCATCTGCTGGTGCCTGACTCCCAGGCGCATCAGGTCTTCCTGGGGCCGTCGATGCTGGGTATCTATCGCAACTATGCGATCGAAGGCGGGGTGCAATTTCCCGTCTATCGCGATGTCGGCGCGTTGTTTCCCAGGGAGCGCGTGCGTTTCGCCGTCAACGTGAGTTATTTCCTGTTTCAGCACAGTCATTAGAGGAGGAAGGATGAAACGGTTCTTGTTCAGCACCATCTTGTTCTTGTTGGCAGCCGCATCTGCCCACGCCGAATTACGGCGCATTGAGATGACCGTCTTCGGCATGGATTGAGAAGTCTGCGCCCACGCCGTGCGCGTGGCCATGAAAGGGATAAAAGGAGTGGACACCGTAGATGTCAGCCTGAACAAAGGCTCGGCGACCATGACTTTCACGCCGAATAACTCTGTGTCCATGAAGCAGTTGCAGGATGCCATCGCCCGCAACGGATTCACGACCAAGGAGTCGCGCGTGATCGTGCGCGGCGAACTGGCGGCGTCCAAAGACGGATATACCTTGAAAGTGACCGGCTCGAATGAGCTCTTCACATTGCTGCCACCAGATAAAGGCGCGAGCGATCCTCGTCAATTTGTGGGCAAGGTGGTGGAAGTCGTCGGCGTCATGCCGGAGGCGACAAAAGGCAAGACAGCGGACACGGTCCGCTACCAGGCCATCACGGAGGTGAAATGAAGGATGCGGCACCGCGCTCGGCGCTTCTGAGCTATCTTTCGCTGTTCGGTTCGCTGGGTACGCTGCTGTGCTGCGCGCTGCCGTCGCTGCTGGTGATGCTGGGGATGGGAGCGACGGTGGCCTCCATCCTCTCGACGGCGCCATGGCTGGTCACGCTCTCGCGCCACAAACGCTGGACGTTCGCCGTCTCCGGCATCCTGATTGCGTTCAGTTTCCTTATGATGTATTGGATCGCGCCACGCATCCGCGCGCGGGCGCTGGCTTGCTCACCCACTGATCCGGCATGCCGGACCGCCAGCCGCTTCAGCAAAGTGGTCTTGTGGCTATCGGCAGTGCTGTACGCCTGCGGAGCCTTTGTGGCATTCGCGCTGGGGCCGATATTGTCGCGGATGGACAGATGAATCGAGGTGCGCAGCATTGAGAAATATGCTGCTCCTAAAGTCGGAAGTGTACAAACAACACCACGCCCACCGGATGCCCGCCATAGTACGGCTTCAACGCATCTGGAGTCTGATACAGAGTGGTCTGGCCGCCGATGGCTGTCTTTACCCGCGGCAGGAATGAGAAGTCGCGATCGTATCCCAGTGTGAATGCCTTCACTCGTCCGAGGAAGCGCTCAGTCGTCGACGCCGGATCGCTTGGCGGCAAGAGTTCCGTCGTGCGGTCAGCAAGCTCCATCCGTGTCCAGAGGCTGTGGCGTTTTCGGAAACGCAGCGTCGCCTCCGCTAGGTAGGAATTGAAGATCTCGCCATCCGTGGTACTATTCCTGCCCCAAAGCAGCGTTGCTGCAAGGCTTCCATCGCGCCATGGGTGGTTGTAGTGCAGGGAAGCGGTCATGCGGTCAATGTCCTCACCAGGATGCAATTGCTCCGGGCTCCTCAATCGCGCGAAGGAGTACTGTCCGCTCCAGTCCCGCGCGGGATTCACCGTTAACCGAGTGGACCAGGAATCCAACGCACCCTGGTCAATGTTCCAGCGGAATTCGTCCGGCTCGCGGCCATGGAATCCGGAGAACTCGATGCGTGCTGCCTTGTAAGCAACACCCGCCGTGAGCACGTCGGCAGCGATGTGGGTCGAATCCTGCATGTGATGACCAAGCGGCGCCAACGGGTCTTCGGCGGCCGAAGCGCGATGTCCATACGCCGTCGGCCCCATGGCAGGGTCTCCGATCGGGGCCACGTAGAACGACAGCAGCGTGTCCGGCGTAAGCCGATGGTCATACATCGCCGCGATCTCCATGATGAAGTCATGCGGATGCTGGCCGTCGGTGATGCCCTTGCCGAATGCCGTCTCTCCCATCTGGAACGATTCCGGATACCGCCGCCCGGTTACCGTTGCCGGCTCCAGGCTGAACATGGCGCGGAAGGTCAGTGTTCCGGCGCTGCCGGTCTTGCGCCGCGCCATCGGCATGAACCAATTCGTGGAGAAGACCTTGTCCCCGCCACGGTCGCCACTCTGTTGCGTCGCATTGACCCACGCAGTCCCATGGAACATGAGCATCCACTTGCCCTTGGTGGTCATGAGCATCGAGGTCTGTGTGGAGGAGGGCTCCACGCTGGTGCCCGATGCGGTGTGGTGCTCGATCACGTCGATCAAGGTCTTCGTTTTCTCGTCATGCGATGCGTGGTCGCCGCCGTTCATCGTGTGGTCCGGCATTTGGCCGAAACCAGTGACCATGAGGGTAAGAAGAACAAACAGCAAGCGATAGGGACCCGAAAATAGCATGAAACCGACTCTCCTTGAGACGTGTTGAAAAGGCGATGCGCGTGCCAAGTAAGGAACGCGAAGCATGCTTTCAAGGAAGGAGAGGGAGTTTAGATTCTCAGACTGAAGAGTGGCGATCGAGGTCCGTCATCTGCCGCAAACGCCCGGGCGGGCGTGAATGCAGGCAATGCGATTGCTGGATCGAGGGCGCCCGCTTGTACCGTCTCGATGTAGACCGGCAGGGTAGCCGCGGAGGTCCGCGCTTCCATCTGGATGTGACCGGCGACGCAGCATTGCGGGCACTTCACCGGAGTCAAAGGAAGCGTTGGTCCCATTTCATGACAGCTCGTTGGCGACTTGCCGGCGTGCTCACCCACTGTGCTAAGGCCGAGACATACCGCCGGCGTCGCCAAGAAAGCGATAACCATCAGCGATACAAGCAGTGCGAACTTTGGGCTGCGGCGGGACATGAGCCATATCCATGGTGCCATGGAATGCGTCCTGATGTCAGTACGTGCCAGTGCGGAGTCCGGATGGCCAACTTGGCACTTCCTGGGGTCATTCGCAAAATCCTGTTGTGTCTGGTTGCCCCACCCTTATCGCGCGCCTCTGGTTCTGGCGCGATAGGGTGGGTCGTTTTGAAGGGGCGCGCAGTCATGCGCGCCGGATCAGCCCTTTCATGAGGGCGGCTTTAGCCGCTGAGGTTATTCGGATTGAAGACCCTCTTGACAAGCTTTTTTTCTTCTATTATACTTATAGATATATCAAGTATAAATGACTAACTTATTTGCAATCAAGACTTTACCCCTAGTCGGCTGATGGGCGAGAACTTACCCGTCAATCATTCGCAAACTGATGCAAACAAACGGCAAGACATATATCAGGGATATGGGGGTGGGGGAGGAGGTAGCAAGATAGACTTTGCGAGGATGTACACCCAAGACGCCAACAGCAAGTTCTTACTTTGCAATACTTTGGCCCTAACCCGTTGATCCTGGATACTTTAGCGTAAGCGCCATATTTATCAAGACTTTAGAGTTTCCCCCCGCAATCATAGTAACCACCCGGTAAACGGTGAGTCCAAGGGCGGCGAGAAACAGACTAGGCCGGCCGCGGTAGCAGTTCTTTCAGCACCTTTGACACAGATCCCGACGCCTGTCCCTTCACCACCAGTGCGTCCACATTGCGCAGCGCAGACTTGGGTATCAGGTCGGCGCCGGAGAACATCACGATCGGCAAGCGCCGGTCGAGCATCTTCAGTCGCTCAGAGAGCAGGCCGCCATCGATGTCAGGCATCTTGTAATCGAGCACCACGGCGTGGATCTCATGGGTGCCGTATTTCACCAGCGCGTCAGCGCCGGAGGTGGCTTGGAGCACGTCATAGCCCTCGGATTCGAGGATGGCGGAGAGCATGTCCAGGATGGGCTGCATGTCGTCCACCAGCAAGACGGTAGCTTTCTGGGGCGCAGCTTCGGCTTGCGGTTCGGCGTCCCAGGCGGACGAGAGCACGTCAGCGGTCGGGTCAGTCTGATGATCGTTGGCCATTTGGATACGGCACGGCCCGAGGGAGGGTAAAAGCCGGCTCCAGATTCGATGTCAGACTATCCCACTCCGGTTGGCAGCTTTGATGACTAAGGGGCAGCGACCGCCAAACCAAAGTGCTAGGCCGTAAGGTTGGGATCGAACGCCATTTCGAACCGGTCAGGATGGTTGGGATGTAGCGTTCGCACTCTGTCCCGGGCCACCCGGCGGTGGGGCTCGATGAATCGGCCGGGCAGGTTGGTCGGCGAGAAGAAGAGATACTCGCTACAGCCGGGACAGAAGAATCCGCGCGCCTGATAGTAGTCCTCAGCGGCGGGCAACTCGCCGGCTTTGTCAGAGCGGATCGCGATGAATTTGCTGGCGGCCACAAATGTCGTCGGCGGAATCATAGCGCAACTTGCGCGCGGCAACTAGCGGGATGGCGTCAGCACTTCTCGTACTTCCACATGCGTGACTTGCCTTCCGCCAGCCAAACAACGGACGTTTCGAGGCGGCGCTGCCGCGTCTCGTCGGTCTTGGCTTCGGTCACCCACTCGACGTAGTCCTTTTGCTTGCTGTAAGGGAAGCCCTGGAACGTCGCCAGCGCGGCCTTGTTCTTCTTCACCGCGGCAAGAAAGTATGGCGGTACCGTGACTTTCTTCGTCCCCGGCTTGGTGACTTTGCGCTTGATGGTGACGCCGGCGTCGTTCAGTTCGACCGCCTTCTTTACGTAGCCGAGAAGTTTCTTGCGCGGAGGCAAGTCCTTCATCGAGGTGATGCAGCCGAACTGTCCCATGGCATCAACAGACTTGTTCTCTTTTGCATCGACGATGAGCTTGCCCTTCCAGAATCCGAAGGCACAGTGTTGCTTGAAAGCGGCCATGCCGCACAACATGCCCTTGTGATCAAAGCTGGGCATGCCCCACTTGATGGTCTCAGACACATCGGGGCAGCCTTCGTGGACGATGGCGCGGATGTCTCGCAGGATCGGTTGCGCGAAAGGTGCGGCTTTGGCGATGTAAGCGTCAACGCGTTTGTCTTTGGTCGGCATGGTGCGGAATATTGTGAGGCTTCCCGCCCATCGGAGCAAGCTTGGACATCCGTGACGCGTCACTTTGCGCTGCGATACTCTCGTGGTCATGCCCAACCTTGAACTTGTTGCCCTGATCGTGCGCGACTATGACGCCGCCATCCACTTCTTTGTCGACGTCCTCGATTTCGATCTGGCGGAAGATTCTCCATCATTGACTAACGATGGACGTGCAAAACGCTGGGTCGTGGTCCGCCCTAAGCTCGGCCACACTGGCATCCTGCTCGCCCAGGCGGATGGCGACCAGCAACGAGAAGCCGTGGGACACCAATTCGCCGGGCGGGTCGGTCTCTTCCTGCGCGTGGACGACTTCGACGCGGCCTACACCCGCATGCGAACTGCAGCCGTGCGTTTTGTTTCGCATCCTCGCGATGAAGTCTATGGACGGGTCGCAGTCTTTCTTGACTTGGAAGGTAATCGTTGGGACCTGCTCGGCCCGAGACCACAGTCAAACTAAGCAGTCGGAAGGAGCATCCAACCGAGCAACGAGAGTTGCTGAATGATGCTATGTGTACTGATTGCCGCAGCAGTCCTGACTCTGGGCGGAAAGCCGGGCAAGCAAGCGCCCGAGGTCCCGCTGCCCGCCGGTTATGCTCACCTGACTCAGCATGCATTGGACCGTGAGCCCTGGCGCCGCGATGATAAGACAGGTGGCCAATACGTGAAGATAAAGGGTGATTTTGACGGCGATGGCAAGCGGGATGAGGTCGAGATCATCCGTGACGTCAAAGAGGACAGCTTTGTCCTCATGGTGCACCTTCAGAGAGCCAAACAGTGGATCGAGGGGGCCGGAGTGGGTGACAGCTATTTCGACATCGGATTGCGCAGCGTTTCCAAGGGCCGCTACCTGACGGCATGCGGAAAAGGCGAGCCCGGAGCGTGTGACGGGGGAAAGCCCAAGAGCTTTGACCTGAAGACAGACGGTATAAAGGTCTTTTGGAGGAATTCGAGCGAAGTGCTTTACTACTGGAACGCCAAAGCGAACAAGCTCGATTTCGTCACTCTCAGCTATCCATGAACATGACGTATCCATGAAAAAAGGCGTGCCGCAGCACGCCTTCTCCTCAGAACTCTTGTTTTACTGGGCGACCTTCTGCTTCTTGACCTCGTCCTTGAATACTTGGCCGTCCTTGATGTGGATGACGCGGTGCGCGTATTCGGCAATGTCATGCTCGTGTGTGACCAGCACGATGGTATTGCCGCGTTGATGCAGGGTATCCAGCAGGGCCATGATCTCGAGGCCGGTCTGGGAGTCAAGGTTGCCGGTGGGCTCATCCGCCAGGATGATTGACGGGTTGTTCACCAGGGCGCGGGCGATGGCCACGCGCTGGCGCTGTCCGCCGGAGAGCTCGTTCGGCTTGTGCATCATGCGGGATTCCAGGTCCACTTTCTTCAGGGCATCCTTAGCGCGCTCGATACGTTCCCCTGCCGCGGTACCGTTGTAGATCAGAGGCAGTTCCACATTGTGGAGCGCGGTAGCGCGGGCCAGCAGGTTGAAGGTCTGGAAGACGAACCCGATCTCCTTGTTGCGGATGCGAGCGAGCTCATCGTCATCCAGTTCGGAGACGAGGTGCCCGTTCAGCCAGTACTTGCCACTGCTGGGTGAGTCCAGGCAACCGATGAGGTTCATCAGCGTGGACTTGCCTGAGCCTGACGGTCCCATGATGGCGACGTATTCGTTGCGCTGGATCTCAATGTTCACTCCGCGCAATGCATGGACCTGTTCGGACCCCATCTCGTAGGTCTTCCAGAGGTCTTGGACGCTGATGAGCGTATCAGCCGATGGAGTCATGAACCTTTCCTCCCGAACTACGGGTATCTCTTCCACTGCGTGGCGGAACGGAGCGAACGTGACCATGGTAAACCCTCATCTTTCAAAGGCACCGCCCTGCTCCCATCCTTGGGCCAGAAAGCTAAACGGTCCCGGTTTGGCGAAAATGGACCTCGCCACCCTGTAAAACGGAGGCCAAGTGCATTTGGTTCCACCTTTTTTTGGGGAAACCTGACCTTGCCAACCTGGGTTAGACGTTAGCCGCCGATTTTCGTTACGACTTTTCCTCTGCCTTCGGCGCTTCCTCGACCTTCACCGAGTCCCCGTTCTTCAAGGTACGCAACACCTTATAGCTACCGGTGACGATCTGGTCTTTCTCCGTCAATCCCTCGGTCACCTGGATGTCCGTGCTGCCGGTGATGCCGGTCTTGACCGGGACAAATTTCACCTTCCAGCCGCGGCCCGCCTTTTCCATCTTGAAAACGCCTTGGATCTCCTCATCCTTCTTGGCTGAAGAGATGGCCGGAGGCGCTGCCTGGGCGGAACTGGACTTGCCGGCTTTGTCCTTCGAGGCATCGAGGTCTTTGGTGGTGCGGATGGTCAATGCCTGTATCGGGATCGAGAGAACGTCTTTCTCCGTGGCCGTCGTGATCTTGGCGGTCGTGCTCAGGCCAGGACGCAGGTTGTCAGGAGGATTGTCGATAGTGACGACAACTTTGAAGTCCTTGGCTTCCTGGCTTCCCGTGGTCGCCTGCGAGGTGGCTACGCCGCTGGAACGCAGGATGGCGATGTTACCGATCTCGCTCACGTGTCCCTTGAATGTCTTCCCCGGGATGGCGTCAATGGCGACATCGGCCGGCTGGTTCAGCTTGATGTTGACGATGTCGGTCTCGTCCACCTTCACCTCAGCAGTGATGATCGACATGTCAGCGATCGTCATCAGCGTGCTGCCCGGCGCGTTCTGGATGCCCATTACCACCGTCTCGCCCTCGCGGACCGGGAGGTTGGTGACAACGCCGTCGTACGGCGCAAGGTAGCTGGTCTTTTGCAGCAGGTCAGAGGCGCGGCGAAGGCCCGCTTCTGCCTGGGCGATGTGCCCGTGGGCTGAATCATTCTGTGCCTTGGCCTGCGCAATGCGCGTCTGTGCCTGGACTTCCTGCGCGGCGGCCACTTCATAAGCGGCCTTGCGCGTGTCGTAGTCGCTCTTGGAGATCAATTGGGCCTTGAAGAGTCCCTCGGCGCGCTCATAGTCCAGTTTGGCGCGCTCCGCATCCGCTTTGGCGCGGTTAAAATCGGCTTGCGCGGTTGCCACCGCGGCCTGCGCTGCCACCGCATCTGTCTGGTTGGCGCTCAAGCCCGCCTTCT
>JADMIO011717997.1_pt1 | contig 37746 bp, 26 predicted proteins | sample 8958161 | NCBI WGS metagenome assembly JADMIO01 (sample SAMN16585339, study PRJNA669376) | soil metagenome | isolation source: Crop rotation soil | place: USA: Cullars Rotation, Alabama | collected 2011 | reverse complement strand
GGGGATGTGCTGGGCCTGGAAGAGGAGCGACTCGATGTTCCAGCGGCCGTCGGAGAGGTGGACGAGGTTGATGCTGGTACCGTCGCCGAAGGAGATGGTGGAGAACTCAGGCCGGCCACGCCAGAGCGAGCTGAGGCGAAGAGTGGCTCTCACTTCGTTGGCGCGGAGAATGGGTTCATAGCCGAAGGCGGGGTCGTCGTTCACGACGAAGTTCTCCAGCGCGAAGCCGGGGCTGGGAAGCATCGTCAGCGAGAGCCGGTCGAAGTGCACCGGACGTCCGATTGAGGCGGAGATGTTGCGCGCGATGCGGCGCTGCAGCCGGCTGACATTGATGAGCGGCGGAATGAACGCCAGCAGCAGAATGACGAGAACGATGGTGAGAAGGAAGGCGAGGCGCCGGCGGAGCTTGTGGTTGGAGGGGAATTCGAGTTCGGGCTCTGCGTCGGAATGGGTGTCGGTGTGCTGCATTTTGGCGGACGGCTTATTCTAGCGTGCGCTACTGACGCGCGCAGAGGGTTGCAGGTTGCATGATTCACAGATAACGGGGAAAGACCGGCTAGTTCTGCGTCGGGCGGTTCGAGGCATCGATCACGAGGACATCCGCCGGTGCGCGGGCGGGCTCCAGCTTGAGCCCCAGTTGCTCTCGCACCGCCGTGAAGAGCCCCGGCGGCGGGTTCGGGTCTGTCGAGCGGATTACGTCCGGGGTCCAGAGCAACGTGAAATCGTATCGGCCTTGGAGATTTGTCTGGTCGATGACGGGTTTGTCTCCGCTCATAATCTGAAGGACGTGGGCGAAGTCGGACATGCTCTCATTAGTGAACTTCATGTACTGTGCCGAGCCGACGCCATGGCCCGAGGCATCGCCCAGGGCGTCGGGATCGCTCTTGCTCTTCTCCAGCTTTGGCCCACCCTTCGCGACGGTCAGTAAGTAGACCGACAGTTCGCGCTTGCCAGGATGCATCTGCACGCCGAACCGCGCGGCCAGCAGCTTCTGCAACATGCGCCGATACTGATTCCAGTTCGGCTTGCCCTCTATGTCGGGCACGCCGTCGATGTTCCAGCGCTGGTCGTCGAACCATGCCGGCGCATTGACGATCTGGCTCTTCTGGATGGAGTAGGCGAAACACAGGATATTGGTGAGCGAATTGGCTTCGATGGAGATCCGATGCCCGTCCAGACGGAAGCCCTGGTTCCGGTCGTCCGGGTCAGCGGGTTTGATGACAGCCACTTCAAACGAAGGATCTGCGTCCTTCGCCATCGGCTTCACGGACTGAACCGCGGGGGCCTGCGCGCAAGCCGCGACCGCTCCGGCAAGGAGCAACGCTGACAGCATCCTTCGTCTTCCATCCGTCACCGGCAACCCTCCTGAAGAGAATGAGCTTTGGAACGTGTGCTTTATGGAATACGCACCGTTCGCTCTCTGGAGTTGCGAGAAATTGCGGCCGTGTGGCCGGAGGGGGACGCGATGTCGCGCAAGTAATCGCGAGAGCTGCCGTGAAGGCATTGCGGTAATGGGCTTACGCGGTCGTTGCCTTAGCCTGCGCGTGGTCCTCTGTTAGAACCTCAGAATCTTCCGGATTGTCCGGATTGACGCGGACGGTGAGATTGCTGGCGCGGGTGAACCGGTTGAGCCATTCGTCGGCGCGATCCTTGTTCATGAAACGACGGCTGGTGCGCGCCTGATGATTCTTGTTGTCGACCTTATAGCCGTAATGGAGGTGAGCGTAATACGCAGCCCCGGCGCCCGGCTGCGCTCCTCCGGCCGAGTATTGGACGTCTGCCATGACAATCGTCCCCTGAACGGTCGGCCAGGTGCGCGCCATCTTCTGCCGGGCTCGCTTTCTGAGCCACAGGATGCCAAACGCGGAGAGCACCAGAACGGAAACCGTTGCAATTACAAAGTTTTCGGCCATTGTCTTGCCTCGCGAGCAAATGGGGCGGCCTGTGCTGAATGGCCCATCATCCTGCATGCGAGTTCCTGATGCAACCCCGAAGACGCGATCTCCGGCGATTTACTCGTGCGGCATGCCCGGATCGTCCTTGCCCGCCGGCACGAAACCGTGTGATGCCGCGCACTGATTCCGGCTGACGACCGGCGCACACTTGTCCGTCGTAAGGAGGGCCACTATGCGAACCTCCGAGAATTTCTGGATCGTTACCTTGCTGCGCGGACTGCTGGCTATTGTCCTCGGGACCGCAATCCTGGTGGTGCCAGACCTGGCCCGCACGCCGTTACTGACAGCTCTAGCCGAGGACATTGCCGCACTCTCGCTTGTGATCTACGGCGTGTTGGACAGCACGCTTGTGCTGATCAGCAGCTTTGCAACGCCCATAGGGTCGATCCGGCCTGCGCTCCGGATCCAGAGCATCTGCGGCATGTGTATCGGCATCCTGTTCTGGTTCATTCTCTTCGATAAGATTCAGCTGCAGTGGTTCCTCTACCTGATTGCGATTCAAGCGGCCGCCAGCTCCTATGCCGAGCATGCAATTGCACGCCACACATCCAGGGCGCACGGTAGCAGATTGTTCTATCTCGGAGCGTGGATCACATTGGTTGCGGCGATTGCCTACGCAGGGATTGCTGTCGCGGCATCGGACTCGCTGAGCACTCGACAGATCAGCTTTGCTGCATACGCTTATCTGGGTGCATTTGGGCTCGGTCAGGTCATGATGGCGACGCGCGTTCTGTTCAGAGCAGGTCGGGCCGGCCGTTTGCGGCATGTGTGATTGCCGCCGCTGCCAATTGCTGCAACTCGCATCGAGACACAAGAAAGCCCCGCACGCTGAGGACATGCGGGGCTTGTTAGTTGGTGCTGGCCTAGAAGCTGATGCGCGCCGAAGCCTGCAGCGCCCGTCCGCCTCCAATACCGTTCACGCTGCCCTGGCCGCTGCCAAGCGTTGTCGTCACCTGGCCGAAGCTGGAGGCTGAACAGCAGTTGTTCGAGGTCGGATTGGCGAACTGCGGTGTGTTGCTAAGCTGGAACGCGTCGATGCGCGTCTCCAGCGATGCCTCACGCCATAGGCTGAAGCTCTTGAAGAGCGAAACGTTGTCCTGGATGTAGCCGGGCCCGCGGAACTGGTTGCGACCCGTGTTTCCGGCGTCGCACGGATTCACGGTGCATCCAGCAGGCAGGCTGAATGCGCCTGGGTTGAACCAGTGGTTCGAACCGGAACCGATCTGGTGGGTCACCACATACGGCCCAGTCAGGTTTGCCGTCTGCGTTGTGCCAGGAGTGTTCAGGTTGGAGCCGTTGGTCTGAACCGTGAACGGCAGGCCGCTCACGGCGGAGATGATGCCCGACAACTTCCATCCGCCAATGACCTGAGATGCGATGCCTGAGCTCAGGTACTTGTGCCCGTGGCCGAATGGCAGCTCGTACGTAAAGCTCTGCTCGTAATTCAGCGTTCGGTCAAAGTCCATCGGCGCATAGTTCTTCCGCGGAATCGCCCAGAACAGGACACCGCCGTCATCGCCGGTGATGTACCCGAGCGCCTTGCCCCAGGTGAAGGACGATCCAAACGCGAGGCCGTGGTTCATCCGCCGATTGAGCTGTACCTGCAGCGACTGGTAGTTCGACGAGAAGCCGAGGAAGTAAACGTTCGTGGCCGCCGTACGATGCAGGTTCGAAGGGCATCCGGCGCAGTTGTACTGCGGGTCCGACGCGCTTCCGCCTCCAAACGTCTTCGGCTGGTTGATGTTTTGAGAGCCGGAGATATCCACGCCGTGGTTGGCGACGTAGGCAATCTGCAGCGACATATCGCCGGGCAGGGCTTGCTGCACCGCAACGTTCCACGACTCCACGTATGGGTTCTTGTAGTTCTGCGGAATCGTCACGTAGGTTTGCGATACGAGGAACGACGTAGTTGTTGGAATGATGCCGTTAGACGGAATGGGAATCGCGACCGGTGCCGGGAAGCCTGCCTGGAATGTGGCGACAGTCACGCCATCGCCCAGCACCGCCGGTGTGAACGGGGAGCTGCCGGACACGCCATAGCTGTTGTTGGCGCGCACCGGGTAGTTGTACGCATAGGTGTTATCCGGGAATGGCGTGTAGCTGATACCGAACCCTAAACGGAAGGTCGTCTTGTCCGTCGCGCGATAGGCCATGCCGGTGCGCGGCGCGAAGTACCGGTACCGCGTCTTCATGCCCAGGTTGCTCGGATTGCCTCCAACCCCGGCGATCACAAGCTGATTGTTGACGTAGTCATAGTTGGAGAAGCCGCCCGCCTTTCTCGGTGTTGCCGGCGGGTAGAAGTCCCACCGCACGCCCAGGTCGAGCGTCAGCTTCGGGGTTACCTGCCACTTGTCTCCACCGAACGCAAAGAACCACCACTGCCGATACGCCGGAAAGAAGGTGTTCAGGTCGCGGCCCGTGGAACTCGGCAGGTCAAACAGGAAGCTGCCAATGTCGTTCGCGATGTTTGTCGTCCCGCGAGAGTCCGACGTCTGCACGTCTGAGAACGTAAATACACCGCGCGGGCTGAAGGTCTGGTCCTGCAATAAGTCGTCGCGAACGCGCCGCAGATCCACGCCCCACTTGAACGTATGGTTGTGAACAATCTTGGTCCAATTGTTCACAAAGTCGATGTTCGCCTCACCCCTGATCCACGGCAACGAGGCCGAGTAGCCGATCATCGTGCCGCTGAATCCGCCGTTGATGGTGATGCCGACCTGGCCTTGCGTGAACGGCTGGTCCGCAATGTTGACACCCGGAATGCCGAGCGCCGTTGCGTCTGCGGAACCGTAGTCGCTCGGCTGGGCGTTATTGCGCAGGTGTGCCACGCCAACGCGGAACTCAGAAAGCAAGGTGGGCGAGAACACGTGGTCGTAGTTGATGCCCGTGCTGTACGAGTGCTGGATGCCGGTTCCTTCAAATGCACCAGCCGCTGGACCGCCGAGAAATGGACCAAACGCCGGCGCCTGGAATGTAACCACTCTCTGGAAGCTGTAGCGCCCGCTGAGATGGTTTTTACCGGCAAGCTGGTAATCGATTTTGGTGTCGAAGCTGTCGGATCCCTTCGTGAACGGGAGCGTGGTCGTGTAGTTGTTCGCCGGATTGCTGATGGGTGCGTTCGGGTTCAGCTTGCCGTAGATCGCAGCCGCGGCATTGACCTTTTGCAGAATGGCCAGCGAGACCGGGTTGACGCGGCTGATCGGAATCAGGTTGTTGGTGAACGGGGTACGCGGATGCGCCGCAGTTCCGTCGCCGGTTGCCGGATCGAAGATCTGGCCGGCGCGGAAGCCGTTTGCGTTCACCGCGCCAAGCGTGCCGCTCAGGTCAATGAAGCCCTGCGCGTTCGGCGTGTAGTAGCGCGAGTCCGGTATCGTCAGAGTATTCGATACCTGCTCGTGGTCGGTGGTGCGCAGGTAATCGCCGAAGAAGAACAGCCTGTCCTTCAAAACTGGCCCGCCGATACTGCCGCCGTAATAGTTGTACGAGAGATGCCCAAGCGGTGAACCGAAATAAGAGCGCGCATTCACCGCGTTGTTCTGGATGTACTCAAATACGGAGCCGTGGAATGAGTTCGTGCCGGACTTCAGCGTCACGTTCGTCACTGCTCCAACCGCACGGCCCAGCTCAGCCTCGAAGTTGTTCGTAGATATGTCGACGGACTGAATGGCGTCCGCCGGCGGGATGATGATCTGCAACAGGCCGGTGCGTTCGTCGTCGTCAATGCCTTCGATCTGGTACAGATTGCCCTGGCGCGGCTGGCCGTTGGCTTCCGTCTGCAGCGAGCTCTGCGCGTTGAAAAACTGCGAGTGCTGGAACGTCGCCGGAGCTGTTCCCGGCACCAGGTTCAACAGCGACTGGAAGTTGCGGTTCGTGCTCAGCGGCAGATCGGCGACCTGCTGCTGTTCGATCTTGGTGCTGATGTCGGCGCGGTCGGTCTGCAGCAGCGGAGGAGCAGTCGTCACCAGAATGGATTCCGTAACGGCGCCGGCAACCAGGTTGACGTCGACGCGCTGCGTGCTGTTCGTAAGCACGGCAATATTCTGATGCGTGTCCTTCTTGAAGCCCTGGGCAACAACCGTGACCGTATATGTTCCCGGCGGCAGATCCGGGAAGGTGTAGTTGCCGCTGTCGTTCGTCTTCGTCTCGCGCGCGACATTCGTGCCGCTCTCCGTCGCGGTCACGATTGCATTCTGTACGACTGCGCCACTAGGGTCATTTACGGTTCCAAGCAGGGTGCCGTTTACCGACTGCGCGACCAGCACCGTGGTACCCAGCCCGATCAGAAGCAGGTACGTCAACAGGGCCCCACGCAGACTTCGCATTCCCAAACGCCGTGCAATATTCATCTTCTTCCTCCTGCGATCGAATTACTGATCTCAATCACTGCAGTGAATCGTCGTGCGTAAGTTTCTGCGAACACCAAGGTTCTTGTGCGGGGTGCTCCAATCAATGCGAACTGCGGGAGAGCATTTGTAAGTCCGCGCCAGAAGGTCGGCGCATGACGGCAAGACAGAAAAGTACTCGTTGAGTCCAAAAAGTCCGAAAAGCCACCATCACCTCGCGTATGAGCGATCGCGGACAGAATCCGCGCTACAACGACGTTCCGGCCGATCTGGGAGCGCTATCACAACTTTTGAATTGCGCGCCAGTATATCCACATGGCGGCGTAACCGTCTGCAGGAAAATTGCATTGCAGCGCACGGCCAGTAACACCCAACTGGTCGGACCTGTACCCTGCACACTGATCTGCCGTGCCAATCTGCGGTATCCTGAAGGTCAATGGTGGCTCCTACCCGACAGCTGGCTGACAGTAGGCGTAAAGCCGTGTTCTTCGGAATCGCGCTGTGTCTGCTGCTGGCCTTCTTCGCCGTCGAGCGACGAGTAGCTGCCTATCCCTCCACAACCCACAACGTTGCTGCCATTACCACCGCAGCGACCGGCGTGCAGAAGCCCGAACACATCACCTTCGCCGATCCGCACACACTGGATGCTCCGGCGATTCTGCTGTGTGTCGTCGCGGTCTTTGCGGTGTGTCAGACACGGCGTGTCTGGCGCCCGCTCGATCCCGCAGGGCGAACGACTTTCTCCGCCTGGGCTCCCACACCGCTCGCCGTCCGACCCCCTCCCGCATTTTAGTTCCTTCCCCTCGCAGTAGCGCGCGGACCACCTTCCGTGCGTCACCGTAGCCATTCGGCACGAGTGTGCTCAGCACCTGATCGTCGGCACTCCCCCTGGCCGGCACCTCTGCCCCACTTCATGCGAGAGTCCCTATGACCGCTCATTCTTTGGCTAACAAGGCCTTTGGCCCGATTGCCCTGTCCGTGTTGATCTTGTCTGCCGCCGGCTGCCGCGACAACGCCGCAGCCAAAGAAACGCAGGAGCCGCCGATCGCTCCTGTTACCACCATCCAGCGCGCACACCTGGAGAACACCTTCCAGGTCGCCGGCGAGTTTGTCCCCTTTCAGGAGGTCGAGCTCCACGCCAAGGTTGCCGGTTACATCCGCCACATCAGCGTCGATATCGGCGACCGCGTCAAAGCGGGCCAGGTCCTCGCCACGCTCGACGTGCCCGAGCTGATGGCGCAGGTGCAGGGCGCCGACGCCGGGGTGCGGCAATCGCAGGAGCAGATCAGCCGAGCCAAGAGCGACGTGCTGCGCGCACAGGCCAACTACGAAGCCGCGCACTCGCAGGCCGAACGACTGCAGCAGGCGTCGAAAGCGCGTCCCGGCCTGATCGCGCAGCAGGAGATCGACGACGCGCTCGCCAAGGACCGCGCCGCCTCCGCGCAGGTCGATGCCGCCGAGGCTGCCCTCTCCGCCACGCAGCAGCAGCTCGGCGTCTCCCAGGCGGAACACCAGCACTACTCGTCGCTTGCCGACTACTCGCGCATTGTCGCCCCGTTCAGCGGCGTAGTCACCTGGCGGTACGCCGATACCGGCACCCTCATCCAGGCCGGCACCTCCAACGCGGGCTCCGCGCCGGTCGTGAAGCTTGCCGAGGTCGACATCCTCCGGCTCCGGCTGCCGGTACCGGAATCCCTCGCGCCCTATGTCCGGGTGGGGGATCCTGCCACATTGCGCGTCGACGCCATCGGGAAGACGTTTACCGGCAAAGTCACCCGCACTGCTGGTGCGCTCGACACCGCCACTCGCAGCATGCAAGTGGAGATCGACGTCCCCAACAGCAAGGGAGAGCTCACGCCCGGCATGTATGCGCAGGTGACGCTGAATGTCGCACACGCCGGAGAATCGCTGGTCGTGCCGGTGCAGGCGGTCGACCAGACGGGCACGCCCTTTGTGCTGCTGGTCAACTCCGACAACAAGGTGGAGAAGAGGAGCGTCCGCGTCGGCGTGTCCACTCCCACGCGCGTCGAGATCCTTGGCGGTCTCAAGCAAGGCGACCGCATCGTCGCCCTCAACCTCTCCACTTATCAGCCCGGCGAAATCGTCACGCCAAAGCAGGTGGCGCCGGTCACCGAGGAGGCGCAGTAAATGTCCGGATTCGCCCTCCGCTATCCCTTCTTCATCATTATGCTGTGTCTCGTCATCGCCGTCGTCGGCGTGACGATGGTCGCCCGCATGCCTGTTGATCTGTTCCCGGAGATTGACATCCCGGTGGTCGTGGTTGCCACGTTCTACAACGGCATGCCGCCGGAACAGATCGAAGCGCACATTACTAACCCATTCGAGCGCTTCTTCACGCTCGGCAGTGGGATCGACCACATCGAATCGCGATCTCTGCCCGGCGTGAGCCTTATCCGCATTTACTTCCAGCCCGGCACGAGCTCCGATGCAGCCGTCAACACCATCTCAAATCTTGCAATGGCGCAGTTGCGCCGACTGCCTCCAGGAACGCTGCCGCCGGTCGTGCTGAAGTTCGATGCTTCGTCCCTTCCTGTTTGCCTGATCACTCTCAAAGGCCAGGGTCTGAATGAGACCCAGTTGCATGACATCGGCCAATACGACGTCCGAAACCAGATCGCGTCTGTGCCGGGCGCGTCCATCCCGCCTCCCTTCGGCGGCAAATACCGGCAGATTCAGATCTATGTGGATCCCACCAAGCTTGAAGCCAACCAACTGAGCCCGATGGATGTTGTTCGTACGGTAAACAATGCGAATGCCATTCTGCCCTCTGGCGACGTCAAGATTGGACCCACGGACTACAACATCTACACCAACTCGCAGTTCCCGGACACGCAATCCATTGAACGCTTACCGCTGAAGAACAGCGGCAATGGCCAGCTGCTGGTTGCCGATGTCGGCAAAGCCCGAGATGCCTCCGCAATCCAGACGAACGTCGTCCGCGTTGACGGCCAGCACTCCGTTTACCTCCCGATCCTCAAGCAGGGCGGCGGCAGTAACACGATCTCGATCGTGAACGGTATCCGCGATCGACTCCAGCACCTGGTCGATGTTCCCAAGGCGCTGAAGACGTCGGTTGTGTTCGACCAGTCGCAGTTCGTGAAAACTGCGATCAAGAATCTCGGTAACGAGGGGGGCATCGGACTTGTCCTTACCGGTCTGATGATCCTGGTCTTCCTTGGCAGCATGCGCGCGACCGTCGGCGTCATGCTCTCGATCCCGCTGTCTGCTCTGGCGGCATTTCTTGCCCTCAACCTCATGGGCGCGACCATCAACTCGATGGTGCTTGGCGGCCTTGCTCTCGTCTTCTCGCGGCTGATCGATAACTCCGTCGTCGTACTCGAGAACATCTTCCGGCATCTCGAAATGGGAGAAAGACCCGAATACGCAGCCGAGGTCGGAGGCCGCGAAGTAGCGCTGCCGGTGCTCGCGGCAACCTTCACCACCGCGATCGTCTTCTTCCCGGTCGTGTTCCTCTACGGTGTCAGCCGGTATCTGTTCACAGCCTTGGCGCTGGCCGTGGTCCTGGCCCTGTTCGCTTCCTACTTTGTGGCGCTCACCGTGGTTCCGCTGTTCTGTGCTCGCTTCATCAAGAACGCCCACAACGAAGCCGCTCACCATCACGGCGGCGGCCCGTTCCAGCGCTTTGTCCGCTCGTTCAACCGCGTTTACAACCGCTCGCTCATGCACTATGACCGCGCCGTCTACAGAACGCTGCTGCGTCCCAGAACGACCGTCACTGTGGTGCTGGGGATCTTCGTCGTCAGCCTCTGCCTGTACCCGTTCATGGGGCTCTCGTTCTTTCCGCGTACGGACCCGGGCCAGTTCGTCATCAATATGAAGGCGCCGAGCGGCACTCGAATCGAGCTGACGGACCAGTACGTCTCGCGCGTGGAGCAGGATGTCCGCAAGGTTGTTCCCAGCTCCGATCTGCAGATGATCGTCTCGAACATCGGGACTGCTCCCGGGTTCTCGTCCATTTACTCCAGCAACTCCGGACCGCACACTGCCTTCATCCAGGTCAGCCTCAACAAAGAGCACAAGGGCAGCACGTTCACCTACATGTCGGAAGTCCGGGCCAAGCTGCGCCAGGACTTCCCTGAAATATCCGCCTATTTCCAGACCGGCGGATTGGTGGACGCTGTCATCAATCTCGGCCTGCCAGCACCAATCGATATTCAGGTCGGCGGCAAAAACCTCGAGGAAGCCGCCGCGGCAGCCGCCACAATCGCCAAAAAGATCCGCACTCTGCCGGGTGTCGGCGACGTCCTCGTCCCGCAGGACGTTGACTATCCCTCACTCAAAGTTAATGTCGATCGCGAAATGGCCGGCAGACTTGGCCTCAGCTCTCGCGAGGTGGTGGATAACGTCATCACTGCCCTCGCTTCGAACGCCATGATCGCCCCGAACTACTGGGACGACCCGAACAGCGGCAACAGCTACATGCTGGCAGTGCAATATCCCGAAGGCCAGATCAAATCGCTGCAGGATGTCGAGCAGATTCCGATTCGCTCGGCCAATGGGCTTACAACGACGAATCTCGGCGCCGTCGTGCACATCTCGCAGGTCAAAGCGCCTACGGAGGTCGATCACTACCAGCTAAGGCGTGTGATTGACATCTACGTGTCGCCGTCGGGTCAGGATCTCGGCGGGTTGGCAAACCGCGTCGACCGCGTCATCGCCGAGCAGAAGTTGCCGGAAAACCTGCACGTTGCCGTTCGTGGATCGGTCGAAGGCATGCGCCGCTCGTTCACCAGCTTCGGCGTTGGCCTGGTCCTCTCTGTGATTCTCGTCTACCTCATCCTGATGGCGCAGTTCGCCTCGTTCGTTGACCCACTCATCATCCTGCTGGCGATTCCGCCCGGAATTACCGGGGTGATCCTGTTCCTGATTTTCACCGGCACGACGTTGAATGTCATGTCGCTGATGGGCGTGGTCATGATGACTGGCATCGTCGTCTCCAACTCGATCCTCATCGTTGAATTCGCGCGCAACCTGCGCAAGGAAGGAATGGCCATCCGCGAAGCCGTTGCCATGTCCTGCCGCGTTCGTCTGCGTCCGGTACTGATGACGTCGCTCGCAACCATTCTGGGCATGATTCCGATGGCGCTCGCACTCGAGGCCGGCAGCGAGCAGTACGCTCCGCTTGCCCGCGCGATCATCGGCGGGCTCACCGTCTCCGTCATCATCACCGTATTCGTTGTCCCCGCCGCATATCTCTGGGTTCACCGTCACGAAGAGAAGGTAGTTACTCGCGAAGAGAAAGCGCACGCTACGGCTGGAGGTGCATCGTGAACTCCGCCCTCCAGATCGCCCTCGCCGCCGTGCTCGTTGCAGCAGTAGCCGCACCCGCGCAAATGCCCACGGCGCCGATGCCTCAAGGTCCCACAACCGCTCCGGCGTCAACTGCTGCGCCTGAACCCACGCAGCAGCCCGCCGGCGCGGCTGCGGGCGCGGGATCTGCGTCCCAGCAACAAACGCCCGCACCCAATGCACCGCATCCAACCGCAGGGTCCGGAGCCGTGCGCCTTACCGTCGCCGACGCCGAAAAGCTGGCCCTCAAGAACAATCCGCGCATTGCCGTCGGCCGCCTGCTCGCGCTCGCGCAGAATCAGGTCACGCGCGAGGCTCGCTCGAACGAACTGCCGGCCCTCACCGCGAACCTGACCGCTGTCGATTCGCACGCGGGCTCGCGCATCACCGCCGGCTCGCTCAACAACCCCATCGTCTACCAGCGCGCCGCCGGCGGCGTCACGCTCTCGCAACTCATCACTGATTTCGGCCGCACCCGCAACCTCGTTTCCAGTGCCGACTATCGCGCCAAAGCCCAGGCCGCTGCCGCAGACGCAACCGCCGCCGATATCACGCTGGCTGTAGACGTTGCCTTCTACCGTGCCCTTGGCGCCCAAAGCGTGCTCAACGTCGCGCACGCCACCGTGCAAGCCCGTCAGACCACGGTCGACCAGATCACCGCACTCGCCAACGCCAAGCTGCGTTCCACTCTGGACCTCAGCTTCGCCAACGTCGCACTTGCCCAGGCCAAACTCCTCCTGCTGAACGCGCAGAACCAGACCGAGGATGCGATGGCGACACTCAATGCCCTGCTCGGTCAGCAAGCCGAGCCCAACTTCACCCTCGTCGAAGACACGACCACCGCACCACAGCCGCCGCCCGAAGATCCGGAGGCACTCGTTCCGGTTGCGCTCTCACATCGTCCCGACCTGCTCGCTCTCAATGACCAGGCTCAGGCCGCGCAGAGGTTCAGCGCAGCCGAGCACGATCTCAATCGCCCCACCATCTCTGCGCTGGGCACCAGCGGTGGCACACCCATCCGCGCCGACCAGATCACCTCATCCTGGTACGGCGCCGTGGGCGTCAACCTCAGCATTCCCGTCTTCAACGGCTTTCTCTTCTCGGCGCGCGCGAAGGAAGCGGATCTCCGCTCACAGGCGGCCCAGCAGCAGGTCCGCGATCTTCGCGACGCCATCGCCCGCGACGTCCGCACCACCGTCCTGCAGGCGCAGTCGAACTTTCAGCGCATCGCCGTTGCGCAGCAACTGCTTGATCAAGCGAACTCCGCGCTGGATCTCGCTCAGACCCGCTACAACCTTGGACTGTCCTCGATCGTCGAGCTCAGCCAGGCCCAGTTGCAGCAGACCCAGGCGCAGATCGACCTCGCCGATGCCCGCTACTCGTACGCCGGCTCACTCTCGAACATCCGGTTCCAGACCGGCCAGTAATGTAGTGATCGCCTGCCGCGCCTGCCGCGCCCCGGGCCCGCAGGCGCGTTACTATCGCAGCTCCACTCGCGTTACCGCGCCCCTTGGATCCGCGAACATGATCGTCCGATCGTCCATCTGGACCTTCGGATCGTACTGGCTGCCCGCCTCCAGCGGCACCGTCGCCGCCTGGTCTGCATCCGTCAGGCAAGCCATCCAGTGGATGCACTTCAGCTTCGTCGGATATCCAGGAATCCGGTTCCGGTGCTGGATCAGCAGTGTGTAAGCGCCGCTGCCTTCCTTCATCAGCAGCACATCGTTCGAGTAGTTGATGTAGACGTGAACGTCAGGCTGCTTCACCGCGTCCGCGGCGTTCGCGCTCGAAGAGCGGTACACCGTCGCCAGAGGATCGCGCACAAAGACCCGATACCGGTGCGTCAGCACCAGCGTCAGAATTACCACGAACGCGACGAGCAGCAGCTTCTTCATCGGATGATGACTCTACACTGAACAACCGCGCCTTCGTTCTATTTCTTTTCCTCGTGGTACTCCTGCTCGGTGTTGATGTCCCACAGCGACTTCTTGTCCACGTGCCCCGCGGCCAACCCGTCCACCGCGTGCATCGCCGTCAGCATGCTGTGGTCCTGGTTGTTGTACTTGTGCATGCCGTTGCGGCCGACGAGAAACAAGTTGTCGATCTCGTCGGTGAAGTCCTTCAGCTCGTCGAACCGCGAGTATGTCCCGAAGTACGCCGGATACGTCTTCGGCACGCGCACCACGTGCGCATCGCTCACCGCGTCGGCATCCAGAATTCCGATCTTCGCCACCTCAGCAATCGCGAACTTCTTGAGCTGGTCGTCGGGCATCTTCCACAGATCGTCGGTGTCGTAGCAGAAGTACTCGAGCCCGATCCACACCTTGTCGGGCTCGCTCACCAGGAACGGACTCCAGTTGTTGAATATCTGCAGCCGTCCCAGCAGCACATCCGGCTCCTGGATATAGATCCACGTGTCCTTCAGCAGTCCGCCATCGGGCTCCTTCACCTTGAGCCGGTCCGCGAGCAGCCCCACGGTGATGAAGTCCCGGTACTGCAGCCCTTCGCTGACCTCACGCACATTGGCAGGTACCGGGATCTGCATCGCACGAATCAGTTCGCGCATAGGCATCGTCGAGAAGAAGTAGTCGCCCTCGAACGTTCGCCGCTCGCCGGCCTCGTTCACGGCCTCCAGCGAGGTCACGTGCAACTGCGAACCAGGCGCGAAGTTCAGCTTCTCGGCCTTCCAGCCCATGTGGATCTCGCCGCCTTTCTGCTGGACGAGCTCTGCCACGTGCTCCCACAATTGCCCCGGCCCGAACTTCGGATACATGAAGCGCTCGATCAGTGACGTCTCCGTGCCCTTCTGCGCAATCTCACCGGACTGCTTCTTCTCTTTGCTCAGCGCCTTCTTCAGGAAGTGCTTCACCGCCGAGGTCAACGACAGTCCCTTGATGCGCTGCGCGCCCCACTCTGCCGAAATCTCATTGCATGGCGTCCCCCACACCTTCTCCGTGTAGCTCTTGAAGAATGTCAGGTACAGCTCCCGGCCAAATCGATTGATCAGGAAGTCCTCGAGACTCTTCTCCGGCTTGATCTGGTGCATGCGTGAGGCCATGTAGCTGATACCGACCTTCGTCATGCGCGGGATGCCGAGGTTCTTGACCGTGTTGGAGGTCAGCGTGATCGGATAATCGAAGAACTTCCGCAGGTAATAGATACGGCTCCGCCGCGGCCGGATCAGCATCACCAGGTCTGGGTCCTTCGGCTCTTCCACGGCGACCACTTCCGACGCGTGCTCAACGGCCGTGTCCACATCGCCCTTCGGCTCAATATCCTCTTCGTCGGCATCGCCCAGCAGCGGCCCCATCCCGCGCAGCGGCGGCTCCTGCTCTACATTCGCCGGGATCTCCACCGTTCGCTGCTTGCCTTGGTACGAAATCTCCACCGGCCCCGCGCCATCGCTGGTGGCGCCGCCGCCTTCCACGGGAGGCAGCAGTTCCATCCACCACTGCATCACCCGGTCCGACTTCGAAAAGAATCGGTGTCCACCAATGTCCATCCGGTTGCCCTTGTATCGGATCGTGCGTGATATCCCGCCAATCTCCTGGCTGGCTTCCAGAATCACGGGAACGATGTCGGTGCGCCGCAACAGCTCAAGCGCCGCCGTCAGCCCAGCAGGGCCGGCGCCAATAATGATCGATTTACGCATTGAGGAATTCCAGGTGAGGGCTTATGATGTTTGCATCTAGAGTATATCCAAGCATGAGTCATTACCTTGTCACCGGCGCTTCCGGCTTTTTCGGAGGTGTGCTTAAGCGCCGGTTGTTGCGTGAAGGCCACACCTGCGTCAATGTCGATTTAGAGCCCGATGAAGATCGGCTGGACGGCCTGACAAGCATTCAGGGAGACTTGCGCGATGCCGCGCTTATGCGCAAGCTCTTCTCCGAGCAACACTTCGATGGCGTCTTTCACTGTGCCGCCCAGCTTGCACATGGGTTCAAACTGGACGAGGAGCTGCTGTGGACGTCGAATGTTGATGCCACACGCCTGCTGGCGGAGATTGCGCGAGAAAATGGCGTTAAGCCGTTCGTCTTTATCTCGACCAACTGCCTGTGGGCCCAGAACTTGGGGCGTCCTGTCACTGAAACCGATGCTCCTAATCCGGTTGAGATATACGGAAGATCGAAGTGGCAAGCCGAAAAAGAACTCGCTGCCTTCGAAGCCGACTTAAATGTAGTGATTCTGCGCTGTCCAACCATTATGGACAGTGGCCGTCTCGGACTGCTCGCAATCCTGTACGAAGTCATTGATGACGGAAATACCGTCTGGGTTGTTGGTAAGGGTGACAATCGGTATCAGTTCATCTACGCCGAGGACCTCGCTTCGGCCTGCATCCAGGGTGTCAACTACAACTCATCCGGGCTCTTCCACATCGGGTCAGACGATGTGAAGACTATGCGAGAGGTCTATTCGGCGGTAATTCAACGCGCAGGCAGCAAGTCACGCGTTCGATCTTTGCCGAAGAATCCGATCATCGCGGCCATGATGCTGGCGCACCGGCTCCGTATTTCTCCGCTCGGGCCGTACCACTACAAGATGATCGCCGAGAGCTTCTGCTTCGACACCTCCCACATCAAAGAAAAACTTGGCTGGAAACCGACACTGACAAACGAGGAGATGCTGCTGCGGGCCTACACCTTCTACTCGACCAATCGGCACGCAATAACAAGGCGCACGAATGTATCCGCACACCGGAAGCCCGCACCGATGGGCGTCATCAGGGTGCTGAAGTGGATCTCTTAGCGCCACGCCGGGAGTGTTCCTTCGAAAGGTTTGAGGCCGCTGTACTCACCGTCTATTCGGTATTGGTGGGGGTACTCGTTTGGTTTCACGAGCCGTGGAGCGATGAAGCGCAAGCATGGCTTATCGCTCGCGATAGCAGCTTCACCGATCTGTTTCTGCATCGCCTGCATTATGAAGGCACTCCGGGTCTGTGGCATCTGCTCCTCTGGGTCGCGACGCGTCTGCATATCTCGTATGTCGGGATGCATTGGGCCGTAGCACTGCTCAGTATCGCAACGGTCTACGTGTTGCTGCGATATGCGCCGTTCCCTCGACTGCTGCTGGCACTTCTTCCGTTCAGCTTCGCCCTGGTCTTCCAGACTGCTGTGATCGCGCGCAGCTACTGCCTTACCGCTCTGCCGGTGTTTCTTCTCTGCATACAGATAAGGCGCACCAAAGCAAGTCCGCTTGTCTTCGCCGTCGCTGCGGGACTACTCGCTAACAGTTCCGTGCCGGGCCTGATACTTGCAGCGGGTCTATCGGTCGTCTACGTGATCCGTGTCAGAAGGCGGCCAGGCCATTCATGGCATCCGCTTCTCCCCGCAGGAGCAGCGCTTTCTGTACTCGTGCTATTCGCTGTATACACAGCGGCCCCGCCTCCGGATGTGACCTACGGCGTCGGCCCTCGATTGGCAGCTCACCCTTCGATTGCGCGAGTACTCAGCAGAATCACTGGTGTTCCGGTCCCGGAGCACTCTGTTCAAGTATTCCAAGCAGTGGATCCAACTGGGCAACCTGTCTCTCATGCGCTCACCGCACGTTTGTCTCGCGCATCTTTTCGGCTGCTTGGTTTCCCGCTGATTTCCGTCTCGAGTTCGAAGCTGCTTGCCGGGTCGTTCTTTGTTGCGTTTTTCCTATGGCTGAGCTGGAGGCGCGAGCTCGATGCTTCCATACCGCTGCTGCTCACCGTTGCTGGGGCATTCGTGCTTTCACTCGGGGAGCATCACACGTTCCTGATCCTCATCGCGATCATCGCGGCGGTCTGGATCGCGTGGACTGACGAGCCTGCGTCGCACTTTCGTCACACAGCGTTTCTCTTACTCTTCGCGGCCGTGTTAATCGAACAGGCAGCCTGGACCGTACACGCAGCAGTCTTCGACATCCGGCATCCATTCGATCCGGGGCGAGCTGCGGCTCAATTTCTGATTCCAAGGGCCCCGACACACTGGATCGCGAACCTCGCATTCGACGACACCGCAATCCAACCGTATGCGACCCGCAATCTCTTTTCCAACCAGCACTCCGCATACTGGGCATGGAAATTCGGCGAGGATACGAACTCGCTCCAGAGCATTGCGGAAGCGGTCCGGCAGCACCCCAACTTCATTGTTGACGCCGAAATCCGTACAGGTAACGTGGCGACCTCGTCCGCGTGGACCATCATGGATCCTGTGGAAGCAGCGAAACCCGCTGTTCTGCGGCAGCACGGATACGCGGAGACGCACCGGTTCTGCGGCTTCCAGCCCGCACAATTTCATTTCGCCAGAGTCACCTGCGACGTCATCTACGAACCTGTACAGGTTCAGGGCCACTCGGTAACTGCTCACGTACCGTAACCGACCGAGTGATACATGCGTGCGCCACCGGCTAACCCACGTGGTTCCTGCATGTTCAGCACGTGCTCGTGCCTGCCTTCGTCACCGGGTCGCACGCACTCCGACGGCTTCCGCCACGCGTTACCGCATGAAACCCGCATAAAACCGCAGTGAAATCCGCCATCCACCACCCATCCGGCTATTGACGTTGTATGCTTCGCAGCGCAAGAATACTCGGCGCATAGAGGTGTACCATGCGCCCGTTCCCCAGGTTCCCTATCTCCCCTGCAGTAGAATGTGCCGTTCTGATTCTGGCTACCTCCCTCAGCTTCCCCTCGAGCGCCCAATCCCAGACAGCATTCGGAAGTAACGTAAAGCCCCAGCCCCTCTCCATCCAACGCGCGCGCCTGCATGACTCCGACCAGTGGCGCGAGATCGAACGCCACCTCCCCGACCCCGCCACAGCAACTCCAAAGATCCTTGAGCAACAGGCCGACATCCTGCGAGCCCGCCGCTTCCCCGAAGATGCACTCGACTTCTATCGTTACGCCCTCGCGCGCGGCGCCGATGAGAGGAGCATCAGCAATAAGATCGGCCTCACCCAGCTCGAGATGAAGAACTACCAGCTCGCCGAGGCCTCCTTCCATCGCGCCATCAAGCTCAATAAGAAGAACGCTGAGGCGTGGAACAATCTCGGCGCGGCCCAGTTCATCGGCGGCGGCGCATCGCATTCCGTCTCCTCCTACAAGCACGCCATCAAGCTTGATCGCCACTCGGCCGTTTACCATGCCAACCTGGCGACCGCCTACTTCGAAACCAAGAACTTCTCGGGCGCGCGCAAGGAGCTCGGCGAAGCCATGAAGCTCGATCCTGACATCTTCAACCGCAGGGAAGGCGCCGGCGGCCTTGAGGCCCACGTCCTCTCTTCCGCGGATCGGGCACGCTTCGCCTTCGAAATGGCGAAGCTCTACGCCACCAATGGTGCGGTAGACCAGATGCTGCACTCGCTCGCCGTCGCCAGCGAAGCCGGCATGGACCTGAAGAAAGAACTGCGCAAAGACGAAGTGCTCGCCAAGTACCTCACCGATCCGCGCGTCGTCGTCCTCATCCAGAACGCGGAGATCATGCGTACTGGCCGCCCAGTCCCCAGCACCACCGCCGAAAACAACCCGGTCAAGCCGCTATAAGATGCACTCGGGTGCCCCATCCATCCGCTTTGCGGATCGGTGGGAAGTAAACGGCCCAACTCCGTACCCGCACCTCGCCTCCGAAAGCTCCGCAAAAAACTGGGACAATGGCTGAACGAGCATACGGAGACTCGAGTAAGCATGCTGTTCCCCCATCACCGGAAGAATGCGGTTCGTGCCGCCCTCCTCGTCGCTGCCCTGAGCATCAGGGTCCTGGCGGGAGGCGCTCCTGTAAAACTCGTCGAGCAGACCGCCGCCTCCGTCGTGAAGCTCTCCGACGGCACGTACCTCCTCGACTTCGGCCGCGTAGCGTTCGGCAATCTCCTGCTCAATGCCAGTCCTGGCGCGAAAGCGGAGATCACCGTCCGTTTCGGCGAATCCATGCGCGAGGGCCGTGTTGATCGCAGCCCGCCTGGCTCCGTCCGCTATTCCGAAGTTCACACTCGCCTCGACGGAGCCGGCCAAATCGTCGCGCCACCTCCCGACGCGCGCAACACCACGCCACCTGCCGTCCTCACCCCGCGCGAGTTGGGCGTGCTCATCCCGTTCCGCTGGGTCGAAATCCAAGGATGGCCCGGCGAGCTGCGCGCCAACCAGGTCCGCCGCCGCGCCGCATTCGACAGTACCTGGGACGAGCACGCCGCATCCTTCCACTCCTCCGACGCCATGCTCGACCGCGTATGGGACCTGTGCCATTACTCCGTTCAGGCGACCACCTTCGCCGGAGTTTTCGTCGATGGTGACCGCGAGCGCCTCGCCTACGAGGCCGACGCTTACCTCGCCGAGCTGGACTACTTCGCCGGCGACCCAAACCCACAGATGGAGCGCGACACATTCGACCGGCTAATGCGATATCCCACATGGCCAACCGAGTGGGCTCCTCACATGGTCTTCATGGCCTATGCCGACTGGATGCAGACCGGCGACAAGAACTGGCTGGCGCAGCACTACGAATGGCTGAAGACCAAAACCCTCGCCGATCGCGCCGGACGCGATGGCCTCGTCCGCAGCACACCGGCACAGATCCGCCGCGGCGACATCGTCGACTGGCCTCCCGGCGAGCGCGACGGCTACGTCTTCACCCCGGTCAACACCGTGGTCAATGCATTCCACCTCCGCGCCATCGAAGAAATGCGTCAGCTCGCACAGGCCCTCGGCAAAACCAACGACGCGGAAGACTTCGCCCGCAGCGAGCACGCAGCTCTCGCATCCTTCCAGCAGCAGTTATTCGATCCCCAAACCGGCCTCTATCGCGATGGCGTCGGAACCCACCACTCCTCCCTCCACGCCAACTTCTTCCCGCTCGCATTCGGGCTCGTCCCCCACGAAAACCGCGCGCACATCGCGGACTGGCTTGCCACGCAAGGCATGCGCGGCTCCGTTTACGCGGCGCAGTACCTGCTCGAAGCCCTGTTTGAGAATGGTCACACCAGCACCGCGCTCCAGGAGATGACCGCCCCCGGCGATCGAAGTTGGAGACACATGGTCGACAGCGGAGCCACCATCACATGGGAGGCATGGGACCAGCGCTACAAGCCGAACCAGGATTGGAACCACGTCTGGGGAGCCGCTCCCGCAAACCTCCTGCCCCGCTTCGTGCTCGGCATCGAGCCGCGCACCCCCGGATGGACCGAAGCCGAAATCGCACCGCACCCAGGCACGCTCGACTTCGCAAACGGCGCCATGCCAACTCCGCGCGGCACGATCCAGTTGTCCTGGAAGCGCACACCCCACTTCACCCTCACCGCGACCCTGCCGCAAGGCGTGGCAGCCAAAGTGCGCCTGCCCGCCACCGACACCTCCCAGACGGTGTGGCAAGACGGCAACCCAGCGCACGCCCACCGCGAAGGCTCCTGGTGGATCCTCGATGAATCAGTAAAAGGCAAAGTCGTGTTGGAACTCCGCTGACTCTTCCCCCAAGCCGCGTCATCTCGATCGAAGGCGGCAGCCGCCGCAATGGAGACACCCCGCATTTGTCTCTTGGACGCATTCGTCGTTATGTTCGCCTGATTGTGCATTTAGCATTGGGCTCGCACCGCATTACTGATCCGCATTCAACTTACCCATTTTCCAAAGTCGAGCTTTTCCATGTACGACCGTCGAGTTCCGCCCAGCACTGCTGCGTTTGCAAACCTCTCGCTCATCGCCAGCTTTCTCCTCACATCCTGCAGTGGCAACATCACCACCACAGCCGCGGCTGCACCTGTATTTACCAGCACGCCTGTCACGCAGGCCATCGAGGGGTCGCCTTACAGCTACCAGGTCGCGGTAAACACCACTCCCGTGAACTTGTCCTTGACGAGCGGTCCAACCGGCGCCACGCTCAGCGGAAATACCATCTCGTGGACTCCGACACCGCAACAATCGCGCGTCCCGAACAGCTTCACGGTCACTGCGACTGCGTCCGGCGGTGCATCGGCAACACAGTCCTGGACAGTCACGCCAGCCGGTACTATCCGCGTCAGTTGGATCGATACCTTGTGGGATGAAAACGGCTCAACGACTACGAAGCCGTTCAATTGGGCTCCCGTCAGCTCTTTCGTTGTCGCGCTCGTGCCTCAGTCGGATGGCTCCTTCCAGGCACTCCCCGGGAACGTCGGAACGAATGGACAATTCGAGATTCCCAATGTACCCGCCGGATACTACTGGCTCAGGATTGCACCACGTGCGATGTACTGGACCAGCAGCAGCACCTTCGACATGGGCAGCGACATCTTTGCTCCAGTCCCCAATCCCACCGTCCCAACCACTTCATCCACGAACATTAGTTTTGATTTCACCTCATTGGACTCAACGCCTACGAGCGGAGTGTTTCAATTTGATACCTCTGAAGTAGCAACGCTGCACTATTCGGGTTCAACGATTCCAGGTTCCACCACATTCCTCGGGGGCTTTGGGATTGGCAGTAACCTGGATTTTTCGGTAGTCAAGAATGGATTCGCGAGACAGTACGAACCCGCTGCCCTTGGCCCCGTGGCTGGATATGTCCTCGGCCCTGAGCTTACGATGTCGAATCTGTCCTTGACGGCCGGCGGACAGAACACGATCACCGGAACATTGAACCCCCCGGTCCCCACGTCCATCCACCTCAGCGTCCAGGGTTCCGCGTGGGCGTCTCTGTTCGATCATGTTGCCCCAACCGCTCCAACTACACTGGCAGGCGCGTTCTATCTTTCGGTAGACCCCTATATTGCCGCGGATGCCCCAAACCTTTCAGGCTCAAACCCGATCGATCTCATCTGGACCAAAGGAAGCAGCTTTACTGGGGGAAGCGGCTTTTTTGTCGTGATTCCTTCTGGCTGCTTGCCGAATCCGCCTCTAACAACGGATGTCGAAGCCGGTACCGTGCAATACAGCGACCCATTCCCCGCTGTTTGGAGGCGCACCTTCCGCGTGTGCGAGGCCACTTCGGTAGTGGTGCCCGTACCCGGAACTGGCCAAACACAGAGCATCGCTTTGAACAACACTCAGACGACCGTGCCGCCAACCGCGACGGTCAAACCACTGCTTTCGTCCGTCCTGAACCCGAAGATCAACGGAGCCGACCTCTTCACGGCAGGCACCGTCAACAGCACAGGGGTCACGCTCAGTTGGGACGCGCCTGCCATTGGCACTCCGTTCGGCTATAACGTCTCGATTATGAGTCCGACTACATTTCCGGGCGGCGCAGTGAACTACCTGTCGTCGACAACCTTGAGCACAGCCAAGACCTCGATCCCAATACCGTCCAACGTGCTGTCGTCCGGACACACCTACCTGTTCGTCATCACAGCGCTCGCCGACGGAAAAGCCAACATGGAGACGAGTCCACGCCGCTCGTCGCTTCCCACCGCCAGTGCGGATCTGATCTCAGCTCCGATCACCACCAATTAGGAACGCCCGCCATCTGGACTCACGAACGAAGTTCTCAATCGCTGACCGACGGTTGAGATAAGCGCGCATTTTCCACACCAAAGCGGCCGCAACGCTTGACACGCAATTTAAACTGGACTTAATGGGGTAAAAAAGCCGCGTCACCCGGACGAGCTTGCCGGCCCGGGTGAGAGTCTGGTTTTTGACCCCAAGCCACAGAGCTAAGTTCTTTGAAAAAGATACTTTGCCCGTAACTCTTTTAGATCGGATACTTTAGCCAGATAGTCCCAGGCTAAGTCCTTATTCCGGGATACTTTAGGACCAAAGTACGGGGGGGAGGGGTACCCCGCCCAGCTAGATCTCGGGGTAGAAGTCGAAGAACGCCTCGATGCTCAGCCGCAGTTGCGCCTCAATTTCCGCGCGGCTGCCTTCCAGCACATGCATCGTCACGCGCGCCTGATTGCCGTTCTTCAGCGCCACCGGCGCCTCGCCCACCGACTCCACCTCGTCCGCCGGAAGAAGTCGCATTCCATACACCAACGTCAGATTCGCCATCCGACGATTCTTGCACCAGCACTCGCCCAAACGCGAATCGCATTTCCCATTTCGGAACGGGCCCCGAACACATCCTGTGATTCCTCTCAGATTCGCTCCCACTCGCCGCTACACTTGCGGTCGATGCGGCAGGTGACACGAAAGCCTGCCGGAAAGAAAGCATGCGACCCGCAGAGATTCACTCGTGTTCCAAACTCCTTCGCGCAGCATCGTTCCTTCTGCTGCTCCTGATCGCCGGAAACGCCTCCGCGGCTGGTCCGCGCTGGGTCACTGGATCGCCGTACTTCGGCCCGGTTCCCGCAGGTCGTCCCGTCGTCTGGTCGACGACGCAGCTCTCCTACTCGACCGATGCAGGAGACCTCAGCGCTTCCGTCAATCATGCCGCCGCGGATGCGATCGTCGCCGCAGCCGCCTCGATCTGGAACGTCCCAACCTCCGCGATCGTCCTTGCGCACGGCGGCACACTCGTCGAGGACGTGAGCTCGGCCAATACGTCCATCAGCAACGGCCAGCCGGCCTTCCCAACCGACGCGCAGGCGACCAACTACGCCGCCGTTCCCATCGCCGTCGTGTACGACTCGGACGGCGCGATCACCGACATGCTCCTCGGCCAGGGCTCGAGCGACCCCAACCAATGCCGGCAGAACGGCGTCACCGAGCGCGTCGACTCCATCACGCCGTTCGGCGCCATTCAGCACGCCCTCCTCATCCTCAACGGGCGCTGCAGCGGTCCCGCGCCCGAGCAGCAGCTCCAGCTTCAGTACCAGCTCGGGCGCGCCTTCGGCCGCGTACTCGGCCTCGCCTGGTCGCAGGTCAACGACAACGTCTTCACCGACCCGCGCAACGCCACTGATAATCAGAAGCTCCACTGGCCGATCATGCACCCCATCGACCTCGTCTGCGGCGAATACACCTACCAATGCCTGCCGCAGCCGTTCACGCTTCGCGATGACGACATCGCCTCCATCTCCGCCCTCTACCCGGTCACATCGCCTGCACCCAGGGACAAAGTGCTGACCTGGCAGAACGCAGCCCGCATCAACGGAACCATCTCGTTCCCCACCGGCGAAGGCATGCAAGGCGTAAACATCGTGGTACGGCGCGGATCGCAGGACTACCAGGAGACCTCCTCCGTTAGCGGCTTCCTCTTCCAGCAGAACGGCGGCAATTCGATCACTGGCGCAGCGTCCGGCATCGCAGCCAGTCAGGGTTCCACCGACCCACAGCTCCAGGGCTACTACGATCTCGCCTGGGTGCCCGAAATTGATGCGCCCAACGGCAGCATGTCCGCCGTCGTCACCACCGAGCCCATCAACCCGCTCTACATCGGTCCCTACACAGTCGGTCCGTACGTCCCCGGACAGGTCGCGCCGTCCGGCTCCGCGCAATCCAGCACCACGACGGCCGCCGTCTACGACGGCACGCATGCCGCAGTCGTCAACTTCGCCCCATCCGACGCCGCCTCCAGTTGCACGACCTCCGACGGCACCGAGACGGCACCGAAAGCCATGCCCGCCAGCGGTATTTGGACGGGCCTGCTCTGCGGCCACGGTCACACCGCCTGGTCCAGCGTCACCCTCGCTGCGAACCGCACCGCGACCATTGAGGTCGCGGCCCTCGATGAATCCGGCGCGCCGACCACGGATAAAGCGATGCCGCTCATCGGCGCGTGGTCGCTCTCCGATCTGCCCGGCTCGTTCCCCACCCTCGGGGCAACGGAGTCGGCGTTCAACACCATCGCGTTCGGCATCTCCGCCGCGCAGGTCTTCACCTCGCAAGCCACGGACGTCCGCTTCGCCATCGCCGATGCCCGCGGGGATGGCCGTCCCGATTTCCTGTACCGCGCGCGCGTGCTCTACGGCCAGTCCGTCCAGCCGGCAACAATTTCGCTCAGTGGCGGCCAGATCACGATCGCCGGAACCGGCTTCACCACCGGCCTTCAGGTGCGGATCAACGGCACCGCCGCCCCAATCCTGCAAACCACGCCCACTTCGCTCATCGTCACCGCGCCTGCCGCCCAGTTCGCCGCTGCGGTCGACATCGCCATCACCGATGCCGTGACGGGCGGGACCAGCGCCATGTACTCCGCCCTCACCTACAGCACCACCGCGCAGCCCAACCGCATCCTCCTGATCTCCGCGCCCGCCGGCACTGTCACCGTCGGCTCCGCCGCAACCGCGCCGTTCACGGCGCGCATCGTGCAGCCTGACGGCATCACACCGGTCGCAGGCACGGCTGTTACATTCTCCGTCACCGCGGGCGCGGCTCAGCTCAACGCCTGCGGCGCAAGCTCCTGCACCGTCGTCACCGACAGCTTCGGCAACGCATCCACAAACGTCACGCCCACCGCGGCCGGCAGCATCTTGCTGCAAGCCGCAATCACCGGCGCAACCCAGTCCGCCACCTTCACCGCCGCGATCCGTACCCTCACCACAATGCGCGCGACGGAATACGTGGCCGCCGGCGAGAGCGTCACCTGGCCCACGCAGGTCGTCGCCGCCGAGAACACCGTGCCGGCACCGAACGTCTCTGTCACTTGGACCGGCAATGCCGCGCTGTCCTTCGCGCCAGCCATGACGACGACCAACTCCAGTGGCCTGGCGCCGTCCGCCGCAACCACTTCAGGCCTCAGCGTGGGCACGATCGCCACCGGTCAGGCCTGTGCGTGGATTACCGTCTGCACCAGCATCACGGCGGTCGCGGTCGGCGCACCCACCTGGCGCGTCCAGCTCGTCAGTGGGGGCGGACAATCCATTGCCTCCACCGGCACCTTCTCGCCCGTCGTGGTCCGAATCGTCGACACCTCCGGTCACGCGATCGCCGGCGCGCCGGTAGCAATCCACCAGACCATCACCGCCGCGGCGCTGCCGTGTCCCACGCGCGGCGCTTGCCCCATCGCGCCTACGCTCGACTCCTCCGTCACCAGCGCCACGTCGGATGCCGACGGCCTCGTCAGCATCACACCCATGCAACTGCCGGGTACAGCCGGGAAGACCAATATTGTTGTTGCCACGGGAACTCAGGGCTTTCTGCAACTGACGCTCGAAGCACAGCCCTGAACGCACGAAGGTGCTAAGCCTCTGCCCAGCACCTTTGTCCTTGCTAACCGCTCAGCCGCTACTTCGGACGATGCGCGATGATCTGGTCCTTGATCTTGTCGTACGTCGACTGCGGGATGATGCCCTTCTGCGTCAACTGGTTCTTCGCCGTATACGGACGTCCCTTGATGATGCGGTCCGCATACGCATCGCCGATGCCCGGAAGCGCCTTCAGTTGATCGGCCGTGGCGGTATTGATGTCCAGGATCTGCGTGGCCGCCGAGGGTTTCGCCGACGAAGTGCTCTTCGACGACGTCGCAGAAGAGGTCGCGCTGTTTCCTTTACCCGCGGGAGCCATCGTGGCACTGCTGGTCGACTTCGACGAAGGTGACGACGCCGTGCTGTTCGAGCCCTTCTGCGTACTCTTGCTGGAGCTGGAAGACGAGCTCGAACTCGACTGCGCCTGCAGCCCCGGAGCCGACATCGTCAGGCAAAGTGCTGCTGCCGCAAACAGACCGAAGAACCTGGTGTGAATCTTCATGCAAAGCCTCCTGAAGACAATCCTCTGATGAGATGCAACTTACAGAGCGCGGTTAGCCTACCGCAAATCCTCCACGTCTGGCCCGCACTGCCCGCGTGATTAGAATTTCGCCTGCGACCTTTTCTCCGACCTGAATCGATCCTGATGCCCATATCGCGCCGCCGCTTCCTCGCCCAGACCTCGCTCGCAGCCACTGCCGCAACCCTCCTTCCCCGCAGCGTTCACGCCCAGACCGGCGCACCCGCAGGCGCACCTGACGCCTATGCCAAACCGAAGCCGCCGGTGGATGGCCCATTCCAGTCCACCTGGGCCTCGGTCCGCGACAACACTTTGCCGGCTGAACCCTGGCACGCGCCCGCATGCCGCCGACCAGACCAACGCGATCAAGGACGCTCCAGCACCGCGCGTCGCACCCACCGAAGTCACCTTTCGCTTTACTACGGTTCGCGGCAACCTCTACGCCTTCGGCTACCGCTATCCCGCCGCGGGTAGCGCGTCGATCAAGTCGCTCAACGGTTCAGCCGCGAAGGTCGAGCGCGTCACCCTCCTCGGCCCGACGCCTCAGCAGTTGCGGTTCAAGCAGACCGCCGATGCACTGACCGTGGCCCTTCCGCCAACTGCCCCGGTCGCGGGCATGCCCTACGCGCTCCGGATCGAAGGCACCGCAGCCGTTGGATTGGCATAGACATCCGCGCTTCTACTTCAGCCGCATCACCACAATCCGGCCGTCCGACTCGAACTCGCCGCCGGTAGCTGTGTGCGCCTCGCGAACGGGATCAGCGGGTGTGACGTAGGCGGCGCTCGAGAACACGCCCGCCGCATCGAAGCTCTGCAGCAGAAAATCGCGCTCGCCGTCGATCTTCGGGTCGATCTTGTGGGTGACGCCGCCGGTGCGCTGGTCCTCTTCAAAGCCGACATCGTGTGTGGCCGAACCGACCCACAGCGGCATGCCACCAATCGTCTCCTTCGTCTCCCACACGCGCAGGTGGTGCCGCTCCGCCGCGATCTTCAACGGATCGCCGCGCGCAAACGACAGGTCCTGCGGCCGGCCGAAGAGGAACAGCGTGCTCATCGGCATTTCGGTGTACGCCTCACGGCCCAGCGTCGACAGGATGCCGTGCACCACGGCGTCCTCCACCGTCTTGTCCACCTGCACCCATCCAGCCGCCTTGAACGCGGACTCCACCTGCTCCTTCGTACCGATCAGGCCGAAGTTCACCATGTCCCCGGGATTGCCCGCCTGATCCATCACGCGCCGCGGCATCTGCGCGAATGTCGACGGCGAGACCACCTTGCTGACCTCCTGCACGGACGCGGCACCCGCGGCGGCATTCTCAGTCGCCCTGTTTTCTGCTGCGGCCTTCGCCGGCATGATCTTCACCTTGAACTCGCCGGTGGCCTCCAGGTCGTCGCTGGCATTCACCCGCAGGAACAGCCGCCCGCTGGTCGGCATCCGCACATCGCCCTGCGCGCCGATCGCGAACGGGTAGGAGGCCTCCACGCTGCTCACGCGCCCGATCAGCTCTCCGGTCTTGGCTGAGTTCAGCGGATAAATTCGCAGCAGGTCCTTGAATCCGCGCTCGATGCCCTCGGGACCGGCGGTCCGGTTGCCACCCAGCGTGAACTCGCCTTTGGCCTCGAAGTTCAGCACCTCGCCGGCGGCGACGTCGATGCCGGTATCGACCCAGGTGGCGTCCTTGACGCTCACGTCGTAGCTCTTCTTGTGCTTCGGAATCTGGCCGGCCTTGCCCGCGCGCATACCGGTGATCGGCTCCACCTTACCGGCCTTGGCCGGCACAGCGGGTGCGGTTGGCGGCGTTGCGGGTGCCTGCGTCTCAGCCGGGCTGACGTCGACGGTGGCCGGTGCCTTCCCGGCGTCAGGCGGCAGAGCCTCCGACGCAGTCCCGGCGAACGCCAGGCACACCAGTGCCGTTCCCAAACGTCTCCACGCCGCAAACTTACGTGTTCTCATCCAGCTCATTCCCACCTGCATTGGACAGGTTCTGCCGCGGTTTTTGACTGCACGAACCGCCCGGCGGAAACCCCACCAGATGTGACGTACGCCACAGCGAACCGTTGTTCGCCAGACCGATACTCTGTGCCCGGAGGTTGCCGCCATGTCTACCAGCGCTTCCCCAGTTACAGCAGTTCCGGTCACTGTCCCGACGGTCCGCCAGGTTCTCGTCCCGATCGATTTCTCCGATGCGTCCCGCTGCGCGTTCCAGCGTGCGCTCGACGTCGCCCGGCTGTTCCACTCCACTGTCATTGTCGCCCATGTGGTCACCGGCGCGACTCTGACGCTTGCGCCGCCCGACCTTGAACTCCGCCTCCAGGCCGAGCTCGATGTCTTCGAAACCGAGGCAGCCGCGCAGAACATTCGCTGCGAGACGCTGCTGCTCAAAGGCGCTATCGTCGAGACGATCAACGAGCTCATCGCCGACTACCACATCGACCTGCTCGTCCTGGCGACGCACGGTGGCCGCGGTGTTCACGGTGTGTTCCTCGGGTCCACCGCCGAGCACCTGATCCGCCACGCCACCATCCCGGTCATCACCGTCGGCAGTGCGGCTCCCCAGCCCAGTTGGAGCGCCGAAGGCCTGCGGCAGATCTTGTTTGCTGGCAACTTCGCGCCCGAGGCCTTCCATCCTGAAGGCCTGTCCATTGCGCTCGGCCTGCACGAGCTCACCGGAGCCAAGCTGTCCGTGGTGGAGACCGTGCCCGTCGGCACCTGGCCGGAAATCGTCGAGGCCCTTCATGAGGACATCGCCGCCGTCATCCCCCCGGACACTCCCATCCACATCGTGCCCGGCCCGGTCGGACGCGGCGTATGCGGTGTCGCACGGCACATCGGCGCGGACCTTATTGCGCTCAGCGTTCAGCCCAGCTCGTTTGCCCGTGAGCTCTTCGGCTCCGGGCTGCTGGAGATTCTGCTGAACGCGCCGTGCCCGGTCCTGACCATGCGCAACCGGCGCAAATGAGGCATTTGGTCCCTCCGCGGTGAGGGTCCCGAGCGGCTGCCGGTTGAGCCGCACCCACCAAAACGCGCGTGCGCAGCACACACGGGCGTGACCCTCACCGCACCTTCCCCCCAGCGCGCGGTAATGCGCCGCAGGACTTTCCTAGTCCTATCCCGTACCGCGTCAGCACGCCCACATCCCGCCCGGCGTAATTTTCAGGTAATGTAGTGTTCTGACGTTCGCCGTTTATGCGCCCTGCCGTCCACCTCGGAGTCCGAACGCTGGCCCTCGCTGGTTTCGCGTGCACTGCCGCTGCCCTATCGGGCTGCCAGGGTATGTCGCGCGTCCAGCCCGTCTCGCAGGTGCGCATCATTGATGCCTCGCCGGACGCCCCAGCCATCGACATCCACCAGAACGCGGCCACTGGCCTTTACAACGTCGGATTCGGCACCGTCAGCTCGTACATCCCGGTCGCACCTGGCGCCTACACCCACGCCGCCTATACCGCCGGAACGAGCCAGCAGCTTGCGAAGGTCCGCGCCTCGTTCGACGACGGAGGCCAGTACACGGTCCTCACCGGCAACACCGCCGCCGCCCTTCAGATGAGCATCCTCCGCGACCGCTCCACGCCCGCGCCCGCCGGCCAGGTCGCCCTGCGCATCGTCACCCAGACCACCCGCCCCGCGGCATTCGACCTGTACCTGCTGCCCGCCGGCTCGCCTATGACGGCGCTCGTTCCGCTCGCCTCGCACGCCACCTTCGGCGCGAACACCGGCTACATCAACGCCCCCAGCGGAACCTACTCGCTCGTCGCCTTCCCGGCCGGCTCCAGCCCGCTCGCCAGCAAGCCCATCTACAACGGCGCCCAGAAGAATTACCCCTCCGGCGCCGTCCGCACGCTGGTCCTCATCGACCAGCCCACCCGAAATCCCGCCGCCCCATCCCTCCAGGTCATCACCGCCAACGACGTCGACCCGACCTAGCGCGCCGGTGGCGTGACCCAGTCAGTTGACCTCTCCGGAGATTTCATTGTTGACATCTTGAACGTATTGGCGCGAAATAGGTGCCCATGACAGCCTTCGCTGGCGGGCATTCACGGCTGGACGCTTTTTTGGTCGTTCTGTGCTTCCTGCTGTTCTGCGTGGCCGCCAGTCCTCAGTTGCAGGGACTCGTCGTCACGAAGCTCCCGCTCCTCGAACCTGTGTTCAGGTGGCTGCGTCAGGCCAGAGCCTAAAGCCGGCGCTCCCGCAATAAGCTCCCGCATTGTTGTGGATGGCGGCATTCGCGATCATATTTGCTTTCCTTTGATCGAGATGTCAGAGCACATAACGACATCGCACCGTGCAGCACAGGAGACCTAGTCTCCAGACATAGTGCGGCGGCCTGCATCTCCTGTACTTAGCTGAGAAACTTCGACGATTTGCAGGGTTCGGTGTCTAGGGGCGAGCCATGTGATGTAGTTCACGGATGGAAAGCCGCTCGGTTTTCCGCAGCGAGCACCTGGAAAGACGACCAGGTATCGTGGCTGCAGGGCTGAGAAGTATTTGTCATCAGTAAACCGACACTGCGGCGGACGAGTGAGATAACGGTTGTCAGCCTTATAGGCTGATGCCGGAACTCGGATTTCCGGGAAATTGACATAACCGGCGACCTTGATTTGAGTTAGTCCGTCGTACTCGAATCCGGCCTGAACAGCATTCTCTGGCACGCCGGAATTCACAACTTCTCGGACTGCAGCGATACGGGCACGATCAAGGGCAAATAAATCATGCGTGGAGATGCTGCTATAGCAGGCAATCGCGAGCAACGGTATGTACGCAAGCCGTGGGATCTTGCGAGCGTTTCCGCGCTCGTAGATGTAGAGAACGGCGAATATGGCGAACGGTGCAATTCCGAGTAGATATCGATCGTAGATGGCGCTATACAGCGCTCGCGGCAGCAGAAAACAAACATACGCAATGATGAACGGGTTTAGGAGCAATACGGTGCGCGCGAGACATTGCGGTGCTTTCTGTATTGCAGCTCGGCCTGCGCTGTTCCCGACGTCGCTGACGAACGCCCATACCAGAACGACGACCAGAATCGATACCGCCGCGAGTCCAGTTGGGGAAACAACGAATGGGCCAGCGCCAAGCACGTCATTTGCACCGTAAACCAACTCGACGGCAACGATGGACTGCAGCCAGGGCAGCCCGATAGCTCTGGGCAGCAGGGGAAACATCGCGCAGGCGCCCGCGGAGACTGAGACAAACGAAAGCATCGCCATTCTCGTGCCGAATGAGAGCATACGGACCCGCGGAATCCAGAGGCATAGCAGAGGAAGCATTAGAAATGCGAGGCACAGAACGGCCCGGATTGATTCTTGCCCGAGGTTGATCAGCATCGGCCAGTGCACGGGGCCCTGGATAAGCTTCTCGGGGACCGAGTAGGGCTGGCGACTCCACCAGAGAAGCAGCAGAACTACTGAGCCGAGGCTCGAGAACCAGAGGAGCGCTGCAGTGACGAGAAGGCGTGGGGTGCGGCTCATCAGCCAGGCCGTAGGCGGAACTAGCACGAGGGCTCCGAGCCAGGCGATCTGGCGGGCGGTGCCGCCGATCAGGCTGGCGAGTGCGGCGGCACAGAGCCAGATGAGGGCAGCATTGTCCGTTTCGGCATCAAGTGCGCGCAGGCACAGGTACAGGCAGGACAGTATGGCGAACAGTCCGCTGATGTCCGTCATGAAGCTGGCGCCGAGCGGGATGAATAGCGGCGAGAGGCCGAGAGTGAGTGCTCCGAAGCGGGCACCGCTGCGGCTGATACTGAAGCGGATGAGGATCGTGTGGAACAACCAGACCGTGGCGAGATCGATGGGAAGCATCGAGGCTCGTACGGCTGTGAAGCTATACCCGAACGCTTTTATAAAGAGTGCAGCCCAGGCGACCTGCCACCCCAGCATCATGGCGCCCCAGCCGTTGTAGACAAAGTGTCCGGTGCGCGCATACTCGAACGCGGTCTTCACGTAGGACCAGTCGTCGAAGAATCCCATTTCCGCAACCGGGTAGGAGCAGAGAATGACAAGGACAGTCAGGCATCCGCAGAGGAGTCCGTCCACCCACACGGGCTCGTGTGTGGCGACTACGCGTGGCCGGACGTGCGGTTCAAGGTCAACCTGCAGGGGCATAGATAGAGGAGCCCGAGTACGGCGTAACCGGAATCGCCCGGTGCGTTACAAGGTCGCCCTGGTCCCGAACCGATGTCAAGCCCTTTCCTATAAATCTCTGATTGCAAGCGGCTGGAGTGCCCACAGCGGCCGCACGCGGACCAACCAACGCCTCGTCTGCTCTTGTGGCACTCTCTAAACAGGGGGTTATCTGGTGATTAAACGCTGTCTCCGACGCATTCTTTCCGGTCCTGCAGGGGCCAGCATCGCCACGGCTATGTGGTCGCGCCAGGCCGCACAGACCGGACTCAAGCTTCGGCGGCATGATCAGAGCATTGATCTGGAGAGGGGCAACAGGGTGTTGCGTATCCGGGCGTCCCACACCTTGTACGTCCCGCACATGATCGACAGCTTCGATTACTACTTCAACTCAGTTGTGCCGGTCGAGGACGGCGGCAAGCTTCTGGTAGATATGAGCGGACCGAGGCTGCACACACTGATCGGTTTCGAGGAAGGTCCCTTTCTATTTCCCTCCCATACTGAGCCGTACAGCACGACGGCGGAATACCTTGATTTCGCAAACCTTAAACCTGGCATGACGGTTTTCGATATCGGGGCGTACTCCGGCGTCACTTCGATTATCTTTTCCCGGCTGGTCGGTCCAGACGGGCGTGTCTTCGCCTTCGAAGCCGACCGGACGAACTATGAGTGTGCGAGGGAGAATGTCGTTCGAGCCGAGTCGCGCGGGGTACGGAACATCACCCTCGTGCACAAAGCCGTGTGGTCGCACAACGATGGTCTCCTGTTCTCCAGTGAGGGATCCATGGGGTCCAGTGCCGTGGCGATCACCGGGGGTGGGCGCGGCGACGAAAATCGCGTCGAAACCACGACGATTGAAAGCTTCTGCAAGCAGCAGGGCATCAACCGTGTGGATTTCGTCAAGATGGACATCGAAGGCGCCGAGACCGAAGTGCTTCGATCGTCCGCCGGAACGCTTAAGTCGCTCGGCGCCCGGCTGATAGTGGAACCGCACCGGATCGGCGGCAAGCTCAATACCGAGGAATGCTGCCGACTGGCGGAAGCTGCCGGGTTCCACGTGCGTGTCCGGGAGAAAAGCCCCGGCTCCGAGGCGCTTATCGAGTGCTCTTGATTCGTGATCTGGGTTTTGTGGAAGCTGGGGCGCGGCTCGCGACATCAGAGCGGGCTGCCACCGTTCCCGGTGCACCAAATCCCCCTGCTGGTTTCCGGATCAGACCGCCGCGATATGGCGAGATCGGCACGTGTTAGCTTCACGCCGCGACACTCGCGAGAGCGCCCCAAGTTACGCCGAAATTGTTGTCAAGCCCCTTTTCCCGTAAGTCTCTGATTCAAAACCAAATTCAGATCCGAATGAGTTTTGTGCAATTCGATACAATAGAAATAGGGGTTAAAAAGGAACGCCAGGACAGCGCATTGTTAACTCTTAAGGGAATTCCTGACCCAGGATTCACCCGAACTGACCTGTTTCCAGAGACTTACCTGTTAACCAGAAAGTGACTTCCCGGGGGGGGGATACCCTACCAAGCCCGGGATTGAGGACCACAAGGTTGCCCGCTGACGCCGTCTCCTCCGCCGACCTCCTCCAGCTCGCCTCCGACGTCGTCGCTCGCGCCGTCCGCGCCGGCGCCACCGACGCCGAAGCGGTCCTCTACGAAGGCGACGAGTTCCACGCCAAGGTTCGCCTCGGCCAGGTCGAGACCCTGAAAGAGTCAGGCTCGCGAGCCATCGGTCTCCGCGTCTATCTCGCCTCCCTCGAAGGCCAGCGCACCGCCAGTACCTCCTCCTCGGACCTCTCAGCGGAAAGCATTGACCGCCTGGTCTCCGGCGCCCTGGACCTCGCCCGGGTCGCCAGCCCCGACCCCCACGCCGGCCTGCCCGAGCCCGGCGAGTTCGGCCAGCACGATGCCGAGGACCTCTCCCTCTACTTCGACGACGTGAACCAGCAGCCGCCCGCCGAGCGCATCGAGACCGCCCGCATCTGCGAGGCCGCCGCGCTCGCCTTCGACGCCCGCATCCAGAACTCCGGTGGCGGCGACTACGACACCGCCACCGCCCACAAGATCCTCATCAACTCCCGCGGCTTCATCGGCGAGTTCCGCCGCAGCTACTGCGGCTTTTCCGCCCAGCCCATCGCCCATGACGACCAGGGCAACATGCAGCGCAACTACTGGTACTCGGCGTCCCGCACCACGCGCCTGCTCGAGGACCCGGTAAACATCGGCCAGGAGGCCGCCCGCCGGACGCTGCGCCGCCTCGGCGCTCGTCGAGTGAAAACCCAGCAGGCGCCGATCGTCTTCGCGCCCGAGGTCGCCCGCGGCATCATCGGCAACATCTTCGACGCCGCCAACGGGGACGCCATCTACCGTCATGCCAGCTTCTTCGCCGGCAAACTCGGCCAGCAGGTCGCCGGCCCCAACATCACCGTCGTCGACGACGGAACCCTCGTCTTCAACCGCCCGTTCTTCCCGCCCGACGCCGACAACGAAGAGCCGTACGTCTACGAGGGCGGCCTCGAGCTGAACCCCTTCCCGCCCGAGGACTTCGACCCGGACGCAAAGACGATCCAGATCGGCGGCTTCGGCACCAGCCCATTCGACTCCGAAGGCCTGCCCACCCGCCGCACCGTCATCGTCGAGAACGGCATCCTCCGGAACTACGTCACCAACACCTACACCGGCCGGAAGCTCGGAATGAAGTCCACCGGCAACGCCTCGCGCTCGCTCGCCTCGGCACCCGGCATCGGCGCGGGCAACTTCTACCTGGTCCCCGGCAGCCACACACCCGACCAGATCATCGGGGGCGTCTCCTCCGGCCTCTACGTCACCGAGGTCATGGGCTTCGGCGTCAACCTCGTCACCGGCGACTACTCGCAAGGCGCGGCCGGCATCTGGATCGAACATGGCGAGCTCGCCTACCCGGTCGAAGAGATCACCATCGCCGGCAACCTCAAGGACATGTACCAGAACATCACCGCCATCGGCACCGACCTGGTCTTCCGCTCGTCCTCCGCCGCACCCACCATCCGCATCGACGGCATGACCATCGCCGGCGCCTGACCAGGCGCTGGCGGTTTGATAGTCGAACGATTACAAAGGCACATGCCGCGAATTCGACTGTTCCTGGTTGCCGCCGCAATCGTTCTCCACCTTCACACCGCCAGCGCCCAGATCCCCGGCTCGCCGAAGCCAGTCCTGCCGCCCGTTCACGTCACTGCGTCACAAACCGGATTCGACGCAACGGTCGGCGACGAGACGATGCGCGTGACCGTCTGCGCCGATCGCGTCATCCACGTCGTCACGCGCCCGCACTCCGGCCTTGCCGACCTGCAGCAGCCCTGGATGCTCCCGCCCTCGCAGTCCTGCCCGGGCGCACACTTTCAGTTCTCGCAGAACAACGATGGCGCCACGCTAAAGACCGCAGCGATGAGCGTGACAATAAGCCTGGAACGGGGCAACCTGGTCTTCGCCACGGCCGATGGAAAGCAATTCCTGCGCGAGGGCAATGCCCAGCCCCGGACGTACAGCCAGCAGACGCTGAACGGACAACAGACCTACCGCGTGGTCGACCGCTTCTCGCCCACGGCGACCGAGGCGATCTACGGCCTGGGCCAGCACCAGAACGGGTTGTTCAACTATCGCGGCGCCACCGTTGAGCTTGCGCAGAACAACACCGACATCGCCGTGCCCGTGCTGCTCTCCACCAATGGCTACGGCATCGTCTGGAACACTGCCAGTCTGACTACCGTCGACAACCGTTTCCCGTTGGAGCTCAAGTTCGACACGGTCAGCAGCAACGGCGCTGATTACTTCGTGCTCTACGGCCCCGAGTTCGATCAGATCATCCACGAGTACCGCAACCTGACCGGCCATGCGCCCCTGCTGCCTCGGTGGTCGTACGGGTTCATTCAGTCGAAGGACCGCTACAAATCTCTCGACGAGATTCAGTCGATCGCCTCACGCTATCGGTCCGAACACATCCCGATCGACGTGCTGGTGCAGGACTGGTTCTGGTGGAAGCACGAAGGCGACCCGGAGTTCAACGAAAATTACCATGACGTCGCCGCGGACCTGAAGAAGCTCCACGACGAGCACTTCCACACGATGATCTCCACCTGGGGCCTGGTGGTCCCGGACTCCGAGACGTACAAGAAGATGGATGCGCAGGGGCTGCTGCTGAAGGACGCGCACGTCTACGATGCCAGCAGCCCGCAGGGCCGCGACATCTTCTGGGAGAGCCTGCCCGGCAAGCTCTTCGCCCAGGGCTGGGACTCGTTCTGGCTCGATTCCGCCGAGCCCGAGGAGTACTACCCGCACGGCGGCGACGCCGTCCTGGCCACACGCCAGATGGCGATCGGAAACGGCGCCACCTTCACCAACATCTTTCCGCTGCTGCACAACGAAGGCATCCAGGAGCACTGGCGCAAAACAACAGACCGGAAGCGCGTCTTCCTGCTCACCCGCTCGGCGTTCCTCGGCTCGCAGCGGGTGGG
>JADMIO011475791.1_pt1 | contig 37746 bp, 29 predicted proteins | sample 8958161 | NCBI WGS metagenome assembly JADMIO01 (sample SAMN16585339, study PRJNA669376) | soil metagenome | isolation source: Crop rotation soil | place: USA: Cullars Rotation, Alabama | collected 2011 | reverse complement strand
CGACAACTTGTCCACGTGGAATTCTAAGCTTAGGATCCCAATGTGCTGGAAAGCAGATCGGAGCGTGACTATGGGCCGCACCGTCTTGCCATTCAGCCAGGTGCTTGCCGAACATCAGCGGCAGTTCAGCAAGTTCCGCCGCGCGCTGCGGGCCGAAGATCAGCAGGCTCTCGACGCGCTGTTCGAACAGGCGCGGCTGCACATACAGGCGGCAGTTTATTACGCCGACCCCGACCCGGCTGAAGCGTTCTTCGTCTCCGTGTTGATCGAGAACTGGAAGCTGATGGGCGAGATGCAGAAGCGGCTGGGCGAGCTTGAACAGCAGGTGGAGGCACTGAAGAAACCGCATGGCGACACGGCAGCTTAAAGGCTGGCTGTTTGACGTAGACGAGCTTGGCCCGCAAGTGGCGCTATGGGTGTGCACGGACGATGGGCGGCGGCTCAAGCTTATCGAAGAGTTCCGCCCGCCGGTCTACGTTCAGGGCGAGCGCGCGAAGCTGAAAAGATTGGCCGGCGAGATGGAACACCGGGGCATCATCGCACACGCCGGCTGGGCCGAGCGGCGCGAGTTCTGGAGCGGCGCGCTCATCGAAGTGATGGAGGCGCAGGTTGCTGATTCTTCTTTGCTGCCGCGACTGCGAACCTTTGCGGCGGCGCGCGACCACGAGCTGACGTTCTACAACTGCGACATTCCCGCCGCGCAGTATTACCTCTACCTCAAGCAGCTATTCCCGCTCTGCCGGCTCGCCTGCGACATAGATGATCAAGGTCATGTGCTGGAGGTCGCCGCGACCGATTCGCCGTGGGAAGAAGATTATTCGTTGCCCGACCTGCGCGTCATGAAAATGCACGGCGAGCGGATGCGACCCGTCAATGAACGGAGCTGCATTCAACTTGAATGCGCGGGCAAGAACGTCAGGCTTCGACTCGCCGACGGCGCGCGGGCTATAGCCGCCTTCAACGATTTCATCGAGCGGCTCGACCCTGACGTGATCCTCAGCGAGTACGGCGATACCGCGCTGATGCCGGCGCTGCTCAGGCTGGCCAGGCGAGAGCGAGTCGCGCTGGTGGTTGACCGTGATCGTGTGGTCACGCAGCGCAAGATCGAAAACGAAGGGCGCACTTATTTTTCTTATGGCCGCATCGTCTACAAGGGGCCGTCTTATCCGTTCTTCGGTCGCTGGCACATAGACGGCGACAACTCATTCATCCATCGCGAGACGGCTCTCGAAGGGTTGATCGAGCTGGCGCGGCTGGCCAAGATTCCCGTACAGCGCATGGCGCGCACCTCGCCCGGTTCGGCGATGAGCTCGATGCAGATGGATCGCGCCATCGCCGAAGGCATTCTCGTCCCCTGGCACAAGAGCGAGCCCGAGGCGTATAAGACCGCCCTTGAGCTTTTAACGATTGATAAAGGCGGGCTGACGTTTCAACCGAAGGCGGGCGCTTATGAGCGCGTCGCCGAGATTGATTTTGTTTCGATGTATCCAGGCATCATGGTGCGGCACAATATCTCGCCGGAAACCGTGCTCTGCTCGTGCTGCCAAAATCATGTCGTGCCGGAAGCCGGCTACAACATCTGCGAGCGGCGGCGCGGGTTGATCCCGCAGACGCTGGCTCCCTTGCTTGAGCGGCGCAGGCGCTACAAGCAACTGCGGCGCGCGGGCGATAGGTACGACGAGCGGCAGACGGCCATCAAGTGGATGCTCGTGAGCTGCTTCGGTTATCTCGGCTATAAGAACGCGCGCTTCGGTCGCATCGAAGCGCACGAAGCCGTGACGGCATTCGGGCGTGACAAGCTGCTGCGTGCGAAAGAGATTGCCGAGGCCAGAGGCTACCGCATGCTGCACGCGCTGACCGACAGCCTCTGGCTCAGGCGGGACGGGATGAGCGAAGCCGAGTTGCAAGTGCTGTGCGACGAGATCACCGAGGCAACACAGGTCGAGATCTGCCTTGAAGGCATTTACAGGTGGATCGTCTTTCTGCCGTCGAAAGTCAATGGCGAACGTTCTGTCGCCTGCCGCTACTATGGCGTGTTCGACGACGGCAAGCTGAAGCTGCGCGGGCTGGCCTGCCGCCGTGCGGATACGCCGATGTTCATCAAAGAAGCGCAATGGAAATGGCTCGCCCTCTTCGCAGAGGCGCGAACGCTCGCCGAACGTGCGAGCCTGAGCGGGCAGGCGAGGGCGATGCTTCAACAGCAAGTCGGCGAGCTTGAGCGCGGTGAGATTAACACGGCGAAGCTGATGATGAAGCGCACCTTGACGAAAGAGCTTGACTCGTACACGAAGGAGACGCGCACGGCGCTCGCGGCGCGGCAACTTGAAGCCGCAGGAATCAACGTGCATCCCGGCGAGCGGCTGGGCTATCTGATCGCTGACGCCGGAGCCAAAGATAAAACCAAGCGCGTGCGCGCAGAGGGCACACGCGATGATGGCCGGTGCGATCTGGCCGAGTACATCAAGTTATTAGAGGCAGCTTTTGCTGAGGTCATGGCCTACACGGATGCGGTGCGCCAACCGCTGCTTCAGGCGACTCTACCAATGAGCGGCGCGACGGCGGCAGAGGTCAGGGATGTTTTCATCTGCCACGCGGGTGAAGATAAAGCGGCGGTGGTCGAGCCGCTCATCGGCGCGCTCGATGCGGCGCGAATCTCCTACTGGCATGACCGCGCAGAGATCAGGTGGGGCGACAGTTTGACGGGCAAGGTGAATGAGGGCCTGCGCGTCTCTCGTTACGTCATCGTCGTCTTGAGCCCGGCCTTCATGGGCAAGCATTGGCCGGAGCGCGAATTGAATGCGGCGCTGAATATGGAAGCGGCGACCGGCGAAGTGAAAGTCTTGCCGCTGCTGGTCGGCGAAGTGAATGCGATGCTGAAGCAATTCCCGCTGCTCAACGATAAGCTGTATCTGATCTGGGATGGCAAAGTCGAATCCATCATCGCGGCGCTGCAATCTCGCTTCGGGCGGCGCGGCTGAGTGGCCTGCGCGTGTGCTCATTTTCGGCGCTATCGAATCACCTTGATTGCGGTGACGGGGTGTAGCTCCCAGGCCGTCGCGCGCCAGTTCTTCGCGCCGCTCGGATGAGTGTTCTCCGATTCTTCATCATGGCCGAAGTCGAACATCAGCCAGCCTTCAAACCGGCACCAGTGGCCTAAGAGTTCCGCCCGCAGCGCGCTCGTAGACCAGTCCCAGCCCTGCTCTCTGGCCCAGGCTCTCGTGCGCGGCGTGACCTCTAGCTCGACGCGCTCGCGCGGCAGAGCCTGTTGGCCGAGGGCCAGCTCGATGTGTGTGTCACGCCGGAAGAATGAATAGCAATTGGATGATTCAATGCTGCCATCTTGAACACCGACGACATAGCCTTCGATCCTGGCCGCCGCCGTCTCGTTCCATCGCGTGCGGTCGTCGCCGGGTTGCAGCAGCGCGTCGAGCGTCACGCGATTATCGTAATCCGTCTCCAGCGGCGGGAGCGGACGGTTCTTGAGCTTGTTCAGCGCGTGCCTTCGTCCAGAGAGACTGATCCCGTTCGGCAGCAGATTCAACTGCGTGACGAGCAGCAGGGCGATGATCAACAGCGATAGAGCAGTGGCCTTCAAGTGTCTCAAGGCGACCCCTTCTTGAGAACAGGTGTGATGGGTCAGGATGCTTGCGCTGATCGGTTGCAGCCGTTCGGACATTGCCAGTAACGCTTGGGCAATCTCAACCCGCGCTGTTGAACCTGCCATATCTTGCCGCATTCTTCGCACCGCAACACGAGGGGCAGGGCGCGAACGACGCTGACGCTGACTTTACTCAGTTGGTGTCTTGTACAGTCGTGAGGTATTGACATGACATTACTCCGTGGGTATGCCGCCTCACTAGGGTAAAATGCCGAATCGCTGCTTCATTCCGCAAAGACTTCTTTTCAGTTGCTGTTATTCTTCCCGAACAGGGCGCGCGCCCGAGGCGATAGCAATATGGCCGCGATGCGCGAATGAATGATGGTGATTTGCAGACCCGGATGTTTTTCTTGAAGCGCGCCGCAGCATCGCGCATAGAACGCTGATTCAGGGTCTATCAAAATGACATCCGCAGCATGAATGGTTGGCGATAGCTCCCCTTGCAGCGTGTTCGGTGAATCGGCCAGATAGATTTCTTCCGAATTACTTAAACGAAGACGATTGAGCACTAGGCTATGCGGCAAGCTCCATGCGCTCGACATCGCGCCGGAGACAAACGAAACCAACTTGATCTCTCGCTGATCCTCTGCCCGTATCGTGCTCGCCCATTCGTCCAGGGCTTTTTGCGGCGCGGTTTCAATCTGCAAGGGCAGCCAGCCCGCCGGCAGATAGTTATTCCTGCCGACCCACCAGGCCGCCGACTGCGTCATGATCATCCCGGCCATCAACGCGGCCAACACCCGTCTTGCCGGGAAACGCTGCAACATCTGAGCCCACGTCCAGGCCGCATACGGAAACAGGTTGACGAAGTATAGAAGGATGTAACGCAGTTGTGGACGCCAGGCCGAGGTGAGCGTCATGCAGAAATAGAAGACTACTTGCGCAATAAACATCCATGCGAACAAATCCCTGTAGGCGATTCGCCGCGCCTTCCAGAGTCCGTAAAAGCCGGGAACGATGACGAACAGTGACGGCACACTGGCCGGCATCAACACCCACTGATACAGGCAGTCCTTGAGCGTGAAACCTTGCAACTGGTTTTCGCTGGCTTTTATGTTCTTGGAAGCGGTGACATAGTCGAGAAAGGAGCCGCCGTTGAAGGTCGGCTCAAGCACTGTCCAGGCCGCCGCACATACCGGCATCAAGGCGAAGAGGAATATCAATTTTCGATTCCTGGTGCTGATCGCAAGCCAGACCAGAAACAGGCCGAGGATCAATGTCGCCTCGTGACGCAGGAGAATCGCAACGGTCAAAAATAGTCCCGACAAGAAAGCCGCCGCCGAGTCATTGATCGCGACTGCTTTGAGGGCGTAATGCACAGCGAGAAAGACCAGCAGCAGGTAGGGGATTTCAACCCAGTAGGATGATGTCAGCCAGATGTGCGTCCAATAGATGGCCAGCAGTAGCGCCGAGAGGTTGGCGACGAGAGGGCCGAAAACGGCGCGCGCGGCCTTACGAAGCACAATTAACGAGCCGATCCCGCAACTGAAGTTAATTAACTTTGCCCACAGGACAGGCTGATCCCACAGGCGTATCAACACGCCCAGAACGTACCAGTGCAGCGGACGCCATACCCCGGAAAGTCCTTGCCAGCGCGGGCGCTCGGCCCAGGCCACGGCATTGGCGAGCCTGCCCATGCCATCGCCGCCCGGACTCAGCCCGCCCCAAATGGCGGCGATCAGGCGGAGCGACACGCCCAGAATCATGGCGATTAAAAATATCCTGGCACAGAGATTAACATTCGTCTCTTCTCTGGCCGGCGCAAAGGCCGCAGGTGCTTGCTGGCTGAAGTCCCTTACCATGTTCGTTCGCCCTTTAGAAAACTGTTGCTGGTCTTATCGCGTTGGGGTGTTGAAAGAACAGCAGATCATCACTCACAGAGGCGCAGAAGAAGCTGATACTACGGCAGTGAAATCGAAACCAAAGATCGTAAGGTATGGGTTAATCGGACAACTTGTGTCGGAACATCCTCGACAATACGAAACGCCCTTGCCGTAGGAGGGAACTCCTGTGGCCGAACAGTCACGAGCCACAGTAAGTATACGCCGAATGCACAAGAATGAAAGCGCCCGCAGAGGTTCATCAGAGCTGTCTGAAGAAAGCAGCATGGAGTTCCGCCTTCAGGCGGAATCTTTTGCAATGCGTAGCCTTCTGCCTGAAGGCGGAACTCCATGCGAGAATGCGGATGCGAAGATTCCGCCTGAAGGCGGAACTCCATGCCAGAATATTCCTCTCCTGGTTGCGCCGCTTCCCGCTCAATAAGCGACTTTGTAAAGGATGCGTTTCTGGACTCGACTGGAAAGCGCGGCTATAGTGATCTCAGCTGGCTTGATGACTGGGGCTTGAATTGGCGCACGAATGGCACAAACTGCGAGTCTTTCACGTCTGCGCGCGGGTTCTGCTGATGGTCGCCTGTTGTATTCATCTCAGCGGTTGTCAGGCGCGAACGGATAGCAACGAAGCGGCTATCGAATTCACACGCATTCCTCCTGCCGAAGTGAGCCGCGCAGACAAGCTCGATATTATCCAGGGCCGTGTGACCGGCGCTCGCGCGGGACAGCAGGTCGTCTTGTACGCCAAGACCGATGCGTGGTGGTTACAGCCGCTGTCAAGCTTACCCTTCACAGAGATTCAAGCGAACTCGACCTGGATCAACTCAACTCACCTTGGATCGGAGTACGCGGCGCTGCTTGTCGAGCCGGGCTTTCGTCCCCCATCCATGATGAGCGCGCTGCCGAGCGCGGGCCGCGAGGTGGTTGCTATCGCCACAGCGAAAGGCGCGACCTCCGGGCCGACCGTCTCGCCGCCGCTCTCCTTCAGCGGCTACGAGTGGAGAGTGCGTTACGCGCCGAGCAGCCGTGGCGATACGATGAATCTCTATGACCCGACCAATGCCTGGACGGACGCCGCCGGGGCGCTGCATCTTCGCATAGCCAAACATGACGGCCAGTGGACGTGTGCCGAAGTGACGCTGACGCGCAGCCTCGGATATGGATTGTATTCTTTCGTCGTGCGCGACACATCGCACCTCGAACCGGCGATGGTCTTTGCCATGTACACATGGGATTACGCCGAAGGCGATCAGAATAACCGCGAGATGGACATCGAGGTCAGCCGCTGGGGCGACCCTTCGAGCAAGAACGCGCAATACGAAATCCAACCTTTTTATGTCCCGGCAAACGTCGCCCGGTTTACCGTGCCTGATGGCGTGCTCACCCATTCATTTCGCTGGGAGCCGGGAAGGGTGTCTTTCAGAACCGTCCGCGGCTCGCTAAACGCTCCTCGGTCTGAGGCCATCAGCGAGCATGTTTTCACGTCGGGAGTCCCGGCTCCCGGTGCCGAGTCGGTTCGCATGGCGCTTTATGTCTATGGCAAGACGGATAACCCCGTGCAGAATGGCACAGAGGTCGTCATCGAGAAATTTGAATACCTGCCGTGACCGCCATGCCGGACAGCGCGGGCCTCGCGAATGGCTTTTGGCGGCTCTGCTGGTCGTGTGTTTGGCCGGCACCGCCGAAGCATTAGACCCCAATCGAGCCGTCTCCGATTACCTGCACGACCGCTGGGACATCGAGCAAGGATTTGTGGGCGGGCCGGTCTATGCCATCAGCCAGACCCCTGACGGTTACCTGTGGCTCGGCACCGAGCGGGGGCTGGTTCGCTTCGACGGGTTGAGCTTCCGCCTGTTTAATCACACCAACTCTGCCGCCATCCCTTCCGGCCCGGTTCTCGATCTGATGACAGATGCCGAGGGGAATCTCTGGATAAGACCGCAGAGCCGCAATCTGCTGCGTTACCGGGACGGGACTTTTCAGGACATCACGCCCGACCTCGACAGCGCGCATATGGGAGTCACAGCGATGTGCCGTGGGCCGCAGGGCGAGGCTCTGTTCGCGGTACGCGGGAGCGGTGTTTTCATCTACGCCGCAGAGAGATTTGAAAAGCTCTTATCAACGGCAGAGCGCTCGAACATGCTGGTCATCTCTATGGCGAAGACCGGCGACGGCACCATCTGGATGGGCACGCGCGATGCCGGCCTCTATTACATGAGCGAAGGCCAGCTTGCCGCCGTGACCCAGGGCTTGCCTGATCGAAAGATTAATAGCCTGCTGGCCGTCGCTGATCGAGAGTTGTGGGTCGGCACAGACAATGGCGTGGTGCGCTGGACGGGCGACGGGCCAGCTATCGCCGGAGTAGCCGGCGCGATTGATCGCATTCAGGCGCTTGCCATGACCGGCGACCGCAAGGCGAACATCTGGATCGGCACCGGCAGCGGATTATTGCGGCTGAACGCCAGAGGCGTCTCTTCACTCGCGGAAGGTGAGCGCGGATCAATCGGAGTCGTAAACGCCATCTTTGAAGACCGCGAAGGGAATCTCTGGCTCGGAAGCAAGCGCGGCATCGAGCGTCTGCGTGACACCGCGTTTATGACCTATGCCGTCTCCGCAGCACTGTCGGATGCCAACGGCGCTTTTTTCCTCGATGCCGAAGGGCGCACATGGTTCGCTCCTTCCGGCGGCGGACTGTACTGGCAAAAGGGCGGACAGACAGGCGTCGTGAAAAATGCCGGCCTTGATGGTGACGTGATCTATTCGCTAACGGGCAGCAAAGGCGACTTGTGGATCGGCAGGCAGCGCGGCGGGCTGACTCATCTCAGGTACAAAGACGGCGCGCTCACGGCTGAAACTTACACGCAGGCCGAAGGGCTCGCTCAAGACAGCGTCTGCGCCGTGCATCAGAGCCGTGACGGGACGGTGTGGGCAGGCACCGTGAGCGGCGGGCTCGCTCGCTTCAAGGACGGCAAATTCACTACCTACACAGCCGGACGCGATCTGCCGTCTAACACGGTGACGTGCATCCTGGAAAGCGCCGATGGGACGATGTGGTTTGGAACGGCCAACGGCCTATGCATGCTGTTGCGAGATCAATGGGCAATCTATAACGGCATGGATGGCCTGCCGCCCGGCGGCATCAACTGTCTATTAGAAGATGCCAGCGGCATGATATGGATCGGCACCGACAACGGCATCGCGATCCTCAGCGCCGGCGAGATACAGGTTCCTCGCGAAGTGCCGGCGGCATTGCATGAAGCGATACTGGGCTTCGCCGAAGACCGCAACGGGCGGCTCTGGATTGCGACCGCTCATCACATCTTGAAGGTTGACCGCGACAGGCTGTTGAGCGGCGTCGCCGGCGAGGCGGATGTGCGAGAGTTCGGGCTGGCTGACGGCCTCCGCAGTGACGAAGGCGTCAAGCGGCACAGGTCTGTCGCTATGGATGCGCTCGGACGAATCTGGTTTTCGACCTATCGCGGGCTTGCGGTCGTTGATCCCTCGCAAGTAGCCGACATGACAGTGCCCGCCATCGCGCACGTTGAAGCGGTCAGCGCCGATGGCAACGCCGTCAACATGCAGGGCGACATCAACATTCCGGGCGCTCGTCAACGGATCATCTTCAGTTATGCCGGCCTCAGCCTCTCGGTTCCCGAACGGGTCAGGTTCAGATACAAACTCGACAACTTCGATCAAGATTGGAGCGAGCCGGTCGCCACGCGCGAGGCCGTCTACACGAATCTCAGCCCCGGCGCTTACCGCTTCCGGGTCATGGCGAGCAACAGCGACGGGCTGTGGAGCGGCGCAGAGGCGATGATCGAATTTGTGATCGAGCCGGTCTTCTGGCAGACATGGTGGTTTCGCCTCTCTTGCATGGTGGCGGTCGGGCTTGCCGTGCTGATCGTTTACCGTTTGCGGCTGCGGCGATTGACCACACAATTGAATATGCGTTTCGAAGAACGGCTCGCCGAGCGCACACGCATCGCGCAGGACTTACACGACACGCTGCTGCAAGGTTTTTTGAGCGCTTCGATGCAGCTAGACGTTGCCGCAGATCATCTGCCGGTGGATTCTCCGGCCAAGCCGCTCATCAGCCGCGTGCTCGAATTGATGCGGCAGGTGATAGAGGAGGGGCGAACCGCGCTCAAAGGTCTGCGTTCGGCTGGCGGCGGCTCGCACGATCTGGCCGAGTCATTCGCAGGCATTCAGCAGGAGCTTGATCTTCAGGAGCGGATTCATTATCAAGTCACTGTCGAAGGGATTGCCAGACCCTTGCACCCGCTCATCCGCGACGAAGTCTACCGCATCGGTCGCGAGGCGCTGGTCAATGCCTTCCGCCATTCGCGGGCCAATCATATCGAAGTGCTGCTGGAGTATGGGGCTAAACAACTGCGAATCTTCGTCCGCGACGACGGCTGCGGGATCGCCCCGGAGGTGCTCGATTCCGGGCGCGAAGGACATTGGGGCATGTCCGGCATGCGCGAGCGGGCTGAAGAGATCGGCGTGCGGCTCAAAGTCTTGAGCGGCATCGGTGCCGGCACTGAGGTTGAGATTACAATTCCCGGCGACATCGGCTTTGAATCCGACCCTTCGGAGCGCGAGCGCGGCTGGCTCGCCAAATGGCGTCTGCGCAAAACCAAAGCAGAGATGATGAAAGTGAAGCGGCAAGGGAAATAGCGCGCCGCGATGGATCTGAGCCGATACCACTATCGTGGTATGAAAAGATGCCTGCCTCCAGGGATTCGCTTGATGTCGAAGAGGCGTTCTCTCGCATACGGCAAGAGTTTGCCGCCGATGAGCAGTCAGGTTTTCGCATCAATGTTGAAGGCCGCTCACGCCCTGTGCACCCGCTCATCCGCGACGAAGTCTACCGCATCGGTCGCGAGGCGCTGGTCAATGCCTTCCGCCATTCGCGAGCCGAGCGCATCGAAGTTAGATTAGAATACAAGGCCAAACGCCTGCGCGTGGTCATCCGTTATGACCTTGGCAGGGCGGACTCGCAGGCGCTGCGGTCGGAGCGCGAGACAGAGCGCGCACTTTCGGCCCTGCGCGAGCGGGCCGAGAGAATCGGCGCACGGCTCAAAGTGCGGAGCCGCGCCGCCGGAATCGAGATCGAACTATCAATCCCCGGCCATGTGGCTTTTCAAGGCCGGCCTTCTAAAAGCCCGCTGAAGTGGTTTACAGTTTGGATGCGCAAGATGCCAGACAGGGGACTACGGCAGCTAGGCAGGGAGGAACGAGAATGAGCGATCAGACCCCCATCCGCGTCTTCAGCGTTGACGATCACCCCTTGCTGCGCGAGGGGCTCGCGGCCATCATCAATAACCAGCCCGATATGCAGATCGTGGCGCAAGCGGCGACCGGCAGCGAAGCCATTCAACTGTTCAGGCAACACCAGCCCGATGTCACCCTCATGGATCTCAGGCTCCCCGATATGAGCGGCATAGATGCGCTGATCGCGATCCGCACGGAATTCCCTGAAGCTCGCATCATCATGCTGACGACCTTCGAAGGCGACGTGGATATAAGGCGCTCGCTTGAGGCCGGCGCGCGCGGGTATATGCTCAAGACCATGCCGCCTAAAGAACTCGTTGAAGTCATCCGCCAGGTGCATGCGGGCAAGAAGCGTATCCCTGCCGAAGTCGTGGCTCATCTCGCCGAATACTTCGGCGACGATGCCCTGACCGAGCGCGAGATCGAGGTGCTGCGGCATGTCGCCGGCGGCAATCGCAATCGAGAAATCGCCGAACGCCTCTTCATCTCTGAAGAGACTGTCAAAGTCCACATCAAGCACATCATGGAGAAGCTGGGAGCCAGTGACCGCACGCAGGCCGTCGCCATCGGCGTCCGCCGCGGCATCATCTATTTGTGAGACACACCCGTTACCTGAAGCCATGCCACATCACGAAAGTAGTATAAAAAAATCCCTGCCTGTGGGGATTCATTTTACGCTCGCAACGATTACGCTACAGGCAGGCGCGCGGAAAACGCCGGTGAAAGTCAAAGAGGCACAGATTACATATGCTACTCTTTTTCACCTTTCCAGACGGGAAACCCGGCGTCGGGCTGTTCCTGTTGCGAGCGGCGGTCGGGGTCACCGCCATCCTGCAAGGCCGGGGCTATTTGGCTGGCCGTGGCACGCCGACGCTGTGGATGTGGGCGATGGCGCTGCTGGCGATGATGAGCGGCGCGCTACTGTTGATCGGCCTGCTGACCAAAACCGCCAGCCTGTTGGCGATGTTGGAGAGCGCCGGCATTGCGCTCTCGTGGCTGCCGGCTCCGCCCTTCGGTTTATTCGACAGCAAGCCCTCGACGATCTTTGTCAGCATCATGGCCGCCGCGATTATGCTGGTCGGGCCGGGAGCGTTTTCGCTTGATGCACGGTTGTTCGGACGCCGCGAGATTATCATTCCACATGCCACACGCTCGCCCAAATCATGAGGGCCTTGCCGCCTGTCTTCAGTTTGAATGCCGGCTCACACGATTGTGGTATCCTCAAATAGGGTCGGCAGGGTTAGCGAAAAACATCCGATCTTGTGAGGAGAACCCACATCGCCATGAGCAACCCGCCCTTACTCAGTGCATCGGCCACGGCGTCACGCTTCGACGAGATGGTGCCGACGCTCACCAAAGATCAGGTCGCGCGCGTCGCCGCGCATGGTCACATGCGGCGAGTCGCGCGCGGCGAGGTGCTAGCCGAAGCCGGTGAGCGCGTCGCCCGTTTCTTCGTCGTCATCACAGGTCAACTCGAAGTCGTCCGCGGGTCGGGGGCGAGCGAAGAACTCATCGTCGTCTACGGGCCCGGCATGTTCGCAGGCGAAGTAAACCTGCTTTCGGGACGGCGCGGGTTTGCTCGGGTTCGCGTCAGCGAAGCCGGCGAAGTCATTGAAGTGGATCGCGACCAACTGCTCGCGCTCGTTCAAACCGACAGCGAGTTGAGCGACATCCTCATGCGCGCCTTCATTCTGCGCAGAGTAGAGCTGATCGCGCATGGCTTCGGAGATGTCGTGGTCATCGGCTCCAGCCATTGCGCGGGCACGCTGCGCGTCAAAGAATTCCTGACGCGCAACGGGCATCCGTATTCTTACATAGACCTCGACCACGAGACCGGCGTGCAGGAGTTGCTGGATCGTTTCCACGTCGGCGTCGAAGATGTGCCGGTTCTGATCTGTCGCGGCGAAGCGGTGCTGCGTGACCCGACCAATCAGCAGATCGCCGACTGCCTGGGCTTCAACGAAGCCATAGACCAGACGCACGTCCGCGATCTGGTGATCATCGGCGCAGGGCCGGCAGGGTTGGCGTCGGCGGTCTACGGCGCGTCGGAAGGGCTCGACGTGCTGGTGTTGGAATCGAACGCGCCGGGCGGGCAAGCCGGTTCGAGTTCCAAGATCGAGAACTATCTCGGCTTTCCGACAGGCGTCTCCGGTCAGGAACTGGCGGCTCGCGCCTACACGCAGGCGCAGAAGTTCGGCGCACAACTGCTCATCGCGAAGGGGGGCAAACGTCTCGCCTGCGACCGCAAGCCTTACGCTGTCGAGATGGACGACGGGCCGCGTGTGCCGGCGCGCACGATCATCCTTGCGACGGGTGCCGAGTACCGCAGGCTGCCGCTCGCCAACCTGTCGCAGTTTGAAGGCGCAGGCATCTATTACGGCGCAACCTTCGTTGAATCGCAGTTGTGTCGCGGTGAAGAAGTGATCGTCGTAGGCGGCGGCAACTCTGCGGGTCAGGCGGCGGTGTTTCTCTCACAGACGGCCCGCCGCGTACACCTGCTGGTGCGGTCAGACGGATTGTCAGAAACCATGTCGCGCTACCTGATTCGTCGTATCGAAGAGAGCCCGACCATCGTCTTTCGACCGCAGACCGAGATCGTCGCTCTCGAAGGGAACGGCCACCTGGAAAGCGTGCGCTGGCGGAACCATCAAACCGGGGAAGATGAGACTCGCGCCATCAGCCATGTTTTCGTCATGGCCGGTGCGGTTCCCAACACGAGCTGGCTGAACGGCTGCGTCGCGCTGGATGCGAAAGGCTTCATCAAGACCGGGCCGGATCTATCGCAAGAGGATTTGGCGGCGGCGCAGTGGCCGCTGGCGCGACCGCCGCATCTGCTCGAAACCAGTCTGCCCGGCGTGTTCGCCGTCGGCGACGTTCGCGGCGGCAGCCTCAAGCGTGTGGCGTCGGCAGTCGGCGAAGGCTCGATTGCGGTTGCCTTCGTCCATCAAGTGCTCCACGAATGAAAGGCCGGAACGCCGGGAGCAACCACAACTCCATCGAAGCAGTCTTTCGCTAGCGGTTTCTGCAAACTGAAAGCGAGCCTATGGCCAACACCGTCATGCCACCTTGCGACGACGGCATCATCCGCTCAAAAGCAGCGGCTGCGCCATGCGCGAAGACTTCGGAGCCGTGGATACTGGCGGCAACCATTCTCGGCTCCAGCATGGCTTTCATTGATGGCACGGCGGTCAACGTCGCTTTGCCCGCACTGCAAGCCAATCTCAACGCGACCATACAAGACGTGCAGTGGGTCATTGAATCTTATGGCCTCTTTCTGGCGGCGCTGCTTTTGGTCGGCGGCGCTTTAGGCGATCACTTCGGGCGCAGGCTGATCTATGCGCTCGGCGTCGCGCTCTTCGCGCTGGCTTCGATCTGGTGCGGCCTTGCGCCGACGGCTTCGCAACTGATCATCGCGCGCGCCGTGCAAGGCATCGGCGGCGCATTACTCGTGCCCGGCAGCCTGGCGATCATCAGCGCCTCGTTTGCTGAGGCAGAGCGCGGGCAGGCCATCGGCACATGGTCAGGGTTCACGGCGATCACGGCGGCGGTTGGCCCTGTGCTGGGCGGCTGGCTGATCGAACACGTCTCGTGGCGTGCCGTCTTCTTCCTCAATCTCCCGCTGGCCGTTGCCGTTCTCGTGCTGGTATTCCGTTATGTGCCGGAGAGCCGCGACGAAAATCAGTCGCGCGGGCTGGATTGGACGGGCGCTGCGCTCGCGACGATCAGCCTCGGCTTGATCGTTTATGGGTTGATCGAATCCTCGCGCCTGGGGTTCAAGCATCCGGCGATTCTCACGTCGCTCATCGGCGGCGTCTTCACTGTGGCGCTGTTTCTCGTCGTCGAAGCTCGCAAGCAGAATCCGATGCTGCCGCTCAAGCTCTTTCGCTCGCGCCAGTTCAGCGGAGCCAATCTGCTGACGCTTTTTCTTTACACGGCTCTGAGCGGGGCGCTCTTCTTTTTTCCGCTCAACTTGATTCAGGTGCAAGGCTACTCGGCGGCGGCGGCGGGTGCCGGGCTGCTGCCTTTCATCCTGATTATGTTTCTGCTGTCGCGCTGGTCGGGCGGGTTGGTGAAGCGTTACGGGCCGAGGACGCCGCTCGTCTTTGGCCCTGCGGTCACAGCGGTCGGGTTCGCGCTGTTCATGCTGCCGAGGTTGGGCGGGAGCTACTGGACGACGTTCTTTCCGGCGGTCGTGGTTCTCGGATTGGGCATGGCGTTGAGCGTTGCGCCGCTGACGACGACCGTGATGGGAGCCGTCAGGGAGCGCCACAGCGGCCTCGCTTCAGGGATCAATAACGCCGTGTCGCGCACGGCGGGGTTGCTCGCAGTGGCGGCGCTCGGGCTCGTCATGTCGCACGCCTTCAACGCCGAGATGGATCGCCGCCTGGCCGCGCTTGAGATGAACCCGGAGGTGAAACAGGCATTCGCCGAGCAGCGCGAAAAATTAGCCGGAGCCGAGATACCGAAAAGTCTCAGCCCGCCGGAGCAAGCGACATTGAAGCGAGCCATTGACGAGTCGTTCGTGGCCGGCTTTCGCCGCGTCATGTTGATCACCGTTGTGTTGGCGCTGTTAAGCTCCTTGACCGCGTTGGTGTTCCTGAACGGCGACGCGCCGGCTAAAAACGGAGCCCGGTACGGCCAGAGGGAAGACCGTGAGAGCGGATCAAGTTGAGTGGCCCGTTCAAAACGACGAGCCACTCAACTGACAACGATCAAACCGCGCTGGCGCTGACGCCCGATCCTTCTAACTTGAAGAACGCGAGCAGGTCGGCGTTGATCTGATCCTTGTGCGTCGAGCACATGCCATGCGGCAATCCCGGATAGATTTTCAGCGTAGCGCCCTTGACCAGCTTGACTGACTCAAGCGCCGACGCGGCAATCGGCACGATCTGATCGTCGTCGCCATGCAGGATCAACGTCGGCACGTCGAACCTCTTCAGGTCTTCTGTGAGGTCGGTTTCAGAAAACGCCTTGATGCAATCGTAAGCGCCAGAGAAACCGCACAGCATGCTCTGCAACCAGAACGAGTCGCGCAAGCCTTCAGAAACCTTAGCGCCCGGTCGGTTGAAGCCGTAGAACGGCATGCTGAAATCGCGGAAATACTGCGCGCGGTCGGCCTGCATGCCGGCGCGTATCTCGTCGAATACCTCGATGGGCGTGCCCTTAGGATTGGCCGGGGTCTTCAGCATCAGCGGCGGGATCGCACTGATCAGCACGGCCTTGGCGACGCGGTTGGTGCCGTGGCGTCCGATGTAACGAGTGACTTCACCGCCGCCCGTCGAGTGGCCAACGTGGATCGCGTCTTTCAGGTCAAGCGCTTCGACGAGCTTGGCCAGATCGTCTGCATAAGTGTCCATGTCGTTGCCGCTCCAGGGCTGGCTCGACCGCCCGTGGCCGCGACGGTCGTGCGCGATGCAGCGATAACCTTTCGAGGCCAGAAAGAACATCTGATCTTCGAAGGCGTCTGCCGATAGCGGCCAACCGTGGCTGAAGACGACGGGCTGGCCGCTGCCCCAGTCTTTGTAATAGAGATTAATATCGCCTGAGTTTTCTTCGCCGACCTTGATGTATGGCATTGAATTTCTCCTTTCAGTCTTGGGTGTTGTTCGAGCCGGCGAGCAACCACGTCAGTGGCCGCGTCAAAGCGATCTGTCAGACCTCGGCAGGTCTGCTCAACGCCTCTTTCACCGCCGGTACGGCTTCGGATTATGGGCTAATGAAAGCGGGCGTACATCACGAGATCGGATTGTTTTTTCCTACCACTGTCGGCCCTATGGCCGCGTACCTCTATAGTAGTATTCGCAAGCTAACAGACGCGCGCCGAATCAGCCTGCACGCAGGACAGTCGCCAGCTTCTCGACGCCGCGTTGTATTTCCGCGACTGGTATTCCCGTGTAGCCCAACAGCAGTCCGCCCCTGTGCTTGACGTTAAGGCAGTAGAACGATAAAGGGCGCACATCTACGCCGACCTCGGCGGCGCGGCGCGAAACCGCTTGATCGCTTGCGTCGCCGGGCAGCCAGCCGATCAAATGCATACCCGCGCGCGCGGGCTTGATTTCAAGTCGCTGGCCTAGCTCGCGCGCCGCGCACTGGACTAACACGGATTGCCTTTCCTCATATAAGCGACGCATGCGCCGCAGGTGACGAGCGAAATGGCCTTCGGTCAGGAAGTCGGCGAGGACGGCTTGATTAATGAGTGGTGAGTAACAAGCCGTATGCGCTTGTGCGGCGCTGAACACGTCTATCAGATCGGCAGGCACCACCAGATAGCCCAGGCGCAAGGATGGGAATAGCACTTTACTGAACGTGCCGACATAGATGACGCGATCTTCTTTATCGAGCCCTTGCAGAGCGGCAAGGGGCCGCCCGGTGTAGCGGTACTCGCTGTCATAATCATCTTCGATGATCCATGCGCCACACCTTACGGCCCAATCCAGCAGAGCCAGACGCCTGGACAGGCTCATGGTGACGCCAAGCGGGAATTGATAAGACGGCGTGACGTAGGCGACGCGCGCTTCGCCGCATAGCGATTCGCCCGCCGCTACGTCAAGCCCCTGCTCATCAACCGGGACGGGCACTAGCCTTGCGCCCGCGCCTAACAGCGCGCCGCAAGCGCCACGATAAGCGGGGTCTTCGATCCAGGCGGTGTCGCCAGGGTCTAGCAGCACGCGGGCTGCCAAATCGAGGCCCTGCTGTGACCCGGCGACGATGATGATCTGTTCCGGCTCGCAACGACCGCCGCGCGCCAACTGCACATAGCTAGCGATGGCTTCGCGCAAGGGGCGATACCCTGCCGCGTGACCGTATCCGGCCATCTCACTGGCGCAATGCCGCCATCGCTTTGAGGTCATCCGCATCCAGATGTCGAACGGGAAGTCGCTAATGGATGGCAAGCCCGGCTGGAAGGCGCGCGCCTGACTTTCGTCCTTGATGAAGCTTGAGGCCGTCGCCGCCAGCAGCCTGCCGCGCTCGGAGACGGCACGCCGCCTGGCGGGCGCGCGAGCGACATGAGTGACCTTGGCTCGGACGCGCAGCAAATGGTCTGGCAGCGAAGCGGTGATGAATGTCCCGGAGCCTGCCTTGCCTTCGATGTAGCCTTCGGCCAGGAGTTGATCGAAAGCATTGATCACCGTCATACGGGAAACGGACAATTCCTGGGCGAGCGCGCGCGTCGAGGGCAAACGCGTGCCAGCCCGCAGCTTGCGCTCCAGTATGGCCCGGCGCAGTATCTCGTAGAGTTGCCGATAGAGAGGAACTCCAGAAGACGGATCGAGAGCTATCGCCGCCAGCGTCAACATGGCTGATCTTTTGCTCATCTCGGCATAGTCCTTTTTCGATTGGCTAACCGCACGTCAGCCATGCTCGCGTATGGGTATAACGACCAAGGCTGTAACCGAGTCGGCTCGCATGGAGTTCCGCCTTCAGGCGGAATCTTTCGCCTGCGTCATCTTCCGCCTGAAGGCGGAACTCCATGCCGACTCGTCTACCGACTTGGTTATAGCCCTGGTATAACGACGCCAACGCCGGTAGGGTTTGCTCGCCGGCTGTAGGCTTTCTCGACCTCGGCTCGCATATCCATACGCCTTTAAGTGGTCTTATCGTTCGGGTCGAAAGTGGTACTTGTTTCCGCCTCATACTTGATTATTATCCTTCCAGTGCCCGGCTTTGAAATATTCCGCAAGACCTTGATACCGAAGTGACCGTCATATGGAGTTGATCTCATGAAAAAGTTTTACATCTTACCCGCCCTGTTGTTGCTTTGGGCATGGCCCGGCTACGGCCAGGTGGCATCAGAACTCTCTATGCCGCCGAACGGAAATAATCAACGGGCAGAGGTATCGCAGTGGATCGGCCTTGTCAAAATCACCATCGCCTATCACAGCCCCAATGTTCACGGCGGCGGCGGACGGGATCGGTCTGGCCACCTTTGGGGCGAGTTCATCCCTTACGGTTTTTTTGACGAAGGCTTTGGCCCGTCGCGGTCTACGCCGTGGCGGGCCGGTGCTAATGAAAGCACGACCATCACTTTCTCACACGATGTAAAAGTCGAAGGGAAAGACTTGAAAGCCGGCACCTATGCCCTGTTTCTGAAATTAGAGAAAGACGCGCCCTGGACATGGATTTTCTCTAACCACGCGACCGGCTGGGGCAGCTATCAATACGACCCCAAAAACGACGCGCTGCGCATCGAAGCCAATCCGCAGGCGGCGGCTTACACGGAATTCCTGACCTATGGCTTTGACGAGCGCCGCCCGAATTCGGCCATCGCCTTTCTGCAATGGGAGAATAAGCGAATCCCTTTCAAGATCGAAGTCCCCAACGTGAATGAGCTGTACGTCGCCCAGATGCGGAAAGAGCTTGAGAGCTGGCCGGGATTCAACTATCAGAACTGGCAAGCCGCCGCACAGTTCTGCGCCGATAATAAGATCAATCTGGAAGAAGCCTTGACCTGGGCTGATAAAGCTATCAACGAGCCGTTCAGGAATGCGACGCTGGGGCGCGAAGAGTTTTCCACATTGCGAACCAAAGCGGCGGTGCTCGAAGCAATGGGTCGCGGCGCAGAAGCCGATCAGATTATGGATAAGGCCGTGCGCCTCGCCGACACGCCGTCGTTTTTGCTCTATCAATATTGCGCCCGCCTCGTGATGAGCGGGAGAAAAGAGCGTGCGCTGGAGATCGCGAGGCTCAACCAGCAACAACACCCCGAAGAGAAGTTCTGGACTCATCTGGGACTTGCCCGCGCTTATACCGTATCGGGCGACAAGGACAACGCCATCAAGAACTGGGAGGTCGTGCTCACGAATGTGCCGCCCAGTCAGAGGAACCTCGTCCCCGCGTTTGAGAATGCTCTGAAAAAACTGAAAGACACCAAGTAACGATTCAGAGCCATGTATGTTCAGGCTCGCCAAGTCCGCATAAACTGAGGTGCGCTCGCGTCCGCTACGAGCGCACCTCATTGTGTATAGTCCTAACGCCTCTGCCGACCACCTGCTCAGGATTCTTTCAAACGATCAACTATAAAGTTTGCTTCCCCACGCGACCGTTCCGGTTGAGCCGTAATATTTCAGCAAAGACCGCGTGCTTCAGAGAGCGTTGACGGTGCCGCATTTTCGAGTAATGATTGACACGCTCACCATCGCAGTTATCGAATCTGCCTGACACCAACAAGAGAGGTAGCAGCCATGGCACTTGATGAGGCTTATCGAGAAGCGGAAGAGAAGATTGAAGAAGCGCGATGTTCTGGGGCGAGGAAACTCGATCTCAGCGGCAGATATGGTGAAGATTCACCGAGACTCACCGAGCTACCTGAATCACTGAGCCAACTCACGCAACTGCAATCGCTGAATCTCTCAATCAACAAATTAACGACGTTGCCCGAGTGGCTAAGTCATCTTACGCAGTTGCAATCACTGGATATCTCCCATAATCAATTGACTATACTGCCAGAGTCAGTATGCAAACTCCCTCAATTGAAAGTATTAAGTCTATATAGCAATGCTCTGCTCGGATTACCAGAAGAGTTCGTTGACCTTGAACTTTTAGAAGATCTAAATATCGGAAAGAATCCTTTCGATTCATTACCTGAGCAATTGAGTAACTGTAAGCAGTTGAAGCGGCTTGTGCTATCGGGCATACATCTTACGGAGATTCCAGAAACACTACGAGGCTATAATAGATTAGAAAAATTATATGTAAATGATGTAGGTATCGAAGTTTTTCCTGCTTGGTTCGCTGAGTGTCTGAAGCTGAAGAATGTACAACTCGGTAGTAATTACCTGAGAGACCTTCCTTCATCACTTACGCGGCTTGAACACTTAGAAGAACTCTACCTTGAGCATAATCCATTAAATCCAGAACTGGCTGCGGCATATAAAGAGGGCCTTGGTGCTATCCTGAATTATCTGCGTGCGAAGGCGGAAGCGCAGATAGTTCTGAACGAGGCCAAGCTGATCCTCATCGGCGAAGGCGAGGTGGGAAAGAGTTGTTTGCTTGATGCGTTGCGTGACTTGCCTTGGACGGAGCATATTTCCACGCACGGAATTCAGATCGAGCCGGTCAAAGTAATTGATCCTGCCACCGGCACGCAGATTACACTGAACACATGGGACTTCGGCGGGCAGCGGGTCTATCGGCCTACGCACCAGTTGTTCTTCAGCGCGCCGGCGGTCTATCTCGTCGTCTGGAAGCCGCGCGAAGGGCCGCAGCAGGGCTTCGTCAAAGAGTGGATCAAGCTGGTGAAGCACCGCGAACCGGACGCTAAAATCATTGTCGTCGCTACGCACGGCGGGCCGGGACAGCGCCAACCGGATGTGGATCGCCAGGAAATCTGGGACTTGTTCGGACGAGAGCGAGTGATTGATTTCTTTCTCGTTGAAAGCAAGCCCGATGACAAGGGCCAGCGGCGCGGCATTGCTGAGTTGAAAGAAGCCATCGCTTGTGTCGCCGCCAAGCTTCCTGAGATGGGACGCAAGGTGCCCGCTCGCTGGCAACAGGTGCGCGAGGCATTGAAGGAGAGCGGCGAGCCATACCTCTCTCTCGAACGCGTGCTGGAGATTTGCGGCGAGCACCAGATGGATGAAGACGAGGCGCGGCTGTTCGTGAGCATCTCGCACCGGCTGGGCCACCTGATTCATTACGAGCACGATCCGACTTTGCGCGACATCATCATCCTTAAGCCAGACTGGCTGGCGACGGCCATCAGCTTTGTGCTTGATGATGAACAGACGCGCAATGCTCATGGGCTGGTGAGCTTCGAGCGACTGACGCAGCTGTGGAATGATCCGGCGCGCGCCGAAGAGTTCCGTTACGATCTCAGATTGCATCCCATATTCCTACGCTTGATGGAGCGCTTCGATCTCTCTTACAAAGTCGCGCTGCCATCCGAAGTCGCTGACGAGATCGGCTTCTGGCAGCGCATCGGCAGCATCTTCGCTAAAGGGAACAATCCGGCGTCGGAACTCTCGCAACTGCGCTACACCAGCCTCATCGCGCAACTCGTCCCCGACGTTCGCCCTGAGCGAGACTTGAACATCGCCTGGCCTCGCTTCGCAGCGGACGGCGACGAGCAGCAATCGCAAATCTGTCAGATCGTTGATGCCAGGAGCGGCCAGTCGGCGGCGGCTGAAGGGCTGTTCTATCAGTTGATCGTCCGCCTGCATAAATTCTCGCTCGGTAGGTTGAACTACAACGACAGCGTTCACTGGCAGCGCGGCTTAGTGTTGGATTACGACTACAACGGGCAGGCGCTGCTAGAACACATCGGCAACGATGTGCATATCACGGTTCGCGCGCCATCGCCGCCGACGTTTCTGGCAATCCTCACCTATGAAGTGAAATGGCTGGTGGAGAACTTTTGGGAAGGCTTACGGTGCGAAGTCGTCGTGCCGTGCGTCGAACCGTGCGGCAAGGATGAACCGGGACGCGGCGTCTTCGAGGTGCAAAAGCTGATCGCCTTTAAGCGACAGGGAATGACCGTCTTTCCCTGCTGGGTGTCGGGTTGCAATCAGGCGCAGGAGATTGATTGCCTGTTGCAAAACGCGCCGGCGGCTCGGCGCGTGTCTATCGAGCAGTTAGTCGCGCAGGGCTTCGATCAGATGCGCACGAGATTGGACGGCGTCCGCGAGCAGTTGAATCAGCAGGATCGCGACGCGGCAGAACGCTTCCAGGTATTAGACCAGAACGACCGCCGCATTATGAGTCAGGTTGAAGATGCTTTCAGAGGGTTGATGCATGCCTTGACCGACGAGGCGAAAGAAGGGCCGCGCTTGTTCAGTATCCACCCGGCTGATTCAGGCTGGCTCGATCTCCCGCGATTGATCAGCAAAAAGTTTCGCCTGACGTTGTGGTGCGAACACTCGCGCCTGCCCTTGCCCGTCTTGAACGGCGAGAAGGACAAGCATGGCGTTTACGAGATCGAAGTGCCGCGCGATTGGTTCATGAAAGCCGCGCCGTTTCTCAAGCTGCTCACCAGCACGTTGAGCCTCGTGCTGCCGGTGGCGTCATCTACCATCAAGCTGGCGCTGGATGATGCGGCTTATAAACGCATCGAGAAGGAGTTGGATTTAGCCCAGAAGACGATTGATTCGGTGAGCAAGGGCCTGGACAATGCCAAGAGCTTTCTCAAGCAGAGCCCGCCGGATGTGGAGCACGACGAAGCCATCCGCGCGCAAGGCGCGATCCTAAGACAGCTACAGGTGTGGCTGAAGGAGAAAGACCCCAGCTTCGGCGGCCTTGTGCGCGTGCAGAACAAGCGCCACGAATTTCTCTGGGTACACCCGCAGTTCGAGACGGAATACTAGAACCGCTGTGCCTCGCATTGCGAAACCCGCAAATCAAAAACCATGACGATTCCGACGTGCGGCAACGCAGGGAGGCAGGCACGCGGTAACAAGCCGCGACATCTGCCCGCATGCCTGCATCAGCTTCGCTCGTCAGTGAATCTGGTTATTCTCTTCAGCCGCGCGGTCTGTGAGCGCCGTCAGCCACGAGCGGCTCCATGCCGATTCGCTCTCGCGACCTTTTTCTCGCGCCGCGCCGATGCCGCCCGCGTCCGGCAACAGTTGATTCACCAAGCCAAGCACATCCGCCGTCAAGCCGGGAAAGATGCCGTGAAAGAGCGCCGCCGCTTTCGCCTGAACCGTCAACACGACTTCGGCCTCGCCGTGCCGCGCCGCTTCGACGACCTGCCGCGCCGCGCGCCTCGCATTGATTGAGGTCAGCGGCAGCGAGTCGCTGATCTTGAACCATGCATATTCGGCTTCGTGCTGGCCTTTGAAGTTAGCGTTGCGCGGGCTGCCGGTGCGCATCAGGCCGGGGCAGATGGTTGTCACGATGATGCCATCTTTGCGTAACTCGGCGCGCAGTCCTTCCGACAAGCCGACGAGCGCGAACTTGCTGGCGCAATAAGGCAGCAGGTGGGGGACGCTGATCTTGCCGCCGATGGACGAGATGTTGACGATGCGCCCGCCGCGCCGTCGCATCTCCGGCAGCGCGGCGAGCACGGCATAAAGCGGTCCCCAGAAGTGCACGCGCATCGCCTGCTCATAATCTTCGACCGTCATGACTTCCATCGGGCCGACGTTGATCGTGCCGGCGTTGTTGATCAACACGTCTATGTGTCCGAAATGATGCTGCGCCGCCTGCACGAAGGCTTCGACCTGCTGGCGGTCGCCAATGTCGCAGGGGATGCCGATGACTTCCGTGTGACGGTTGAGTTCCGTCTGCGCCTTCTGCAACTCGTCTTCGTCGCGTGCGCAGATGGCGAGTCGCGCGCCTTCGCGCGCCAGCTCGCGGGCGATCAAGAGGCCGAGGCCGCGCGAGCCACCTGTAATCAGGACTACACGATCACGAAAGCTGTAGGTGTTGACTTGACGCCAGAGCGAGCGCGCCGCAAAGAATGCGCCCGCGCTCAGTGCCGTGAGAAGTAGTTTGTTGTTCACCCGGTTTCCCATAACTCACCCTTGTTGGGAAATGATGAACGATGAATGACGAATTACAGAAAAACTGCTGCGTGGCAATGGCCGCTAGCTTAGGAGCGACTACGCTCCGGCAATTCATCATTCATCATTTCTCATTCATCATTTCGATGATGACCGGCGCGTGGTCGGACGGTCGTTCCCATGCGCGCGGCGCTTTGTCAATGGCGGCAGCGTTGGTGTGCGCGGCCAGCCGCTCGCTCGTCCAGATGTGGTCTATGCGTAGACCGAGGTTGCGCTTGAACGAGCCAGCGCGGTAGTCCCACCACGAGAACTGTTTCGGCTCGTCGTTGTGCAAACGGAAGGCATCCACAAAACCCCAGCCTTTGATCTCTGCCAGCGCCTCGCGCTCAGGCTCACTGAACAGGACGCGGTGCTCCCACAGCTTAGGGTTATGCACGTCGCGGTCTTCGGGGGCGACGTTGAAATCGCCGCACAGCAAGACCGGCTGGCTCGTCTTGTAATGCGCGTCGAAGAACTCGCGCAGCCGCCGCATCCAGTCGAGCTTGAACGCGTATTTGTCGGTGCCGACCGCCTGACCGTTGGGGATGTAGACATTGACGACGCGCACCCCTTCGATGGTGCCGGCGAGCAATCGCGCATGCGCGTCCGCGCCGTCTTCGGGAAAGCCGCGCTGTACGTCCTTGCACTTCGCGTGAGACAGAATCGCTACGCCGTTGTACGTGCGCTGCCCGTAGACGGTTGACTCGTAACCGAGCGCCGCGAACTCGTCCACAGGGAAGCGGTCGTCCGTGCACTTGATCTCTTGCAGACAGAGCACGTCGGGCCGCGCCTGGTTGAGCCAGCGCGTCACCAGCGGCAAGCGTGCCGTAATCGAATTCACATTCCAGGTTGCCAGCTTCAATTTGCTCGTTCCTTTCCGGGTGATGTGCGGAAAGGATAATGATTTCTAGGACGACTGTCTATTGCCGCCCGGTTCGCGCAAATCTTCTTCGACGGTCTGGCGGTCGCCTTCGGCGCTGCCCGGCGTGCGGCCAGGGTCGCCGGATTGATTCGTGCTTTGACCGCCCCGTGACGCGCCGCCCTCGGCGGGGACGTGACTGCCCTGCTTCTTCTGATCTGCCATGTCGGTTTCCTTTCCGTGCTGTTCGATAGCGTTCCATGCAAAGAACGAATCAACTTTGAGTTGCAATGACAGTGCCGCAAGGGCAGGGGAGTCGAGCGCGGGCGTGCAGACTTGAGGGTAGGCGGCGCGGCGGATTACTTCTTGATGGCGTTAGCGGGATGCTCAGGGTGCGCGGCGGCGGCGACGACCAGCCCGCGACTGGTGGCAAGAATCAACGTGTCGCCGGCGAAGATGGGCGCAGCGACGATCTCGTAATCTTTGTCGAGCTGGTAGAGGTTGACGCGGCGGCCATTGGCGTTGAGAAAGACGGCGACGTAGCCGCTGCGGAAGGGCGCGACCATCGCCGCATCACCTTCGACGATGGGCGCGGTGGTGATGCGGTTCTCAAGCCGCCGCTTCCACAGGCGGTCGCCGCTCGCGCGCGACAGCGCGTAGATGAAGTTATCGAACGAAGCGACGAGCAGGCGGTCGCCGACGATCACCGGCGGCGCTTCGATGGCCGCGCCTGTGCGCGAGCGCCAGCGCAGCTTGCCCGTCGCTTGATCGAGCGCGTAGACGTAACCGTCGCCGGAGCCGACGTAGAAGTAGCGTTCATCGCTGGTCGGCTGGCCGGTGATTCTGCCGCCGGTTTGCAGCTTCCAGATGAGCTTGCCGGTCTGCGCTTCGACGACGCGCAGCGCACCGTCATCGCTGCCAAACGCGATGGCGCTAGCCGTCACGCAAGCCTGCCCGTGTACGATGTCTTGCGTGGCGACTTTCCAGACGACATCGCCGTTGCGGGCATCGAGCGCATAAAACGCGCCGTCGGCAGCGCCTACGTAGAGCCGGCCCGCGCCCATCGCCAGCGGCGATGTGAAGGCGCGCGGGTAATCTCTGACCCAGGTGGTCAGGCCCGTCGTCTTATCCACGACGCACAGACTGGCTCCCGCTTCCGAGCCGTCGGCGGCCAGCTTGCGCGTGGTGATGTAGATTACGTTATCGCTGACGACGATGGGAGCGCTGATGAGGCCGCCGGGTTCGGCAGACCAGAGCAGCGCGCCGGTGTCGCGGTCGAGACAGAAGACGCGCCCGCCACTGAGCGGCAGGTAGATGCGCGCGCCGTCGAGCGTCGGCGGCAGCGTCGTCGCTTCGTCTGTGAGGTGTTGCCAGGCGCGCTTGAACGGCAGCGCGAGCCGCGAAGTCGAAACCGCCCCCGGCTCGGCGAGTTGATCCGTGGCCGTCGCTTTGCCCGGCTTCGCTGGAGCAGGCGACTGGCTCGCGCTCTGGGCGAAAGCGCCGGCAGTACAGATAAACAGCCAGGCTGCGATGAGTGGTGCCGCAATCCGCATGGTGAATAATCGGGCCAAGCTTTATTTGACTACAGTTTTCGGCACCGCGCAATGTTGTTTGAAAACATGTAAGCGCGACCGTCTCTGGCCGCCCCTACATAAAATTTTCTTCACACGCCCCAGCGCAGGTGCACGACCAGCAAGGTCACGATCATCACTACGAAGGTGAGCAGGCCGCCGACTTTGATGTAGTCCGAGAAGCGATACTTGCCAGGGCCGTAGACGATGGCCGTCACCGGCTCAAGCGGCGTCGGGAAGGTGCAACTCGCGGCGATGGCTATCGTCAACGCGTAGGCGCGCGGGTTCGCGCCGATCTGGTTGGCGACGTTGATGGCGATGGGCGCGATCATCAGCGCGCAGGCGGCGTTGGCCATCGGCTGCGTCAGCAGGATCGTGAAGATGAAGAACGCCGCCAGCACCACCATCGGGCCGCCGAAGCCGAAATACCGCGTCACGTAATTGGCCAACATCTCAGCCGCGCCGGTCTTCTCCATAGCGATGCCGAGCGGGATCGTCGCCGCGATCAGCACGATGCTCGTCCAGTTGATCTTGTCATACGCCTCTTGCAGCGTGATGCAGCGCGTCATGATCATAGCCGCCGCCGCCGCCAGCGCGACCAGCGCTATCGGCGCGACGTTCAACCCGGCGGCAATGGCCGACAGCACGAAGATGCTGATGGCGAGCACCGCTTTGTTGCGGCGCAGCGGCGTGTGCTCGATGTCTTCGAGGGTCAGGAAGTTCGGGTCTTCGCGCAACTGGTTGATGTTTTCAGCGCTGCCCTGAATGACCAGCACGTCGCCGAAAGCGAGGCGGATGTCGCCGAGTTTTTCGTGCAGGGCGCGGCTGTGACGGTAGATCGCCAGCACATCTGCGTGATAACGCGAGCCGAAGCGTATCCCTTTCAGCGTCCGCCCCGCGAACGACGAGGTCGGTGCGAGGATGGCTTCGACGATCACCGTGTCGGACTCCTCGTCGCTGCTATAGGGCGTGCGGTCGCTTTTGATCTCCAGCCCCTGCGCGTCCTTGATGCTGAGAATTTGATCGAGCTTGCCCTTGACGAGCAGCGTGTCGTTCGGCGCGAGCCTTGAGTCGCGGTGCGGCAGCAATCGCTCGCCTTCGCGCACGATGCCGAGAATCTGCAAGTCATACGTGCCGCGAAAATCCGCTTCGGCTAACGTCCGCTCGGCGAGCGGCGATTTCGGCGCGATCACTACTTCGGTGACGAACTCTTTGTTGCCGTACTCGTGGTCGAACTCCGCCGCCTCGTGCCGGGGCAGCAGTCGCTTGCCGATGGTCAGCAGGTAGATGATGCCGACGACGACCAGCGGGATGCCGACCGGCGCGAAGTCAAAAAGCGAGAACGGCTCAATGTGATATTTATTATAATTCGATGAGAGCAGGCCGTTGACCGCCAGGTTCGTAGACGAGCCGACCAGCGTACATTTGCCGCCGAGCACCGCCGCGAATGCGAGCGGCATCAGGAACTTTGACACAGGCTGCTTCAAGCGCCGCGCGATGGCGAAGACCGCCGGCATCAGCACCGCCGTCGTCACGACGTTGCTCAGGAAAGAGGCCAGCGCCGCCGCCGTGAACATCAGCACCACGAGGAAGACCGTCTTGTTGGAGCCGGCGACGCGGTGCATGCGCCGCCCGATGGCTTCGACGACGCCGGTGTTGAACAGCGCCGCCGAGATGACGAAGAAGCCGGCAATCGTCATCACCGCCGGGTCGCTGAATCCCGACAGCCCTTCTTTCACGTCGAGCACGCCGGTCAGCGTCAGGCCGAGCAGCATCAACACCGCCACCACGTCTATCGGCAGCGCTTCTGTAATGAACAATACAACTGAGATGGTGAGGACGGCGAGAACGATTGCGATTGCCACGCGGTTAGTGAACCTCTTTTACTGGTTTCAAGAGCACGGGTACGATCACGCGGCGCGGTGTGTGCCGGTCTTTAGATCATCAATCGCGCGGATGAGATCGTCGAACTCGACCGGCTTGGTCAGGTAGCCGTCCGCGCCCAACTCGACCGCCGACCGAGCGGCGTGGTCTTCGTCGCCGGTGACGATGAGGATCGGCACGTCGCGCAGCGGGCCGTCATGGCGAAGCATACGGATGACCTGCTTGCCGTCAATGCCCGGCAAATTCAGATCGAGGACAATCACGTCCGGGTGCATCTCGTGCGCCCTGGCAAGACCCGTCTCGCCGTCGTTTGCCGACTGCGCTTCATAACCTTCGGCAGCCAGCAGGTGGGCGAGCGCGTCACGCGAGTATTCGTCGTCTTCGATAACTAAAACCTTCGGTTTATCGTTTGCCATATTCTCTCTCGTCATGCGGTCTGGTTGCATGCGACACCGCGCAAGCTTTCCATACAAGCGGAACGTCTGCGCTGGGCTTGAAACGCTCGCTTTCAATGCGCCGCGCCGCATCAAGACCGCCGCAGAGATCAATTGGGCAAAGCGAATGCCACACGGTTGATCAAGGCCGGCGGGCGAAGTAGAATGCTGGCATCCTAAACCGTGAAGGCTGGCCGTTTCGCAGAGGAGTGATGTTCCCCACAGAGGTCAATGACGATGCCGCGCCGCTGTCCGAGTATCGCATTCAGCCTGCTGTTGCTCATCTTGCTCGCGCGCGCGAGCGCGGCGGCGGACTGGCGCGCGGTCAGCGACGACGAGATGAAGCTGACGGCTGCCGACATCGGCGACCCCGAAGCTGACGCCGCCATCCTCTTTCGCGAAGGCCGCCTCGACGACACCGCGCCCGACGGCACGACTCTGCGAGTTTATCTGCGCATCAAGATTTTCACCGAGCGTGGTCGCCGCTACGCCGACGTGCAACTGCCATATCGAGTCGAGCAGGGACGCATCACCGATGTCAGCGCGCGCACCATACGCGCCGACGGCTCGGTCATCGAAGTCACAGGCCGCGACATTTTTGACCGCGTCATGCTCAAGACGCGGCGCGGCGTCTGGCGCGCGAAAGTTTTTTCGATGCCGGCGGTCGAGCCGGGCGTGATCATCGAATACCGCTACAGGCAAGTCTACCCGGCGGGCTTCCGCTACTTCCAACTCGATCTGCAATCCGAGTTGTTCACCAGAAGATTGCGCTACGAAATCCAGCCGCTGCTTGCGCCCAAGCTCGATGTACGATGGATTACATTCAACACGAAAGACCCGAAGCGATTCGCGCCGGTCTGGGACGGCACGTTCGACATCCGCGCCGACAACATCGCGCCATTCCGCCGCGAGCCGCTGATGCCGCCCGAACTCGGCGTCAAGATGTGGGGCTGGCTCTACTATTCGGGCGAGTTCGAAACCGACCCGGAGAAATACTGGCGCGCATACGCCCAGCGCATGCATGACCGCGCCCGCTACGAGACGCGCCCGACGCAGGCCATCCGCCGCCTCGTCGCGGCCATCGCGCCCACTAACAGCGACGCTGACCAGCGGATCACCCGCCTCTACGAGTATGTGCAGAGAGAGATACACAACATCGGCGAGATCAAAGAGGATGAAGCGAGCGCCGCCGAAGCCGAGTTGAAGAAGAACGAGAACGTTGACGACACGCTGCGCCGCCGCTACGGCACGCCGCGCGACATCAACCGCTTGTTCATCGCCATGCTGCGCGCCGCCGGCTTCGACGCGCGCGTGGTCGAGCTGACGACGCGCGACGAGAACTTCTTTCATCGCTCGTTCGCCGACGCCTTTCAATTCAACAGCGAAGTCGTCGCCGTCCTGCGGCGCGACGGCACGCCGCAATTCTTCGACGCCGGCACGCCGTTCTGCCCGCGCGGCATGTTGTCATGGGAGAAGGAAGGCGTTACGGCGCTGGTCTACGGTAACCGCGACTGGCGCTTTGTGGAGCTGCCCGTGAGCGACGCGACGGCGAGCGCCACCGAGCGCCAGATAGACGCGACGCTCAACGGCGAAGGGCAGGTCGAAGCGCAGGCCGAGATGCGTTTGACAGGGCAGCGCGCCCTCGCCTTTCGCAACGACACCGCCGACGCCACTGCCGACGAGCAGCGCCGGCTCATCGCCGCACATGTGCGCGAGGCGCTGCCGCTGGCGACGGTTGACGAGCCTGCTGTCGTCGTCAAGAACCCGCACATCGCCGGCGCGCCGGTCGTGGCCGCTTACCGTTTCAGCGCCCCGCAATTTGCGACGCGCACGGAAAAACGCTTGCTCGTGCGGCCCGCACAACTGAGCCGCCGCGACGAAGGTCTGCTGACCGCGTCGCGCCGCACCAATAATATTTACTTTGATTTTCCGTGGTCTGAACACGACCGCGTCGAGATCGAAGCGCCGGAAGGCTATCGCCCCGAAGCTCTGCCGAGTGCGATAGAGATAGACATCGGCGCGGCGCGTTATCGCGCTTCGTTTACGAGCGAAGGCGGACGGGTGATTTATGAGCGGCGGCTGATCGTTAATGCGATTAACTTTACCGTCGAGCAATACGACACGGTGCGCGAATTTTTCAACCGCGTGCGCGAAGCTGACCGCACGGCCATTTCATTCAGGCCGTGAGTCCGGGACGATTAATGGAAGCCGAGCGCCGAGCGGTCGCGGTTGACTTCGATGTGGACGAGGTGCGCAAGGTCGGCATTGCTGGCCAGCACCGTCCGCCAGCGCAACTCGGCAAACGCGCAGCCGAGCCGGAAACAGACAGGAGCCAGTTCACGATAGGGCTGGCCGTGATCCAACGCGCAATCGTTGACACAGACCGTCAACGGCGCGCCTTCGGGTACATCTCTGATTGTCGAAGCCATCACGTTATTGCCCTCTACACAGATCGTTGAAATCATCGCGTTATTGTCCTCTACTGTTTATAGACGCAGCGACGGGTTGATTATTGACATTTTTTTTCACAGTCTTGAAAAAAAATGTAAAAACGGCGGATGACGCGCCGCCTGTTCCTCACGCGCCATAAGGCAGCCGGCCCAGCGGCTTGAGCGCGACGGCGCACTTCTTTACAATAGGGCTTTCTCGCTTGTCCTTCAGAGCGATCTAAATATGTTACGGCACATGATTCACCGTTGGGAGCGCAAGCTCTCGCAAAGAGATGTCAACCGCATGGCGATCCCTTTTGACTGGGGGCTCGACTACCTGGGCGACCAGATAGACCGTTACCCGCAGCGGCGCGGCGGCGACCGCAGCCGGGCAGCGCGCGACCTGCTCTTTGCGCTCAACGAGCGCGCCATCAGCGAGAGCGATCATTTCTTTAGCGCCCCGGCGACGCGCGACTTTTCCTTCGATGGCGAGTGGCTGACGTTTCCGAGCCGTGTGCAATCGCCTTATGCGAAGAACAACACGGTTCACGCGCGCTACTTTCCTGTGCCGGCGCGCGGCCAAGCATCGGGCGCAAACGAAATCGAACGCGCGCGCCGCCGCGCCGTCATCGTGCTGCCGCAATGGAACGCCGACCTCGAAAGCCACGTCGGCCTGTGCGCGCTGCTCAACCGCATTAACGTAGCGGCGCTGCGTTTGAGCTTGCCTTATCACGACCGTCGCACGCCGGAAGGGCTGGTGCGCGCCGATTACATGGTCAGCGCCAACGTCGGTCGCACGTTGCAAGCCTGCCGGCAAGCGGTGCTCGACGTGCGCGGCGCGGCGGACTGGCTGGCCGAGCAGGGCTACGAGCGCATAGGCATCACCGGAACCAGCATCGGCTCCTGCATCGCCTTTCTCGCTTTCGTCCACGACGAGCGGCTGCGCGTCGGCGCTTACAATCATGTATCGAGTTATTTCGGCGATGTCGTCTGGGAAGGCATCAGCACCTCGCACGTGCGGCGCGGGCTGGAGACGGCGCTGACGCGCGACGAAGTGCGCCGCGTGTGGCTTTCGATCAGCCCGAACGCTTACATCGAAAAGCTGATGCGCAACCCGCGCCACGGCCTGTTCATCTCGGCGCGCTACGACCTGTCGTTCCCGCCGTCGCTCTCAAGGCTGTTGTTCGAAGAATGCGAGCGGCACGGCCTGGCTTACGAGCGCCGCCTCGTTCCGTGGGGCCACTACACGATGGGCAAAACGCCTTTCAAGTTCTACTTCGGCTATCTCGCCTTGAGTTTCTTCAGCAAGCACCTGTGAGCGTCAGCCCTTGAACCGCCGGCGAACTCTGATCGGTTATAAAAATCGAAGCGATCCAAAATGGACTGAAGCCAGACAACTCGTTCAGCCACGCAGGTTGAAAAAATGGCAAACGCGCCGGCTTTTTGCGCTCGGAGGCGAGTCTTGAAGCGGCCATGCGAGCGTGCTAAAATTATCATGTACTTTGAATGATCAAGTTGGAGGACTTAGGACGCTATGCCGATTTATGAGTACATTTGCGAAAAATGCGGTGAGCATCTTGAGGTCATGCAGAAAGTTTCGGATGCGCCGCTCAAGCGATGCAGCAAATGTCGCGGCAAGCTGGAGAAGATCTTTTCGCGCACCAGTTTTCAATTGAAGGGCGGCGGCTGGTATGCGACCGATTATTCGAGCAAGTCGTCGTCTAAATCAGACACGTCTGAAACGACAACCAAGCCCGACAAGAGCAGCAAGAAGGCCGAGAGCGCCTCGGCCAGCGAATAAACAGTGCGCGCTCCGGCGATTGAAGTTTACTCTCGATTCTCTTTCTCTCCATCAACGGGCCGGCGATGACCACCGGCCCATTCGTTCAGTCCCATGCTCCTGCGCCGCAAGCCGGCGCGTCTGCCCCGTTCCTTCATCAGCAGCGAGTCGTAAAAGAAAACAACGTCGTCCGTGGCGACGGCATCCTAATTGCAGAGTAAAAAACTAAAGGTGGTTGAGACTCGTACAGGAGAATGAAAGGAGTTAGAGATGGCCAGCTTCCGAGACCCTGCAAAGAGCTTTTCCCCGATTGAGGTCATCGAGCGGCTCCTCGAAATCACAGACTATTTCGGGCACCAGCCGATTCTGTATATTTCTGTGGATGATGATCTCGCGACGTACCTCGACAGTTTTGGATTCGACGTTTACAGCCTGACGGCTGATACCAAGAAGAGATTCGACACAACGACGCGCAGCGTCCTGGTCATGCCCAACGGCAGCCGCTCGCACGAAAGCGTCACCGCCCATTAAACCGAAGTCTAAACAAAAGCCGGAAGCGCAAGACGGACGGCGAAACAAAAAGCAGAAGCCGCGGAGCGATCTCCAAGGCTTCTGCTTTTTGTTTATGTCTGGATTGAAATCGAATCGAGACGAAGCGACAGGTCAGCCGCGCTTCTGGCCTTTTCTGATTTCAGACTTGGCGGCGGGCGATTCAAGCAGGTCGTTGCGCAGCAACTCGACGAGGCGCTCGTCGCCGCTCGTCACCACCTTGCGATTGGCCACCGCCGTGCGCCCGAAGACCGGCAGCGGCGCAAGCTGCCCGGCCTTGCGCGCCCTGAGCGCCGTGCGATAACGCGACTCGCGCGGGTTGATCTCGTAGGCGGCGCGGAAATGCTCCTGCGCCAGCGTCAGGTCGTCTTGCCGCAAATAAATCAGGCCGAGGTGATAAAGCGCCGCGTCGAACTTCGGGTCCATCTCGACGCAGCGGCGCAGGTGGCGCACAGCGATCTCCGTGCGCCCCTCTTCCAGATAAGCGCGCCCGACGATGTAATACATCTCCGGCGTCGGCTTAAGCCTGAGCGCCCGCTTCAAGTGCAAAATCGCCTCGCGCAGCTTGCCTTCGCAGACCAGAATCCGCCCCAGCCCGTAATGCGCCGTGAACGAGTTCTTCTTGATCTTGAGGGCGCGGCTCAGGTGCCACTTGGCCGAATCCAGATCGCCGTCGTCGCCGCAGATGACGCCGAGCATCAGCAGTGCCATGCAGTTTTGCGCTTCGCTGTCCACGGCGCGCTCAAGGTAGGCGCGGGCCAGCACGGGCTTGTTGATGCGGAAGAAGTGCTCGCCGATGAACGAGGCCAGTTCTTTGTTCGTCGGGTCGAGCAGCAGCGCCTTTTCAAAGTAACGAATGCCACGTTTCGGGTTGCTGTCAATGAACAGGTCGGTGCCGGTGTCGAGCAGGCGTGCGAAGAGGTCAAAGTTCTCGCCATTGAAACCCTGCAACATGTGCTCGATGCGTTTTTCGAAGCGCTCCTGCTCGCTCACCTCTTCGTAATGCTCGGCGACGCGGTCACGCCACAGCGTCTCAAGCTCCGGGCCTTCGACCGCGCCGCGCGCCGACAGGTGTTCGACCAGCGCGTCGAGCATGGCGTGATCGTAGAGGCCGCTGGTGGCCTGGCGGTGCAGCAGCTCAAGCAGCAGCTCGATGCGCTCGTTGGCCCCGTGCAGCTCGGCTTCGAGCGCGCTGATTCGTTCAAGCAAGTGTTCTTCGATGGTGGGCCGCAGTAAACTTTCGACGCCGCCGTAAGCTGTCAGCGTCGGCGTGCTGGTGATGACCATCAGCTTCATGCCGCACGCCCGGCATGTTTCGCGTGTGTAAGGGTTCGCATGAGTGCAACGTTGACAAAGTATCATTTCTACAGGCCACTCGCTTTCTTGACCAACAACACCTGCCGCGACTGCCGCGAAACTGGCTCCGGTGGCCGATTCGATGGATAACGCGTTCAGCCAGTTCTGGCCCGGCAATCAATACTCATAAAATCCTCTTCCCGTCTTACGACCCAGCCAGCCGGCGTCAACATATTTTTTGAGCAGCGGACACGGCCTGTACTTCGAGTCGTTGAAGCCATCATATAACACATTCATGATGGCGAGGCAAACATCCAGACCGATGAAGTCGGCGAGCGTCAACGGCCCCATCGGATGATTCATGCCGAGCTTCATGATTTCGTCAATCGCCTGCGGCGTGCCGACGCCTTCGTAGAGCGCGAAGATCGCTTCGTTGATCATCGGCATCAACACGCGGTTGGAGATGAAGCCGGGCGCGTCGTTGACTTCAACCGGCGTCTTGCCCATCGCTTCGGCCAGCTCGCGCGTGGCGTCGTAGGTTTCGTCCGAGGTGGCGATGCCGCGAATGATCTCGACCAGCTTCATCACTGGCACGGGATTCATGAAGTGCATGCCGATGAAGCGGTCGGGCCGCGCGGTGACTGCCGCAAGCCTGGTGATCGAAATCGAGCTGGTGTTGCTCGCCAGGATGACCTCGGGCCGCACGAGCTTGTCGAGGCGGCGGAACACGTCCGCCTTGGCTTCGAGATTTTCCGTGATGGCTTCGATGACGAGGTCGCAGTCGCGCAGCTCATCAAGCTCGGTGCTGGTGCGGATGCGCGCGACGATCTGCTGTTTCTCTTCGCCGGTGAGCCGCGCTTTATCCACGTCGCGTTGCAGGCTCTTATCTATCGCCGCCAGCCCGCGCCCAAGAAACTCGTCCGCGACATCGCGCATCACGACCTCGAAGCCGGCGCGCGCCGCTATCTGCGCGATGCCGTTGCCCATCGTCCCTGCGCCGACGACGCCTATGGTTTTGCTCACCTTCCTCCTCCTGTCTATGCCTGGCGTGTTGCGCACACCGAGCGCCCAGAGATTATAGCGAACCGGCACGCCGCCCGCAGGTGTTTATTGGCCGCCGCCGCGACGCGGCTTGCCATTGGGCGACGGCTCATTACCGCGCCTTTCCCCGCCGGGGTTTTGTAATTTTTCATTCACTTTCCTGAGCAGAGACTGCGCGCCCTTGACTTCGGGGATGTCGGGCGGCACCAGCGACAGGTACTTCTGATATTCGTCGCGCGCTTCCTGCAAGCGGCCAAGCTGGTCGTAGATGATGCCCATCGAGAGATGAATCACCGAGTAAGCGGGCGGCAGCCGTCGCCGGGCTTCCTGGTAAAGGCGCAGCGACTCTTCGAGGTTATCCGTGTACGAATAGATCAGCGCCGTGTAGTTCCAGCCGGCGGCGCGCGGCCACAGCACGAGCGATGCCTGCGCGTTTTCAATGGCGCTCGGATAATCCTTCTTTTGCGTATAGAGCATGCCGAGGTTCAGCATGAGCGTCGCCAGGCTGCTGCGGTTGATCGGCGTTGGCGTGATGGTTGATTTCGCCTGCTCGAGAATTTCGATGGCCTTGTTGAGGTTGCCCTGTTGCTGCGTCAGGTAACTGAGCTTGAGGTAACTGTCCACGTATTGCGGGTCGAGCTCGATGGCGCGGCGTGCGATAGTCTCGGCGTCGCGGGCGCGGCCCGCAAAGGCGTACTCGGTCGCCAGCGACGACTGCGCCGGCGCGGAATCGGGCGCGACGGCGGCGGCGTGTTGATAAACGCTCATCGAGTCGTGCCAGTGCCGGCTGTGCAGAATGTAAGCGACGCTACAAAACGCGACCGCCGCCGCGACCAGCGCGGTGGCGAACTTCGCCGGCGACAGCCTTGACGACTGCCGCGCCGCCAGCCAGCGAAAGCCGAGGCCGAGCGCCACACAGAAACCGAGCGACGGCAGATAGAGATACCGCTCCTGCACGAGGTGCTCCATCTCGAAACGATTCATCACCAGCAAGACCGGCGCGAGCGTCAGCAGGAACCAGGCCCCGGCAAATTTTAATTCGCGCGAGCCATAACGCACGACGACGAAGGCCAGCGCGATCACGATCACGAGCGGCGCGAGCAGCTTGATGCTGACCACGGACGTGACCGGGATCGTGTAATGTTGATAACTATAACCGAATGGCCAGACCAGCAGCGCCAGGTACTTGATGATCGCCAGCGGAATCGTCAGCAGCGCCGGGCCGAGCGGCAGGCGCGTTTCGTCTGCGGCAAAGATAGCGCCGTTCGCCTCGTAACGCATCAACCCATAAGCCGCCGTCACCAGCGCCAGCCCGGCGGCGAGCGGCAACCAGCCTGCGCCACGCGCTTTGACTCCCGATGCTTTGCGGAAATGTCTCAACTCCAGGTAAGCGACGATGAGCGGAAAGACCAGCGCCGCTTCTTTGCTGCACAGCGCGAGCAGGTAGAACGCCAGCGCCAGAATGATCTGATAAGCTCGACCGGCTTGCCGGTAACGCAGGTAAAAATGCAAGGCCGCGAGCAGCAGCAGGGTCATCAAGACTTCGACGCCGCCGGACACCCAGGCGACGGCTTCGGCATGAACCGGCAGCACGGCAAAGAGGCTGCTTTCCAGCACAGTGGGATCCGAAGCTTGGAATTCACGTGACTTGAAGTCGCGGC
>JADMIO011618411.1_pt1 | contig 37758 bp, 27 predicted proteins | sample 8958161 | NCBI WGS metagenome assembly JADMIO01 (sample SAMN16585339, study PRJNA669376) | soil metagenome | isolation source: Crop rotation soil | place: USA: Cullars Rotation, Alabama | collected 2011 | reverse complement strand
CCCCATTCCGAAGAATATACGCCGCCACACCAGTTGATTGCTTCCAACCCCTCCCGCCGAGCAGCTTCCGTAATTTCGGCGGCTTCGCCCTTCGCCCGATGATCACACCACAAGTAGTACTCGCCGAGAGGTTCCAGATTTCTTCCCACAGGAATCACTGACGATCCGGTCGTATCAAGTGCGATTGCCTCGACCTGATGACCGGAAACGCGTGCTTTTCTTATCGCCTCGCGCGTGGCGGCGGCGAGAGCACGCATGTGATCCTGATGCGACTGGGTGGCGTATTCGGGGTCCTCGCGTTTTCGGTGCAAGGGATATTCGACAACTGCAGACTCCAACAGTCCGCGTTCGCTATCAACGATGGACACTCGGACGCTCAGAGTTCCAAAGTCAACTCCCGCAACGATGGCCATGGTCAAACATCTCCTTCAGGCAAAGCCCCCTTGCAAGTGCATCCAAGCTGAGAGTGTCAGGGTCTCACAGCTACAGCTTCTTAACCCGGCATAGAACCGGATATCCTCTACGCACAGGCACCAGTTAGTGTCTTCGCTGCCGTAACCTCCCGAAATCAGAAAGATGTTTCAATCCCAAACTTGGGCCGAAGTTAATTAGGGTGGAAAAGTCGTTAATGGCTTTTGCTGGGCCGGAACATCAGGCAGTAGATACTGCCCAGAATAATCAAAAGGGCACCCCACCACACCGGGGCGTGTAAATTTGCCAACACCGTATCCGAAGGATGTGACCATTCCGCCAGCCCGCTGATTAGGATCATCCAGCCGTAAACGAAGAGCAGCAAGCCAACAAAGAACCAGACCGGAATGATGTGATGTTTTTCACTCATTGATCTCACCAGAAGATGATTTGAAGAATGATGAAGAGGCCTAGCGCTGCGGCTCCCCACACTACCGGTCGTTGCAACCAGCTGGCGTGCTCCTCGTGGGCAACATCGGTCAAGGAATAAACCAATCCTCTGAGTTCTTCGTCGCGCCGCGGCTTTGTAATCAAGGTCACGAGTACCGTGACGACGGCACAGATGACACACGACCACAGCGCCTGGTACATCGCCTGGGCAAGGCCCTTGGCAATCGGAGAGAGCGCGAACACGGCGACCCACCGCGGATCCCGCTTCATCAGCGTAAACATCGTCACCGACGAAAGCACACCCGCCAAAAGCCCCCAGAACCCCGCAGCACGAGTGACCCGCTTCCAAAGCATCCCCAACAGAACGGTGGCAAACAGCGGGGCGATAAAAAAGCCAAACAACGCCTGCACGTAATCCATCATACTGGCGAACTTCATCACCAGGTACGCCGTGCCGATACTCACCACCAGCCCAATGATGGTGCACCAGCGGCCCATAGCGACGTAGTGCTGATCCGGCGCGCTCTTGCGAATATAAGGGCGATAGATATCGTAGGTCCAGACCGTGGCAAAAGCACTTACGTTTCCTGCCATGCCCGCCATAAATCCCGCCACCAAGGCTGTAATCCCGAGTCCCAACAGGCCAGGACCGCAATAACGAGCCAGCATCAAGGGAAGCACGTCATCGTATTTGTACTGTCCCGGTCCTGCCTCGCCGCCGGGAAGCAAGTGCATGGGCAGTACGGCGCGCCCCAGTAGGCCGGGAAGAATCACGATCAGGGGTACTGCCATCTTGAAAAAAGAACCGATAATGGGCGCCAGCTTCGCCGAACGTACGTCTTTGGCCGAAAGCACTCGCTGCACTACCAGAAAATCTGTGGTCCAGTACCCCATAGCCTGCACCGCACCCAGACCGAAGACGATTCCCGTCCAGTGGATGCCCATGGGATTGTCCGCGAACGACCGCATGGGGCCCCACAAGTGCGTAAAATCTTGGCCGGGAAAATTCTGGTGAATGCGCGCAACCATGCCCTGCCAGCCGCCGGTTTCTACCAGTCCCAGAATCGGGATCAGCAGCGCGCCGAACCAGATCAGGAAGAACTGCAGGACCTCGTTAAAGATCGCGGAAAACAGGCCGCCCGAGGCCACATATACGCCCACCGTGAGCGACGAGACCCAGATACTGAAGTGAATGTCCCAGCCTAGAACCACTCGCATCACCAGGGCCATGGCATACATGTTTACGCCGGACATGAGTATCGTCATGACCGCGAAAGTAACGGCGCTCAACCCGCTTGCTTCCGGACCGTACCGCAATTTCAAGTAGCCCGGAACCGAGTGGGTTTTGGAGATGTAATAAAAGGGCATCATGACTAAGCCCAGGAACACCATGGCGGGAATAGCCCCGACCCAATACCAGTGGGCGGACATGATGCCGTACTGATAAGCGTTTCCCGCCCAGCCCAGCAGTTCCAACGATCCCAGATTGGCAGACACGAACGCCAGACCGGCGACCCAGGCGGTCATTTCACGCCCGGCTAAAAAGAAGTCTTCCCCCGTGGTGGCAAAGCGTTTCAGGTAAAAGCCAATCCCAATTACCAGCGCGAAATAGATGGCAATGATGCCGAGATCGACTCCCGACAGACGGACGAGCCTATCGGCAAGATACATCGCGGATAATGGAATCATCTGCCTTCCTTGGCCTGCCCGTACTATGCGTCTTTTTCATGCTTACGAAGCTAGTGCTTCTCGTGAAGTGCACGGGCGAGACTGGCTTTTGGGGCTTCTTCTCGCAAGCTCTTATAAGCACCCTTGTGATACCTGTCAAGCTCTCCTGTCCCACTCACGGCGAAACCCGCGCAACGAGAATCGTTCTGCGCTCTTCTATTCGTAAACCGCAACAGGTTGTGCAACCGCACAGGGACTAGTTCCCTGACTGGAGCAGGCACTTCCTTGAGCAATTGGCTTCCATTGTGACAATAGGTAGTTCACCAGTTTGTCGTTGGTCATCAACAGATCCATTCGACCATTCAGGTTGTATGTGCGACTGCCCGTCGAGGCCGAGATAGGCGGACTATTCGGGGAACGGCGCCCAGAGGGGGCGCATGTCATATCATGTTGGGGCAAAGGAGCAGTATCAATCCCAATCTATGTTGACGCGAATCAGAGCTTGTCTCCTCTTGGCCCTGATCTCGGCCCCGGGCGTGTGCGGCGCCGATTTTGCCATGAAGGTGAGCGACAAGAATTACCTCGATACTCAAGGTTTCAGCGTTTTTCTCTACGACAGCACGTACCATCCCATTTTTGTGGACCAAAAGAACACGGCCATGGAGATGATTCTGCATGGCCAGCGCATCGCCACCAACGGCGACGTGCGCCTGATGCCAACGCCGGAGCAGTGGGACTTAGTCGCAACCCTCAAAGGCCGCCATGCCGACAAGGTGAACAGCCGGCTTACGGCCGACCTTGCTTTCCCGACGTTCGACTTCAGTTACACGCTGGAAGTGGCAGCGGAGCCAGGGGGCGTGAAGGTCAGCATCAATCTCGAGAAGCCATTGCCGCAAAAACTCGCGGGGCGGGCGGGCTTCAATATGGAGTTCCTGCCTTCGATCTACATGGACAAGGCTTACCTGGTGGACGGAACGAAAGCCGGCACTTTCCCGGGTACGCCGAACGATCCCATGACGAAGGTTTTGCCTCTGCCTGATGAACCGAAAAAGGCGTACTACCTGGAGGATTGGGATAAAGCCAAAGGATACACTCAGCCGCTGCCGTTCGCCGAGGGCAAGAGCATCACCCTGGGAGTCGACGACGCGCTAGCCCGAGTGAATGTAGTATCGGACACAGCCGACCTCATGTTGTTCGATGGACGCGATCGCGCGCAGAACGGCTGGTTCGTGTTGCGTTCGCTGATCCCCTCGGGCAAGACCACCGGAGCCATCATCTGGCACATCAGGCCGGACGTGATTCCGAACTGGACGCGGCCGCCGATGATCGCGCACAGCCAGGTCGGTTATGCGCCGAGTTTCTCAAAGCTGGCGGTGTTCGAACTCGACCCGAAGTACAACGCCCCGAAAACTGCCAGAGTGCTGCGCCTGATGGAAGATGGATCTTACAAGCAGGTGTTCGAGGGTTCAATTACGCCTTCAACGCCCTGGTTGCGATACGTCTATTCGAAATTCGACTTCACCCCGGTGAAGGATCCCGGCCTTTATGTAATCGAGTACGCAGACCAGCGTACAGCGCCCTTCCCCATCTCGAAGGAAGCTTACGCTAACATCTGGCAGGACAGCCTTGACCATCACATTGCGGAGCAGATGGATCACGTTTCCGTTCGCGAGGGCTATCGGATGTGGCACGGTGCTTCGCACCTGGACGATGGCCGTATGGCGCCCGTAGTGGGGGAGCAATTCGACGGGTGGAATCAGGCGACAGCAGCCGACGGGAAGTACAAAGGCGGCGATCACATCCCTGGGATGAACGTGGGCGGCTGGTACGATGCCGGCGACTTCGACCTCGAGGAACCCGCGCAGCTGAGCGTGATTCAGAGCCTCGCTCTGGCGTATCGCGAATTCAATCTCAAGTATGACGAGCTTACGGTGGATGAAGCCGCCCGTGAGGTTGAGATGCACCGACCTGATGGCGTGCCGGATACCGTGCAGCAAGTCAAGCACGGCGCATTGCTCATCCTGGCGCAGTTTCACAATCTCGGTCATGCTATCCGCGGCACTCACGAGCCAGATCTGCGCCAGTACACACAGGTAGGCGACGGCGCGTCGAAAACTGACGGCCGCATTTACGACCCCAAGCTCGGCCCCAACGAAACCAACGGCGACTACTCCGGGAAGCCGGACGATCGCTGGATCTTCACTACTAACAACCCCTATTTCCAGTGGAACGCCATTGCGGCGCTGGCTGCAGCGGCGGATACTCTGAAAGGCTGGGACGACGCATTAGCGAAAGACTGTCTGGATACCGCGATCAAAGCATGGAACGACACGAAGGCTCACCCAAGGGAGTATCCGACCGGTGGCTCAGAGGGTGATGCTCCGGCAGGTGCGCCCGCTGGTGGTGTGCTGGCTGCCTCTCAGGGTGTGGTCGCTGGCGCTCAAGGCGCTCGTAAGCCAGCGGGCAGCTCGGGCGCTCCGACAAGCTCCGGCACCACTAACGCACAACCGGCTGCGCCGGCGGGCTTCGGCCATGGCGGGCCTGGCGTCGAACTGGACTGGGCTGCGGCTCTGGAATTGACCATCGCCACGAATGGTGCCGAGCCATACAAGTCCCGTCTGAAGGAATTATTCCCTCAGATGATCACTCCGCGGCAGATGGACCTCCATGGTTGGACAGCAGTCCGGGTATTGCCTTATCTGGACGCGAGCGCGAAAGATCAAATGCACGAAGCGGTGAAGACATACATGGCAGGTTTGGACAAGCGCTTGGACGCCACCCCGTTCGGCGTGCCCCCGAGCCTTGGCACCTGGGGCGGATCGGGCGCCGTGGTGGACATGGCGATCCGAATGTATTTCCTGCACAAGGCATTTCCGGATCTCGTCAGCCCCGAATACACAATTCGCGCCGTCAACTACATTGTCGGCACGCACCCGGTATCTAGCACTTCGTATGTAGCTGGAGTCGGTACGGTCTCGAAGACAATGACGTACAGCAACAATCGCGCCGACAATGCTTACATCCCGGGTGCCGTGATTCCGGGATACATCATCATCAAGCCGGATTTTCCGGAGTGCATCGACGACTTTGGATTCCTTTGGTTTGAGGATGAAGCCGTCGTGGCCGGGTCGGCAAGCTGGGTCGTGGCCGGCAACGCTGCGGGTGCCATCATTAAGGAATCGAAGTAGGCCAGTCTAAAAGCGACGGCGGCCCCGAGCGCTTCTCTTTCGCAAGAATGTGATTGCGTGCGGCGCGGCGTTTAGCGTTTATGAGAGTGCCGTGTGAACGACGGCCATCGTGGGCGCATGTACGCGCAAGTCTAGCGACGTGCTGCATGCGCAGGCGTCGGGGGTCTTGCTGCAGCGATTGGTCTACGGAAGTCGGCTTTGTGAATCGATTCGCAGAAACTCCTGGATACGGGCAAACCCGGAATTCATGTGCAGTTCCGGATGTTGTGTGCCGTGGGGCCCCATTTGATGGCGACGCAGACCTGGTTTTATCGCCTTGCCCCTGGTGATACGTGACCACAGCGTTGTGAGCACGATCACATCCTGCTATGAGCAGTTCAGTCCAGAATTCTATTGGGCCGGACGCGCAGAGGCCATAGAGAAGGCGGCTCTGGCGGGGAGGACTGCGATGTTTGAACAGGAAATTGAGCTCGAAAAACGCGAATCTTCGGTCGTCCCACTTCTTCTGATCGTGACCATGATCCTGGTCTTCGTAGGAGTAGCGGGCTATTACGTCTGGCAGAACAAGCAGGTGATCGGTACAGACCAAGCCTCTGCCGTGATCGTGGCATCATTGAAAGCGCAAGGGCCGGCTGTCGTTCATTTTCACACCGGCCTGGTAAAAGCCAGCGTTGAGGAGCGCCCGGAGGCGCCGCATTATCGCCTGCTCGACAAAGCAGGCATCATTAAGCTGGGCAAGCTCAATGGACGCACAACCCCGGTTACCCTCACCGTTGAAGGTCAGAAACTTCTATCGGACATTCCAGACGTCACCAAGACCAAAGAGAAAGACGGCACGGAAGCTTATGTAGTACCTCTGGCCAATCGACAACTCGCGGAAATCATCAAGATAACCATGCTGAGCCCGGAGCGAGCCAGCGTGCAATATAGCTGGAAGTGGGATGCGAATAAGCTGGGTAATTTGTTCGATGCTTCCGGTTCACTAGTGAAGAGCTTCAACACCTGGGATCGCGCCACTTTGATAGAAAAATCGGGCGCAAATTTTTACCATGGCGAGCCCGCCAAAGTTGCTGTCATTCTGGTGAAGAATGACCATGGCTGGCAGATCGCCATGGAATAACAACGCGAGACATCTTCTCCTCCATGAGGGCACGGCCTGCACCGTGCCCTTTTTGTATGCTCGTACATCGCATACCTTCTTCCGAGCCAAATGAGATGGTTTATCCTTGCTCTCTTTGAGGAGGCAAGGGTTGAAGCTTAATGCGCGATATGCGGTGATTACTTTTCTGCTCTTCACTTCCAGCATGATTGCTTCGTCAGCCGCTCAGCAAGTTGATCCTCGCCTCTATGGTGAATTGCACTGGCGAATGATTGGGCCTTTCCGTGGTGGTCGGACGGTGGCGATCAGCGGCATCCCTAGCAGACCTAACGTGTTTTACATGGCCCCGAACAATGGGGGCGTGTGGAAGAGCACCGACTACGGACATACTTGGAACCCCATCTTCGATAATCAGCCTACTGGTTCCATTGGAGCGCTCGCCATTGCCCCATCCAATCCTGAGATTATTTACGTCGGGACTGGGGAGGGATTGCGAAGACCCGATCTCTCCACGGGTGACGGGATTTACAAGTCAATCAATGGAGGAAAGAGTTGGCAACATATGGGCTTACGCGACGCGCAGCAGATCGGAGCCATGATTGTGGATCCGCGCGATCCCAATCGGATTTTTGTCGCGGCTCTGGGACACCCATATGGACCCAATCCTGAGCGCGGCCTGTTCCGGTCGCTCGATGGCGGAACTACCTGGCAGAAGGTCCTCTACAAGGACGAGAATACCGGCGCAATCGATGTGGCGTTTGATCCCGCCAACCCGCAAATTGTTTATGCGGATATGTGGGCATCGCGTCGGCCTCCGTGGACCACTGGTGGTGCGTATAACGGCCCGGGAAGTGCCTTGTACAAGTCAGCCGACGGAGGTACGAACTGGAAACAGCTGACCAACGGGTTGCCAACGGAAGCGGATCATCTTGGGCGCATCGGTATTGGCATCGCACCAAGCGATCCCAACCGCATCTACGCGCTCGTCGATGCTCCTAAGCTTGGCGGCCTGTTTCGCTCCGATGATGCGGGAGAGCAATGGCAACGTGTGAATGATGAAGAACGCATATGGGGCCGAGGCGATGATTTCGCCGGGGTGCGGGTGGATCCCAGGAATAAGGACGTAGTATATGTGGCGAACACCTCCACCTATAGATCCGTAAATGCTGGAAAAGACTTCACCGCGATCAAAGGCGCGCCTGGAGGAGACGACTACCACAGCATCTGGATTAACCCCGAAAATCCTGACATTATCTTCCTGGGCAGCGATCAAGGGGCGACCATCAGTGTAAACGGAGGTCAAACCTGGAGTTCCTGGTACAACCAGCCGACGGCGCAGTTCTATCATGTAATCACCGATAACCAATTTCCGTATTGGGTGTATGGCGGACAGCAGGAGAGCGGGAGCGCGGGTATTGCCAGCCGCAGCGATTTCGGCGAGATCACATTTCGCGATTGGCATCCCGTGGGAACCGAGGAGTATGGGTACGTCGCGCCTGATCCGTTAAATGCCAACATAATCTACGGCGGAAGAACTGCGCGCTTCGATGCGTCGACCGGGCAGACGCAAGATGTTTCTCCCGTGGCGCTGCGCACGGGCCAATATCGGTTTAATCGCACGGCTCCGCTGATCTTCTCGCCGATTAACCCACATGTTCTTTATCTCGGATCCAACGTACTGTTCAAGACAACCACGGGGGGCCAGAGTTGGGACATCATCAGCCCTGATTTGACGCGCGAAGATCCCGGCGTTCCCCCGAATTTAGGTGTGTTCGCGAATTTTGATCCGGCACGGGGAAAACACCGTGGCGTGATCTACTCAATCGCTCCCTCTCCAAAAGACGCCAACCTTATCTGGATCGGCACCGATGACGGCTTAATCCAAGTTACCCGTAATGGCGGCAAGAATTGGCAAAACGTTACACCTTCTGACCTGACCCCGTGGAGCAAGTTGGCTCAGATGGACGCCTCACACTTCGACGCGAGCACGGTGTATGCGGCAGTCAATCGCTTTCGCCTCGACGATTTGCATCCCTACATTTATCGGACTCACGATGGGGGTAAGTCTTGGCAGAAGATTGTGAATGGGTTGCCGGAAAACGAACCGGTGAACACGGTGCGCGAAGACCCGGTCCGTAAAGGCCTGCTGTTTGCGGGAACCGAGTGCAGTATTTACGTATCGTTTGATGATGGTGATCACTGGCAATCACTGCGGCTCAATCTGCCACCTTCTTCCATGCGTGACCTGGTCGTCCACGGAGATGATGTTGTCGTGGGAACGCACGGTCGCTCGTTTTGGATTCTTGACAACATCACACCTTTGCGGCAGCTCAATCCAGAGGTAGCCAACTCTGATGTTCATCTGTTCGGACCACAACTGACCTACCGCATGCGTCGCAATAACAACACCGACACTCCGCTTCCTCCGGAGATTCCCGCAGGACAAAACCCGCCGGATGGGGCCATGCTCGACTACTGGCTCAAAACGGCTCCGAATAAGGTCACACTTGAGATATTGGACGATTCTGGAAACGCGGTACGTAGTTTCTCAAGCGATGATCAGCCGGAGCCGGTCGAGGACAAAGCGCTTGCTGTTCCAACGTATTGGGTCAGGCCTGCACGAAAGCTCTCGAAGGATGCAGGGATGCACCGCTTTGTATGGGACCTGCATTATCCACCGCCGGATGCGCTCGAGCACGAATACCCGATTTCAGCGATCTACGGCGACACTCCGCGCTATCCCTTGGGACCCGAGGTTCTGCCGGGAAGATACACGGTGCGCCTTACCGTAAACGGAAACGTGTTTACGCAAGCTCTGATGATCAAGATCGATCCGCGGGTTAAGACAGCACAGGAGGGGTTGCGCCAACAATTTGAATTAGAGACACGGATCGCGGAGGCAATGCATCAGGACTATGCTGCTCTGCTCGAGGTGCGGCGGGTTCGAGATCAACTCAACACGGTTAAAGGTAATGCCAAAGGGGAACTAGGAGCCTCTATCAAGAGCTTGGATGAGAAGACCGGGGTTCTAGAAGGTCAGAGTGGTTCCACATATCTGAAGGACGCCGCTGGCCGCAGCCTGGTGCGGCTTAACAGCGCACTGAGTCAATTGTTGGGCACGGTGGATAGCGCCGACGCCGCGCCTACACAGCAGGCCATAACGGCGTTCTCTCAAGTGAGAAGCGCACTCGATCAACAGCTTAATGAATGGAACCGGATAAAGAGTTCAGAGATCCCTGCTGTCAACCAACAGTTGATCCGGGCGCATTTTGCCCCGGTCGAACTTAGTCCCCGCTAGCTGGTGGGCTCAAAGGGCTAGGCGGCTTGAGGAAACGCTTTCAATGCTTCGTCGCGGGAGTAGTACCCTCGTTTCACGACTTTGGCGCCACGGTCGGTGATGCTGATGATGATGAATTCTTCGTCGAGTTCGAGGATGTAAAACTGCTCTTTCATGGTTGGCTTCTCGCTTCAGCGGGCTGTTTGTATGTCATTTTTGAGAGCGGGACTCAATCATCTCCTTGAGTCTCGCGAGCAAATATTGAGGGTCTTCCTCGCCTTTTCGGATCCAGACGTCGGCCACCCCTAAAGCCTCGTCGAGGATGGTTCCATACGCCGATAACATGATAATGGGCATGGCAGGATTGGAATGCTTTAGCTGGCGGGCAACCGCGATGCCATTCATTCCAGCCATCCAGTAATCCAGAATTACGGCATCGATCTTTTCGGAATTGAAGATCCGAATTCCCTCCCGGCCAGAGCGGGCGGTAACCACGCGGTATCCGGCAGACTCAAGCAGAATCCGGCGCATTTCCAAACCGGGTTCTTCGTCGTCAACGCATAGAATTGTCGGCGTATTTGCGTGCATGTCGTTCAGAAGCTGCAACACCAGTCAACTTATATGCACTGCGTACCCAGTCCTGTTCTCAAACTGTTAGCCCCTGTGGATGCGGACTTTGGGTACTTGAGATTCCTCATGGCAGCACAAAATTGCGTTTCTCAGGTGATCGGATCCTTGTCGGACTTGGTTTCCAGCGCTGCGTCCGCCAAATCGAGATAGTGTTCCAGGCGCGAAGGTTCTTTGCTTTTATCGGTGAGAGGAAGCAGCCTTGGACCTTCATCGCGCGCGGCTTCAGAGGTTGGGGGCAGACGCTCGATCTTCGGTTTCTTTGGAGGAGCTTTTGTCGTTTTCTTCTTCAGAAGCAACTCCCGTTACTTAGGCTTCCGTTCCGTATCCTGGTGCAGAGTAACTGACACGCTCGAACCAGCCTCTCCCGGCCGGTAAACGAACCCGCCCTCGCCTGGCTCAGGAGGTAAACCCGCCATCTCTCGCTTCCGGTTCTCGATTTCACGCAGGTCGCGTAGGATGGCAGCCTCCTGGGCTACGTACTCCTCCTCGGTAATATTCCCCGAATCCAATTCCACCTGCAACTCGAGCAGACGCTGCTTGACTGGTGCATCGTCTGTGTACTGCTCTTCAGCCACCTTCTGCAGGGTACGAAAAACGAACTTGAACCCTGAGATGGGCAGCAGCAGCAAATCATCGATCAGCAGCATAGTTCGCTCTAGTTGGCCGAAACTCGTTCCAACTTCAGCCGGATATTTACAAAATTGTACGGCGGCCAGGGGCCAGTGTACTTGAACTTCAATCGCTTGCCGTATTTCCGCGCGATGCGATTCACCACGCTGTCGAACTCCGCTTCGCGGTTTCGCTCGACCAAAAAGGCCGCGTTCATAATCATTTTGTCCCCGATGGGTTGATTATCTCGCGAGGCTACACACACGGCACGCAAGGCTTCGTAGATTTCGCGAACGTACTGCGTGGAACGCTCCGCCAGAGACTTGTCAATCATGCGCCCCAGTTGCATGCGAGCCAGATAGGTGGACTGCAGGTGCTTACGGATAATTTCCTGGTGGAATTGGCGAATCTCCTCGTCTTCCTGCTTTAACTCTTCAATGATCTGATCACGGTCCCAGTTGACTTTCAGGCCAAATTCCAACTTCCCCGCCATCTGATTCAGCACATCTTTCAACGATGAGTAAATACTCTTCAGCACTTCACGGATGTCGTCGTCAGTCCGAAAGACAGTGCCGAAACTCATAGGAATGATAGTGTAGTTCTTCATCACGGTTTCAATTACGTGTTCGTGGGCGAGAGCATTCTCGCGAGTAGGATCGAAAATATATACAGCCGTCTTGCTGACTACAGCTGCAATATCCAGGTACTTGACCAAGTACACCAGCTCGCCAGCGCCCCCAATGCCGATTTTCCCGAACGTTGCCGGCTCTTTGGATTCAACGATTCCATAGACGTATCGCCCGCCTTCACCGGGCGTAATCTCAGGCATCAGAGAAGATGCGTCGGCAATCTTTACGTGCAAGTCGTCTTGCGTGGCTTTGTTGTCCCTCGGAGGCCGAGTGGCAGCTTTGGTGGCCATACCTTTTCCCTTTTTCAAGTGATCCCTCGTAGGCGCGCCCCTGATCACTGACTAGTAGCTTCCCCGATTAACCCCTATTCACTGCTGTGTCCGGACCTATTCTAACGGGAAATGACAGCTTAAAGACGGTTCCCCGGCCTACTGTACTGCGTACCTGAATGCGTCCGGCATGGTTCTCTACAATACCCTTGACTATCCAAAGGCCCAGTCCGGTACCTTTCTCTCCCTTCGTGGTGACAAAAGGCTCGAACATCGAGGCTTGTAGCTCGCGGGGAATACCGACCCCGTTGTCCGCCACGCTGATGGTGGTCCAGCCATGGATTCCGTCGGCTGACCGGACGTGCCGGGTTCGAATGACCAATTTGCCACCCTCGGGCATGCCGTCGCGGCCATTCACAACCAAATTCGAAAGCAGTTGCCTGAACTGATCTGCCGAACCCTTTAGAGGCGGCACATTGCCCAGTCGCTTATCTACGCTGACACCCGCCTTGCTCAGCGGGCGTCCAAACAGGGTCAGCGTGTCCTCCACAATGGCATTCAAATCGAAGCTGCCCAGTTGACCCGCGTTCCGGTACAGTCCGAGCATCTGGCGGACAATGCGCGTCACTCGCTCAGTTTCATTCTTGAGGACGTCATAGATGGGCTCCGAGGCCGGTTCCATTTTGCCCTTCAAGAGGTAAATGGCGTTCTTGATAGCCTCCATAGGATTGTTAATCTCGTGCGCAATTGTGCCCGCCAGTCGACCGGTCGCAGCGAATTTCTCCATCTCGAGCATCCGGCGCTCAAGTTGCAGTTGCTCAAGTTTTTTCCAGGTCGAGAAGTCGCGTAGTACCGTGACGGTATAAGCCACCTGGCCGCGCGCGTCGTAAATCTTTCCAGAGCGGGCTGCATACTCGATTTCCGCACGAGTTCCCGGATGATACAGGTGAAGTGACTTGTTCTCCTTATCGACGAAAGAGAATGTGAAGGAAGTCAGGTAGGCATCAAGCTTCGCCTGATTTTTGACCACCTGTGGAAGGCGGTACACGTCGCTTGAGCCGAACAGTTCTTTTGCCAGGGAATCCAAGAGGACGATCTTAGCGGAGTTGTCCGCGACGATGATGGGGTCGCCAACGTTCTCGATCACAAGGTTCAGGCGATCGCGGTCCTGTCTGACGACTTCCTCGGCGGCACGCAGCTTTTCGAGATTGGCGCGAACCTCTTGGTCAGCGCGTCGAAGATCGGTAACATCGCGCATGACCGTAACCATTCCGGTGCGAGCACCCTCGCGGGCAAATGTGGCGGCGCAGACCGCCTCGAAGAGGACTTCTTCGCCTTCCATCACGTCCACCAGAGTCAAATCGCGGGACGCATCGCTGGCGCTGACAACCATGGAAGAAAGCGCGGCGGAAAACAGCAGGTTGTTCAATTCCACCGCCCGGCGGCCACCTTCACTGACACCCTCCGGAACGCGAAAAAAACGCTCCGCGGCCTTGTTCTGGATGATTACACGATGCTGGTTATCGGTGAGGATGACGGGATCCGCCATGCTTTGCATGACCGTTCCCATGCGAGAGATGGTGACATCCATATCGCGCATCCGGTTGTAGTAATGCTCAACTTTGAACAACCGGGACAGATAGCGATTAGCGCGATCAGCAAGGTTGCGAAATTGCCGAAATTGCTGCTCTGTAGGGCGTTTTCCGGCCTGAGCCACAACTAACGAAACATAAGACCGCATGCCGCAATTGCGACATACTTGCTCCTGAATTTGCAGTCTGCGAGACGGCTGGAAATTTAAAACCGCAAGGCAATCCTGCTTGCGCTCGCGTTCAGCTTCCCAGCAAGGCGTACGGCTGCGGTAAATCATCGGACAGGCGTAAAGAACACCGTCCCGTAGTCCTGCCATGGTCAGCGGCCCAGGAGTGAGGCTTTGCAGGGCGGCTACTACGGGGTTTTCGCTAGCCCAAAAGGAGGTTTCGAATCGCTTGAGGAAAGACTTTTCGCAATTGAGAGAAGCCGTAGGCCTGACCTCGCCGGTCTCAAAATTGACTTCCAAAACGAAAGCTCGTGGGAATCCCAGGAAAACAATCTCTTCGAGCAAAATGGGCAGGATTTCTTCCGACCGCTCGGCCGAAAGCAGTCGCAGAGCGGCGGATTCACTCGACGAACGCTGATCCACGATTTCTTCGTTTCTGGACCTCAGCAGCGGGCTGGCCATCCCCTCTGCTCCCCCTTAGACTCGCCTATTTTCGTCGAGCGGCACGCCGCGCCGGAACACGAGTGACCCGGCGAGTAGTTTCAACCGCTACTTCCGGCTCTTCCACTTCGGTTAGCTGGGGCCGGGAAACTAGACCCGTCAGACCTACGGCATCAGCGTACTTGAGATAAGTATCGATGGAAGCGACCACCACGCGCGCCTCCACGGTGATGAGGTCAATACCGACCAGGGAAATGCGCACCCAGGCGTCGATCACGATACCCTTGTCGAGTACCCGGTCGAGCACATCAATGAGGCTCGAACCACCCGATATCCGTTCGACAGCCATTCAAATCCTCCTAGATCTTCTTCACTCGGGGTGTGCGCCCGGCGCGAACCTTACGTTTCGGCACTTCCACTCTGCGTTCGGGCAAAAGTGGAGCAGCAATCGAAGCTGGCATAGTGAGATGCGGGTCGTACTTCCACCAGTTCAGTCCAATCTGTTCGGCCTTATCGACGGAGCAAATCAGGAGTCGCACACGAATGGTGAGCAGTTCCACGTTTGCCAACGAGATGCGAACGTCGCCTGCTATGACGAGACCCTTGTCCAGAACGCGATCAAGAATATCGAGCAGATTTGTAGTTCCCGAAACCGTCGGTGCACGTTCCATGGACAGACTCTTTTTCTCGTGGGGGAAGAGAGAAGACCGCCTTCGCCGCCGGGTGATGCTAATTGCTCAACAGCTACGCTGTCAACGATTTCACGAGCTTTGACCGAGCTTTGACGGCAGGTGCTCTGCTTTGGATTCCGTCGGCAGAAGGGGCGTTGCCCAGGACTGTTTTGCAAGCTACTTCTCGAGTAGCTTGCCAAGAGGACCAAGATCCAGATTCAGGTCGGCAGGGGTCAAGCCGAAATTCTGTGCCAATTCGTGGATCTTTTGCTCAAGTGTCATAAGCGCTTCCCCCATCGCCTCGACCTGCTGCTCCGTCAGAGAGGCACCTTCCATACGCCGAATGGCCTGACGCTCAAGCAATTGACGCAAGAGTTCCACCAGGCTCAGCACCAACTTGGCGAAACCTTGCTCAATATTCTCGGCAGAACAATCAATACGCTGCGTCGTACCACTTAGAGCCGCTACTTGCTCCTGCAAGACGGGTGAAGCTGATCCGGGTTTATTAATGTTGCTCATGATTTCTCGACGAACTCACTTGCCGGCCACGGGCCACTAACTCTTGCCACAACATCGGGAGGTAAATGCAGAGTGGCAGCCTGTGTTTTGAAGGCGTCTACGGCCGTCCGCTCGATGAGCGCAAAACAGTGTAGACCCTGGGCAGACGTTCGCTCTCGCCAATCGTAAATGAGATCGTTTCCCAAGCCACGGAAAGGCGCAATCGAATTTGCCAAGTCGCGTTGCTGCATGCGACGAGCCTCGAGATATTGAGCCCCAGTGAGTTGGGAATAACTCTCACGGTTGGCCGGAAATTGTCCGTCTTCCGTTGAAGTACGCGAAAGCCGAATGTCCATTTGCACCATGTCGCGCAAACGCTCCAGCGCCTCACCGAAAAAGTCTTTCTGTCGGGACATGTAGCCGAGCAGTTCAGCTTCATTTTCAAGAATAGTCGGAAAACGAAATGGAATAACTGCTGCCTGGGTGAAAATGGCTTGAATGACCTTATGAAACGCCAGTGCTGAGCGCTTGGTAGGCAAACCAAGGATACTATCTATGCTAGGAGTCAGCGAAAAGAAGCACTTCAAACCATCTTGCTCGACGAACTCAACTGGCTCATCTTCAACTCCATGTGCCGGAGCTGACAGGGCCCTTGCTTCGGTAAGACCATAGGCGAGTACCGGCATTTGATGTTCACGTGTGCAGCTTCGGGACGTTCTGCACATTCATCTGTCGCAAGGCCGTTTCTACGGAGGTAAGAATCACATCAAGCCCAACGTAAATGAGGTCCACGCCAGCCAGTGAAATTACCAGGTTTCCGCGGATAATCACGCCCGCATTCAGGACGTGATCAAGAATGTCTAAAAGAGAAGTCTCATCTCCCGGGTCGTTTCCCGTGATAATCACACTGTTGGAATTGCTCGCCATGGTCTACGCGGATGTCCCCGCGGTCTCGCGCGAGACAAAGGAGTACGGCGGCCATGGGCCGGTAGCTTCTATCTGTCGACGATTGGCCCACTCTTCAGAAAATTTCTTCAACAGACTCTCCAGCTTGCGCCGGTCAGCGCGCCTGAGTAAAAGTGATGTCTGCCACTGCAGGCCGCGTTGGCCTCCACTCACTTTGCCCACCTCCGCAGTTTTAACGGCTATTCGCTTGAGCGCTCCGGCGAATCGCTCAATATCGGAGTCGGAGGTTTGGTCGGGTCTTCGCTGTAACAGAACGGCTTTGGCTTTCAGATACTCCTTACCGGTACGGACAGGAGTACGAGTACTTGGCCACTCCGGTTTTTCCTGAACACGGAAAACCTTGATTCCCCATTCATCGGAGTTCTTGATGCGCTTCAGATCCGCCCTCAAGATGCGCTTTCGCGACTCCAGGTCCTCTGCAAGCGAAAGCTCATTGAGAAACACCGTTGCGAACCGCGCCGGCAGGACATCGGCCACTTGCGCAATTGTAGACACTACCCTCTGATGATGAATGCTGGCATTGGCTAACCAGTCCAGGTTTTCCATGTTGCGTTGTAACTGATCGGCAAAATCGGTTCTTGAAACGCGGCTGATCCAGCAAGTCAATCCCGACAACGGCAGGGACTCTACTGCGGAAGCGCCATCGATGCCCACGGTATGGCCGAGATCTTTCGCGATTTTCTGAGTTACGCCATACAGATAGATGACTGTCGGCTTACTCCGCTTTACGCGAGTTGCCATAGTTCCCCTGTAAGAGAGCGCAGTCCTGTTTTTCCTGTGATCTCGTCTGGAAAATTGCGCACGATATAGAGTTCACCTGCTGTGTAGCGCTTCTTCAATTTTGCCAACGTTAAATGTTGCCAATTCATGGATCGGCGACATCGGGGGCATTGTCCCACATCTTGTGCAAACAAGACACGATTGACAAAGATGGAAGCCGGCGACAAGCCGATCTGCTTAAGGTCGAAAATCAGACGTTCTGTCTCGCGGTCGGGTAATGGCTCGGCAAGCAGAACAATGTGAAGGCTTGCTCCTCGTCCGCTTCTGAGGATCTGGACCAACTCGCGGGCACGCTGTCCCAGCTCGGCTATTTTTACTGCGGCATCCCGGGCAACGGCTAGTGTACGGTGCGCTGCCAGGGTTTTCAATAAAGGACGCGTCCAGGCAAGAAGCCGTTCCGGCATGCGGAGCAGCTCCAATGCGTGCCCAGTGGGGGCCATGTCGATCACGACCAGCTGACCGGGCCGGCTTAGCAGCTCCACAATGCGAAAGATAGCAAGCACCTCATCAACCCCGGGAGGGACGATGTCCAACAAGGCCGAGAGCAACTGACGCTCGAAAGAAAGGTCCACGTGAATTCCGCTGACTTCCGACGTGGTCGCATCATCGATGCTTACTCGTATCTCCCTGACCCACTCTCGAAACAACGCTACCGCGTCCATCTCACAAGCACGGAGCTTGGTATCTCCAAGAACGGACTGCAACGCATCGCCAATCGTTACCCCGAAGACATCGTCGAGCGAGGGGGCAGGATCGACAGAGCATATGTCGACAGCAGTCCGTTTCTGTCTTCTTGCGTGAAAGGCCAGTCCGGCAGAGATGGTCGTCTTGCCAACCCCACCTTTCCCCACGGTGAGGGAGAGGGGGACTTTTAGGTCAGGCCATGGAGCGGACCGAAACCGAACTGGTGCACTCTTCGGCGGAGCTATTGCGAATTTGAGCTTCTTACGTTCAAAAACGTGACTCCCAAACTTGGCAAGGCTCTGCACCCCTAGGATCGGGGATCCGGGATCTTCTCCGATCAATAGCGTGCTGTCGGGAAACTTGCGCGACAAGAACTGGCGCGCAGCATTCGTGTGGTGGCTCTTTTTCTTGCAGGTTAAGCAAGTGCTCTTACCGAGCACCGCACGGTTCAGAACAGTCGTTTTGATCACAGCTTCTGAGGAGCTCTCTTTCAACTCCGCAATCGCACGTATCGATTCGTTCAGCGCAAATTTTTCAGGAGTGGTAACAAGAAACAGCTCTGCTGCTGTCCCGAAGGACATCTGAAGAGCCTCTGCCAAGGTTCTCCATTCCGTCAAGAATTGCTGGGCAGGACCGCCTGCTACGCCACCGAAGTGAGCGGCGAGCACTCGATCGCGGCTGGCGGCAAGCTCTAAAAATGAGAGGAAACGCCGGAAGTGGCCCGGCAACTCGAACAGGCGAATGGTGTGGCCGAAGGGTGCTGTATCAACCACGATCCGATGGTACCGGCCCGACTCGACGGTCTGGTGAATGGCTAACAAAGCCGACATCTCTGCCATGCCGGGCAGCGCCGAGTCGATGAGCGGTTCGATGTCACTGCGTGAAAAGATTGCCCCCGCATCAATGACCGATAGAATTTGATCACGGTACTTATTCAAGAATTTGCGAAACAGTTCGACCGAGTCCACCTGCCAAACGTGCAACTTGTGACGCTGGGAGACTGCGATTGTAGAAATTTTCGATGTCAGTTTCTTCTGCAGGACGTCCGCCAGGGAATGCGCCGGGTCAGTGGATATCAGGATGACGCGTTGAGCGCCCTTCTGACGCGCACAGTGCACGGCGTAAGCGCTGGATACTGTTGTCTTACCGACCCCGCCTTTTCCTAGGAAGAACGCGAGTTGGGGCACGCCGTTATTTTAGCGAAGTCATTTACCGCCTGCTGCGTAATGCGAGGTTTACGACCGAGTGCCCACAAAATGGAAGTAGACATCCTGCTTGGAAGGAATTGCGACGCCATCTCTCGTTGCCGGCTTGAAACGCCAGTTCTCTAGCACAGCGATTGCTTGTTCATCCAGGCCATTTCCAAGCCCGCGAACCAGAATCTTATTCGTGACCTGTCCCTGCTCGTCAATGGTCACTTCGACAATCACATCACCTTCGAAGCCCCGCGGCAGCTTCGGCGTGTACACCTGCGGCTGAGGTCCAGTCACAGGCAGAGCGGGCTTGATCTCAAACCCGGTTGCGGAGCCCTCATACAGAGATCCGAAAGGCGAACCTGCACTGGCCGACTCGGTCGACGATCCCGCAGTTGCAGATGCCGATTGTGTTGCAATGTTGCCCGCATCGCCGCGCACAAGCCTGCCGATTGCATGTTTTGCATGAGACCTCTTTCTCGCGTACCGCACTGCGTCCCTTGGAGCAATCTGACTGTGTTCGTGCTGTTCCAAGTCCCCCGATCCTTGCCGAGCGAGGAACATCGGCGTTATTAAGCTTCCTCGTTGTCCGGCTCGCACCGAACTGTGACGCACGAATGTAGGTGCAGGGCGGTAGAAGACGGCGACGACGAGAAGTCCGTGAAACACGACGGACGTCATCATTGCTATGACGGGACGTCTTCGCTTTGGAATCGACTCGGCGAACATGGCGGACTACTTGTCCTATTAGACGACACAAATTCGTATTAGCAACCGGCAAAATCGTCGTCGCTGGAACGACCTCGCTCTGCAGGTTACTCTTTGCTGCAAGTACCTCTCTTTGTGCAGCTTACGCTTAACTCATTATCCAATGGTGTAGAAGCATGCCACGTGCGGGCCGGCTGCGATCGAGCAAGCGGCGTGTACGCGACAGTAATAAATTGCAATCGTGCTTGTGATCAGGATGTACAGGTCACAGAAGCAACAATGGCGCTACGTCCGAAGTGAATCACAACGACGGCCATCAATGCCAATGAGAGAACCACGAATCAGGTTCAGGTCGGTCGTTCAGTCTTCCCAGAAGCACGAATACAGGTTCTCGTTATCCCAGAAATATCGGCTTCCCGCCAGGAGAAGCCGCGTAAAATTGCGGTGACCACAAGTTCATCATGAGACCTGCATCCAGCCTCGCCCTGAATTCTGAGAGGCTCTTCGAGGGCTTCGAGAATCTCATGCCCTTTCGCGTCCAGGACATACTGCTGGTTTCGAGCCTATATGACTCTTTTATCCTCCGCGAGGACGGGCGCCTGAACGAACTGCTCGTCGGCGAATCTCTTGAGCTGAACTTGCAACAGATTCCCGGAATCACTCATGTTTCCAGCGGGGCCGAGGCGTTAGCCCGCTGGGAGCCGCGCTTCAATCTAATCGTCACCAATCTTGAACTCGGTGACATGCATGCCGCGCAATTGGCGCGGAAAGTCAAAGAGTCGGGGCTAGACGTGCCAGTCGTCGTACTCGCTTACGACTATCTGGAGATCAAGAACTTCCTTTCCCGCAACCCCAGCACCGATATTGAGCGAATATTCCTATGGCAAGGAAACATCCGCATCTTGATCTCGATCGTGAAATTCATCGAAGACTTGAAGAATGTTGAGCACGACACTACTAACGTGGGAGTTCCCGTTATCCTCGTGGTCGAAGATGACATTCGTTACTACTCCTCCTTTCTGCCGGTCATTTACACGGAACTGATCACACAGTCTCGACGTCTGCTGCGTGAAGGGATCAATGTTGCTCACAAGCTCATGCGCATGCGCGCGCGACCCAAGATTCTGCTGGCATCCAGTTATGAAGAAGCGGAATCATGCATAAGTAAGTACCACAATCATCTTTTGGGTGTCGTTTCAGACGTCGAATTTCCCCACGCTGGCGAGTTACGGGCGGAGGCGGGATTCGAATTGGTTCGCACTATCCGTGGGTTGGTGCCAGATGCTCCGATCGTGCTTCAGTCCAGCCGCGCGGAGTTTAAGGCCCGCGCGCACGCAGAGGGATGCTCATTCCTGCGAAAGCGCTCCCCTACTCTGTTACGAGATCTGCGCCGCCTTCTGGCCGATCAATTCGCGTTTGGCGACTTCGTCTTTCGCCGGCCGGACCACTCGGAAGTGGCGCGAGCTAATGATTTGAATGGCCTTGAAGAACTATTGCAGTCAGTCCCGTGCGAAAGCATTGCTTACCACGCTCAGAGCAATCACTTTTCGCGATGGATGCGCGCCAGGACAGAGTTCGCCTTAGCCCAAAGACTCAGGCCGCGCAAGGTTTCAGACTTCCCGACCGTGGAGCACCTCCGTCGCGAATTGATCGATTCCATCGCCGAATACCGGGTGGAGCAGAGCCAAGGTCTCATCGGAGACTTTGACGCGGGTACGCTGAAATCTGGGGACTCTTTTTTCCTCCGCATTGGCGGCGGTTCCTTGGGAGGTAAGGCCAGGGGCTTAGCTTTCGTTCGACAACTGCTCCACAACCGGCGCATGGCAAAGCGCTTTGCAGGGGTGCGCATAGCTGTGCCGCCAACGGTAGTCCTTTCCACCGATATCTTTGACCGCTTTCTGACGGAAAACAACCTGCTCGATTTCGCTATGCACGCCACCGACGATGCTGAGATGATCAGCGCTTCCTGGCCGCGTCTCTGCCATCTTTCGTGCGGGAAAACCTCATCACCTACCTTGGCGAAGCAAACTACCCGTTGGCCGTCCGCTCCTCGAGTTTGCTGGAAGACTCGCAATACCAGCCATTCACCGGCGTCTACGAGACGTACATGTTGTCCAACCAGCACCCCGACCTTGATGTGCGTTTGCAGCAATTGATGGAAGCGATCAAGTTGGTGTACGCCTCGACGTTTCATCAACACGCTAAAGCCTATGTGCGGGCTACACCATACCGACTTGAAGAAGAAAAGATGGCCGTCATCCTGCAGGAGGTAATCGGGGCGCGGCACCAGCAGCGCTTTTATCCCAACGTGTCAGGAGTGGTACGCTCGCACAATTTCTACCCAATAATGCCAGCGCGAGCTCAGGACGGAATAGCTGCAGTAGCTCTTGGCATGGGTCGAGAAGTGGTAGATGGGGGCAAGTGCCTCACGTTTTGTCCCCGCTTCCCGAAGAACATTCTTCAACTCTCTTCGGTGGAAGACATTCTCGCGAACTCGCAATCGGAGTTCTGGGCTCTGCACTTGCAACATCTCGAACCCCAGAAAGATCCGCTTGCTGATCTGCGTGAATCACGCTTCGGACTCGATGTTGCCGAAGCAGATGGAACGCTCAATTTCGTGGGTTCGACCTACTCCAATGACAATAATGCGGTTTACGATGGCCTAAGCAGGCCCGGCGTGCGCGTCGTGAGTTTTGCCCCGATTCTCAAATACAGCGTCTTTCCTCTCGCCGATATCCTTGTCCAACTGAGCACGATTGCAGAAAATGCATTTGCGCGACCGGTGGAAATAGAATTCGCAGTTCGCCTGCCGCAAGTTTCCGATGAAAGTGCGGATTTCGGGTTTCTTCAAATTCGCCCGCTGGTCCTTTCGCGCGAAGGCGAGGAACTCAGGATTGACGACGTGGACCCTTCCCGACTGCTTTGTCAAAGCTCACAGGTCCTCGGCGGCGGGCGCATAGCGGATTTGCGGGATGTGGTTGTAGTGGACTTCCACCGTTTCGAGCGTTCGCGAAGTCAACAGGTGGCGCGCGCCGTTGCTCACCTTAATGCCAAGCTCACGGATGAGGGACTCCCCTACCTGCTGATAGGTGTTGGGCGATGGGGATCCAATGATCCATGGCTCGGAATCCCGGTGGAGTGGGATGAAATCTCAGGAGCGCGAATCATTGTTGAAGCTGGATTCCGCGACTTTCGCGTCACCCCGTCCCAAGGGAGTCATTTCTTCCAAAATCTCACCGCTTTTCAAACCGGCTACTTTACCGTGAATCCGGACGCTGGCGAGGGCTTCGTGGATTGGGAGTGGTTGGGTACCAATCCAGCGTTGGACGAGCGAGATTGCGTCCGTCATCTCCGGTTCCAAGCCCCGCTAGTTGCTGTGATGAACAGTCGCACCGGCCAGGGAGTAATCTTCAAGCCGGATCTCTAGAACTCGAACCATTTTTTTGTTACGCCCCATTGCAATGAAAGTTCGTGCGTCACCAGTCGAGTCATCGGGCATGGGCATCTCAGGATTTTCGATGCTAGTTGCGAAGTCCGTTAGAGAGCGAGCGGTGTCTTAGGTCTTGCTTCATGGATGTGGCCACGCGCATACATCGGGTGAGTGACGCACGCGCCGCTTTCATCAGGTAAAAAGGGTTCACCGCGCGTTTCCACGAACTAATCTGGTTTACACCCTCAAACAACAGACTTACGTTTCATTTCGAATATTTTTTCATTTGCTATTGTTTGTTTGCTTTCCCGTTTCTAACTGTGGTAAAAAGCACATCTCGTTCCAGTAACTCACCGCTGTGGGGGCGTGGTATATGAAGTCAGTAACTCAATTCCTGTTGGTTGTCGTCTTGTTATCCGTCATCGGCAGTGCACATTTCTTGTTCGGGCAAGGAACGGATTTGGGCACGATTCGGGGTCAGGTGACCGACTCCTCGGGTGCCGTTGTTCCCAACGCCAAAGTGGTGATTCTCGACTTAGGGACGAACACGCCACGCGAGACGAAAACCAATTCCCAAGGCGAATACCGCATCTTTGGTCTGAGCTCCGGCGAGTACAAAGTGTCAGTGTCGATGACCGGAATGGGCACAACCGAGGTCAGAGGGATTCGGTTGAACGGCAGTGATGTGGTAAGCGCCGATGCCGTCTTGAAGGTAGCGTCGGCCACCGAGGTAGTAGCGGTTACTTCAGAAGCTCCCCTCGTGAACACCGAAGATCAGACGATATCCGATACCATTACCAGCCAAGCGGTAATTGATCTTCCTCGTGACAGCCGCAACGTGTATTCGTTTCTCTACCTGAATCCCAACATCACCCAATCGGGAACGGACGGCTCTTTCAAATTCCTGGGTGCACAAAGTTATGGCGCGAATTTCGCACTGGATGGGCAGCGCTCGAACGGCGGAATTTTCGGTGAGCCCACTGGAAGTCAGCCCTCTCTCGAAGCCGTTGGAGACATCAACGTCCTTTCCAATGACTTCAGCGCGGAGTATGCGGGGATCGCGAATATACGAGTCACGACTAAGCGCGGCGGCGCTGGATACCATGGTTCCATCTTCTACAACAATAAGAACTCAGCTTTGGCAGCCTGGACAGTTCAAGACTTGAACGGCAAGGCCGACTTCGCTCCCACTGCATTTCAGAACAAGTATCCCAATCCGTACTTCAACATTACAGACGTTGGCGCCTCGATCGGCGGGCCCATCCCAAAGCTCGGTAAGACCTGGTTCTTTGCAGCTTATGAAAGGGATTGGACAGTCCAGCCAGTAAATCTTCTAAACAGCAATCTGCCTCACCCGAGCCTGTGGGCCGGAGACTTCACGCAAGTCGACGATGCCAGTAAGCCAGTGGTACCTGCGGGCGTCACGCTAACGCCGCAGGAACTTGCAAACAACACGACCGTCGCTTGTCTTGATGATGACGGGGACCCAACAACTCCTTGCACACCGGCTACGGTTTTCACGCGCATTCCATCCCGATTGCTCAATCCCACCGTTCAAAAGCTAATCGGGACTTACTTCCCCAAGATTGGACTTTCGGCTCCCATCGACTCCTCGACGGGAAAGGTGCCCGATTTTGCGACGAATGTTCCCGGGCGGTCAGTTCAGGACCTGGGAACTCTGAGAGTGGACCACGACTTCAGCGAGAAAGACCGAGTTTACGTGGTCTACAACGCTGCTGGCCAAACCCAGGCGAATACCTTCGTTCAAAGTCCTTATACAGGCCTTGGGCTGACGCAAAATGATCGGAGAAATGACACCGTTTCGGTCTCCTACACGCACATGTTCAGCAACAGCGTGATCAATGAAGCGCGCGGTGGATTCAACAAGCAGAAGCTGCGTAGGCACAGTAATACGACGCTTGGCGGATTTCTTTCGAGCATCGGATTCGATCAATCGGATATCGATGCTTATGGAGCGGTAGTAGGAGCCAATGAGCTCAAGACATTCGGTCATCCCGCAATCAACTTCAATGGCGCCTTTGCAACTTTCCAGAATGGAGGCCGTAACACCGACCGACCGCTGGATCAGAATCTTGCCACTTTTGGAGACACGCTCACCTGGGTAGTGGGCAAGCACAACTTCAAAATGGGCGCCGACTTCGTGCGCAACGCCGCGATCGATGGTTTTGCTGTGAACCGCGGGAACCCTAGAGGTGCGATGACCTACACCGGCGACATCGGCGTGACAGATCCATTCGCGGATTTCATCATGGGATTGCCGCCCACCAGTGTGACCTACATCAATGCTCCACGGCCTGCGATGGACGTCTACAACTGGGAGCAGGGCTTCTTTTTCCAGGACGACTGGAAAGTTACGCCACGACTCACATTGAACTTAGGGTTGCGATATGAGTTGATCACTCCGTTCATCGAAAACCATGACCTTCTGGTCAATTTCGATCCAAACTTTGTTGATCCGACCACTGGCTTGAAAGGTCGCTTCATCATACCTTCCGATAAAACCCTGCCGTTCCTTGATACCCGCATACCGCAACAGCGGCCCGTGGTGTTAGCATCCCAATCCGGGCTGGACATCGGTCGTGGACTGGTTCGAACCGATAAGAACAACTTTGCGCCGAGAATCGGGTTTGCGCTTCGGTTGTCGGAGAAATCAGTGTTGCGTGGGGGTTATGGATTCTACTTCCCAACTTCCGCCGCCCAGGGCATACGAGATCCAATTGCCACCAACCCCTTCAACCAGGGCTTGACCAAGCGCGATACTGATGCAGATGGAAACCCTGCCCCCACACCGCTGAACGGCTGGCCGGGCAATGCGCATGGCTTCAGCCCTCTGAATGGCGGCATTGTGGCTACCGGATTTGGCGGCTTGCCTGCAATTAACGCGGTGCCCTTTGGTCTACGACAGCCGCGCATTCAGCAATACAATGTAACCTACGAGCGAGAAATCGTCCGGGACACGTCGTTACGTTTATCCTATCTGGGCAGCACGCTGAGCGGACTGATTGCTGGAACGGACTTGAACGCGATCAGGCCCAGTGATGTTCCTTTTGGTACCACGACCGGCGACGGCGTTACGCCTTGCACACCCGGCGATGATTGCGATTATTCACCCGCCGATTTGGCACGGCAACCGTTCCCGGGTCTGGGCGATTTCCTGCTAAGTTACGGGAACTTCGGACATGGCCGTTCGAACGCGTTTCAGACCCAGTTGGAGCATCGTTTCTCGCATGGCCTCATGCTCAATGTTTCGTACACTTATCTCGATCAGAAATCGACTGGGCTTGACACCGGGAACTCGAGTCTGGGTGGCATTGCCTATAACGATTTCCAGCCCAATCATGATTACGGGCAAGAGGCATTCGTTCCAAAGAATCGATTTGTAGCTTACGGTGTTTACGAACTGCCGGTGGGACGCGGTAGAAAATTCGGATCGTCATTTTCACGTTGGGTCGACGCCTTCGTTGGCGGCTGGCAAACCAGCTTCAACATGTTTGCCAAGACGGGTACAGGTTTCACACCGTTCTGGCTTTGCGATAACTGCGGTCCAGCCGTACCAGGCAATGTCGGTGTTGCTTCCCTCGATGCTACCGGCGATTTCAATGCTGAGCCATCCTTTCGGCCCACCGTCATCGGCAACTTCAATAAGCGGAGTGGTGACCAGATCTGGGATCCGAATGCCTTCGGACTGCCCCCTCTTGGAGCTGACGTGTTCGATAACCCCCAAATTGCAAAGCGCAATTTGTTGTACGGTCCGGGGACTTGGGGCGTCAATCTGGGTGTGCATAAAAACTTCCGTTTTGGAGAGCGCGTGAACGCTGAGCTCGGTGCGGACATCAACAACGTGTTCAACCATCCCCTGTGGTCACCCGACAGCGACTACGGCGGGGGCGGCGGGCCATTCGCTTTCCTGGGCGACTTCAATATCGGAGTCAACCCCACCACGCTACAGCCATTTATCAGTGATGTAACTCCGAATACGGACTTCGGACGACTGATCCAAACCTTTACGCAAGAAGGTGTGGACAGCCGTCGAACCATACGTTTACGCCTTCGGATCACGTTCTAGCTTTTCGGTGTTTGCAACAAACGGTGGCCGCGACGTGAAGCAACGTCGGTGGGCGGCCACCTTTGATTTCAGGCGAAGGAACGCGGCCCAAGACTTTCCATACTCACCAAAAGCTTACTGGCAGGATTGATGAAGCAGGCCATTCTCACCACAGTTCTAATCACTCTATTTCTTACCTGTGTTGAAGCCCAGCGTCCCGGCGATTTTCGCGTAATCGGCCCGGGAGGCGGCGGTGCGATGTTCAATCCCACCATTAGCCCGCACGATTCCAACACCGTACTGATCTCATGCGACATGACCGGTTCCTACATTACGCATGATGGTGGTCAAAACTGGCGAATGTTCAACCTTCGCGGTGTGGTGAACTTTTTTGCCTTCGATCCTCTCGATGCCAAGACCATGTATGCGCATGCCACGGGTCTGTGGCGCAGCGCGGATGGTGGAGAACATTGGAATCTGGTTTATCCCAGCCCAGACTCGCTCAAAGGTGTGAAGATGAGTTCCGACCACGCCGACGAGCAACTTCTCGCCGAACCTGATCCGCTAGGTGTCATTGCGGCGCTGGCCATCGATCCGGCCGACTCAAAGATCCTTTACGTGGCGGCGGGTCCGAAGGAGAGTCAAGCGCTGTTCGTGTCCCACGATTCTGGCAGTACTTGGGCGAAGCAGGTTAATCTGCCCGAGAAGCCGCGGCACATCTGGATAGATCGGCGCTCGTCGCCGGAATCACGCACTCTGTTTATCGCGGGAACGCAGGCCATTACCGTCGTTTCCGGCACTAAATCGCGCAGCCTTGCGCTACCCACGGGTATCTCAGAGACGTCGCTGGGTTTTGGCTCAGGAGCGCAGCCAACCATTTACGCCACTTCCAAAGAGGCGATCTTTGTTTCTGTTGATGGCGGCGAGAACTGGCAAAAGCGTACCCTTTCTGGGCAGGGCGCAGCATTGCGAGCTATAGCGACGAGTTTGCTGCACCCGGAAGTGGCCTACGTCTCCTATAGCAACCTGAAAGCTGATGGGAAGACATGGCTTGGGGTTGCGAAGACTACCGACTCCGGGCGCACATGGAAGCTAGTTTGGAAGGAAGATGACATCCCAGCTAAGAATATTCATGACGCATGGATCACCGAGCGCTTTGGGCCGGGATGGGGCGAGAATCCATTGAATATGACCGTAGCAGAGCAGGACCCGAATCTCGCCTACGGAACCGACCTGGGCCGAACGCTACGCACGACCGATGGCGGCGCGACATGGACGGCGTTGTACTCACATAAAATGGACAATGCCGGATGGGCAACGACGGGTCTCAACGTCACTACTAGCTACGGAATCCATTTCGATCCATTCGATGCGAAACGGCAGTTCATCACCTACACAGACATAGGGCTGTTTCGCAGCGAAGATGGCGCCGCCTCGTGGACGAGTTCCACTGCCGGCGTTCCACGCGACTGGCTGAATACCACCTATTGGGTGGTATTTGATCCCAAGGTGCGCGGCAGGGCGTGGAGTGTGAACAGTTACACCCACGATCTTCCGCGTCCGAAGATGTGGCGACACAACTCGGTGCTGAACTACAAGGGTGGAGTTTGCCGGAGCGACGATGGCGGAAGGACGTGGCAGAAATCGAATGACGGCATGGATCAAACCGCAGCAACCCACATCCTGCTGGATCCCACGAGTCCAGTCGAGGCGAGGGTTCTTTATGTTGCGGGATTCGGGCGCGGAGTTTACAAGAGTTCAGATGGTGGACGAAGCTGGAGCTTGAAGAATCAGGGAATCACGCAGTCTCAACCATTTGTTTGGAGACTGGCACAGAGTTCCGACGGGACACTCTACGCTGTAATCGCGCGCCGTTCGGAGGATGGTAGCATCGGCAATAGCGGAGATGGCGCGCTTTACCGCTCTACGGACGGTGCAGCGCACTGGGAACCAGTACCGTTGCCCCAGGGAACCAATGGACCGAATGGTCTCGCGGTCGATCCGCAGTCTCCCAACCGTTTGTACTTGGCGGCGTGGGCGAGGGCCACCGGGAGTCATGGAGAGGGCGGTGGGATATTTTTGTCCGAGGACGGCGGCAAGAGCTGGAAACAGATCATGGAGAGAGATGAGCATATTTACGACGTCACGATCGACTCGGGCGATTCTAATGTGCTCTATGCTGCAGGGTTCGAGTCTTCCGCATGGCGCTCGTCCGATCGCGGTGTGCATTGGACGCGTGTCCCAGGTTTCAATTTTAAATGGGGCCACAGAGTGATTCCGGACCCGCAGGATCGGGATAAGATCTACATTACAACGTTTGGTGGTAGCGTGTGGCATGGCTCGGTGACTGGGCAGGCACGACCGTTGGACATCGCCACACCTGCGCTTGAACCGGCCCGATAATCCAGACCTAGGAGTCAGTGTGATCACTCGCCGTGAGTGGCTATATAGCAGCGTGGGAGTAATTGCCGGAACGGGACTAAAGAACGCCTGGCCCGAAGCAGAGCCACCGGAAAAGAGACCTGCGCCGAAACCTCTGGAGCTCTCTCAGTATGAACCCAAGAGCATGCTCCAAGTGCACCAGTCGCATGTGCCCCGCTCCAAGTTCCCTCTAATCGATTTCCACACTCACATATCTGTGTCGGCAAAATCGGAGAAAGGGGTTGCGCTCTCGCCGGAGCGTGAATATCTTGGCACGCCTCACGAATTGCTCGCCGTCATGGACCGCACGAATATCCAAACCATGGTCAACCTGACGGGGGGTTACGAGAAGGGGCTCCAGGATGCGGTCGCGAAATACGATCGAGCCTATCCGGGCCGCTTTTTAACCTTCACTGAGCCCTCGTACTCTCATTTTAAGGAATCCAACTATCCCGTCTTGCAAGCGCAAGCGATTGAGCAGGCACATCGCGACGGGGCCAGAGGGCTGAAGATTCTGAAGACGCTTGGGCTTTACCTGCGCGAGAATATCACTTCAGGCGCGCTGGTGAAGATCGATGATCCGCGATTCGATCCCATGTGGGCGGCGTGCGGGCAGCTCAACATGCCGGTCGCCATGCATGTCTCTGACCCGGTCGCCTTCTTCACTCCGACTGACCGGTTCAATGAACGCTACGAAGAATTGAATAACCATCCAGACTGGTCGTTCTACGGAGGCGATTTCCCCAGCAACGCTGAATTACTTGAAGCTCGAAACCGAGTTATAGCGCGTCATCCCAAGACTACGTTCGTGACCTTGCATTTCGGGAATTTCTCAGAGAACCTGCAGAACGTGTCGGAGAACCTCAACAGATTTCCGAATATGTATGTGGATATGGCTGCAAGGATCGGCGAACTTGGGAGACAGCCGTACACCTCAAAAAAGTTCTTTGATAAATATCAGGATCGTATCCTCTTCGCGACCGACGCGACCCCGCATGGAGATGCGTTTCCTCAGCAAGTCTTCAATGACCAACTCTACGAAATCTACTACCGGTTCTTGGAAACGGAGGACGAGTACTTCGATTACGCTCCGGCGCGAATACCGCCCCAGGGGCGCTGGCGCATATACGGAATCAATTTGTCAGATGACATACTACGCAAGGTTTACCACGACAACGCAGCACGCCTATTAAGAGTGTAGATGCAGGTTCGAGTTGGTGGATTGTGTAGGGCGGGGCTGCTGCCGAGGGAACCGAATGCGAACCTCTGATTTCTCGGAGCCCTGTTGCTCCGCGCTCGGCTTTTCTGTTCGATGAGATCCAAAACCTTCCGCCGCCGCTGTTCGGAAACAAACGGGAGTCCCTGGAGCCCCGCATCAATCTAGTCCTCACCGTCCTGAGCGCACTCAACGAGGCTGCCTACGGGAAATTGGAGCTATGAGACGACGTGATTTTATGTCTGCCATGGTAGCGATGGCTTTGGCCTCAGCCTGGCCCGCAAGATCTGAACTCTCAGTACGCCATCCACGGCTCTTGATCGCCGAGAGAGATGCATTTACGGGGCTTCGCCTGTTAAACGCGCGCTATGCTGCGGGCCTCCGCCCCTCGGAGGATATGGAAGGTTGGGCGCTTTCCTGGCAACTTACGCGAAAAGACATTTTTGCGGAGCGTGCTTTGGCCGAAATGAACAAGAAGCATATCGCTGCCCAGGGGAAGCCCTCAAGATCGTGGGTAGATTATGCGCGCTGGGCACTTGCCTTCGATTGGCTTTTTGATTATCGCGGCTTTGATCGTGCGTTGAAAAACCGGATTGCCGGCGAGTTGCGGGACGGCGCTGCGCAGATGCTCTCAAGTGCCGACTTCAAAGACCCTGGCCAATTTTCTTACCACAATTATGCGCTGCGGTATCTGGCATTGGTTGCATTCGCCTCAGCCGCGCTGGAGGGAGATCCTAGTTTCGTTGAGCAATGCAGGCCATGGCGCGAGAAGATCACCAAGTGTCTATGGAATGTGCTGGACGTTTCCGAGATAGTGACGCCCGAAGGCAGCTACCATGAATCGCTGGATTACATGCGGATTACCTGGGCATCGCTCGTTCTGATCGCTGAGTTACAAAGGACGACCACGGGCGTGGACCCCGCCCAACAATTTTCGATGTTCCGGAACATCGGCAACACGTACCTCTACAAGCTTCTTCCCGACGGTACACCGTCACGCGAGGGCGACAATGAGTATCCGGTTCTCGATTCTCGCGACACGGCTCTAGTAGGCTATGCGGTAAATCGATTCAAGGACCCTTACAGCGCCTGGCTACTTCGCCGGAGCGGATTCTTCACGAAGGAATGGGTGCTGCCGGTGCTGCAGTTTCTGTGGGACGATCCTGAGGTCACGCCGCGGAATCCTGCCGGTGACGGTGAGCAGAAGCTGCCGCGCCAATGCTTTTTCCCAGGCGTAGGGCACCTGGTTATGAGGGATGGATGGACTCCTGAATCCACATGGATTGAATTCGATTGCGGTCCATACTTTGCGAAGCATCAGCATCTTGATCAAAACCAGATCACGATCTATCGCGGCGGTTATCTCGCGATCGACAGCGGCGCTGACTATACGGACACGGAGAGTCCCCATTACCTGAATTATTACCGCCGAACGGTCGCGCACAATTCGGTGTTGGTCTACGACCCCGCGGAAAATTTTTTTTGGTCCGACAATCTGCTGTCCGCCACCAATGACGGTGGTCAGCGCATGGATTCATCACGTTTCTGGAATAGCATTCGAAGCCGCACGGATTGGGAGCGCACGCGCGATCTATGGGATCTCGGCTCTATGCGTGTAGTGGACTACGAGCCCGGCCGATATCACTATGCTATGGGAGATGCCAGCAAGGCATACTCCGCCAACAAGGTCAGGCGCTTCACCCGAGAAATTCTGTACGTTCCCGGGCACAGCGTTCTCTTTGTTTATGATCGGGTCATCAGCAGAAACAGCAATTTCAAAAAAGCATGGCTTCTACATGGAGTAAACGAACCGAGCGTCGAGCAGCATCCGGCAGAGGCGTCCCGTGCGGCGCAGGAGTTTCGGAATGCCAAGACTTTCCGCTTCAGGGAGGGCTCGGGAGAGCTGCTGGTGCACTGCCTTCTGCCAAAGGAAAGGGCCGTTACCAAACGGGGCGGCTCCGAAAACCAATTTTATACACCGGGCGATGATCACGGAGGTGCGTGGGGAACCGGAGAAAATTGGCCGCTTGAGCCTGCACTGGGCGGGCCATTGCCCGATGATCCTAAACTCCGGCACATGTGGAAAGTCTTTTGGGGACAAGACTTCGACAAAATCCTTCCATCCAATCGTAAGAATGTGATTCCGGGTGGGTGGAGGATTGAGGTTTCACCATCCACTCCGGCCGAAGAGGATTTCTTCCTTCATGTTTTTGAAATCGGTGATGCCGGAAAAACTGGACGGAGATCCGCCGAACTGATCGACGGGGTTAACTTTAAAGGAGCAGCGTTCCAAGCCGGTCCGGTGGTATTGTTTAGTTCCACAAACGACGTGGTCATGCAAGGTGAAGCATCGTTGCCCGATTTCTCTTGCGATTCACTGATTATCACAAGTCTGGAGCCAGAGTCGGTCTACGAATTGAATTTCGGCGGGCTGAATGTATCACCGTCGCCGAAGGCGGTGTTGCCGGGGGTATCGGCGGGAACGGAGCGCCTGCGAACGAATCCCAAAGGCGTGTTGCGCCTTGTGCGACGTAATCTGGGCAATCTGCGTTTGAGGATTGCACGTGTGTAATATTTTCCCAGCAAACAGTGTGCGCGCAATAGTGCATGCAGCAGTCACGCTGCGCGTGTGGCCGCAGTGTCACGGGAACTACTGAGGTCTAAGTATCAAAGAGCAGCCGACCACCACCGTTGCGGCTCCCATGTCATCGCCCCACCCGCGCCCCGCGATTCCCAATTTGCGCTGGTGGATTGGTGGCGTGCTACTTCTATCTACAATCATCAATTATATAGACCGGCAGACCCTGTCGCTACTGGCGCCTTACCTCAAGCTGGAATATCACTGGACCAACACCGATTACGCAAACATCGTGATTGGATTCCGGATCGCGTATTCATTGGGGCAAACGGTTTTCGGCCGTTTCATGGACCGCATCGGCACGCGGCGCGGCTTGTCGATCACAGTTCTTTTCTATTCCGTCGTGTCCGTCCTGACCTCGCTGGCGAGAGGCTTTTACAGTTTCGCCACCTTCCGCTTCCTGCTGGGTGCTGGAGAGTCGGGCAACTGGCCAGCGGCAACGAAAGCAGTTTCTGAGTGGTTTCCCAAGCGCGAACGTGGTCTTGCAACAGCGTTATTTGATAGCGGCTCTTCGGTTGGAGGAGCAGTCGCAGCCTGGTTAATTCTGTGGATTTATTTTCGCTGGGGATGGCGTCCGGCGTTCGCAATTCCCGGAACCCTGGGCTTTCTTTGGCTGATCATCTGGCGCCGGCTCTATCATCCGCCAGAGACTCATCCTAGGATCAGTCCAGCAGAACGAGAGATGATTCTGTCCGACAAAGAGGACGGAAGCACAGCGCCAGCGACTCGGGATCCGCTCGGCTGGCGACTCCTGCTGAAACTGCCGCAAACCTGGGCAGCGGTCCTAGCCAAGGCGTTAACGGATCCGGTCTGGTTTTTTGTTACGGATTGGTTTCCGATTTACCTCGTGGCCAAGGGAATCGAACTGAGGACCGGTCTTATTGCGATCTGGATTCCCTTCCTGGCGGCTGATTTTGGCAATTTCTTCGGCGGATGGATCTCGGGTGTCCTGATCAAACGAGGATGGCCGCTGGGCCGGGCCCGGAAAGCCGTCATCATTTTCGGTGGTCTGGGTGTAACGATGCTCATGCCCACAGTTTTCACGAGCAGATTATCGGTGATCGCACTCCTGTTTGCTCCCGCAACTTTCTCCTATGCTGCTTTCTCCACCATGGCCAATGTGTTGCCCTCAGACCTGTTTTATAGCGAGTCAGTAGCCACTGTTAGTGGAATCAGTGGAACCGCGGCGGGACTCGGAACTATCGTCGCTTTCAAGCTCATCGGACACTTTTCCGACGCACGACAAGCGATGGGAGGCCATTCTTTTGACCCCATCGTGATCGTTGCGGGATTGGTCCCATTCGTCGCGATGATTATCGTCCTTTTCCTCATTCGTAATTCCGAAGCTACGCGACAGGGCCTCGTGCGTTCCGTTTGACGCAACTTTAACCATGAACCGCCACACGGATTCAATTGCGCGGCTGGGCACACTCAAAGAGGTCGAACGCTTCAAACAGCACTTGCGGGAGTTGAGTCTGAACATTCCCTGCGATGGCGAGCTGGTTTGCGGACCAGAAACGCCGCTGCTGCAGCCGCTAGTCAGGGATGCAATCAACATTGGAAACCGGATTGCCGTGCAGCCTATGGAGGGCTGGGATGGAACAGCTGACGGTAATCCAACCGCGAGCACTTTGCGTCGATGGCAGCGTTTTGGGCGAAGCGGCGCGAAATTGATCTGGGGAGGAGAAGCCGTCGCAGTCTCCCATGAAGGACGCGCTAATCCGAATCAACTTGTGGCAGCGTCCCACACTTACGACGGGCTGGCGGCTCTGCGCGAAACTTTGGTCGAAGAGCATCAACGCACCACAGGGTCCGATAGCGACTTGCTGATCGGCTTGCAATTGACGCACTCCGGACGCTTCAGCCGTCCCAATGCGCACGAGAGAAACGAGCCTCGTATTCTGTACCATCACCCCATCCTCGACAGGCGCCAGAGTCTGCCGCATGACTACCCTTTGCTCACCGATGGAGAGATCCGGGCAATCATTGAAGACTTCCATCGTGCCGCAGAAATCGCCTGGAAGTTGGGTTTTCATTTTGTCGACATCAAGCATTGTCACGGATATTTAGGACATGAGTTTCTCAGCGCTCACACCCGCGAAGGCGCTTATGGCGGAACTTTCGAGAACCGCACACGATTTTTGCGCGAAGTGGTAGAGGGAATCCGTGCAACTGTTCCGGGACTGGAAATCGGTGTAAGGCTCTCCGCCTTCGACACCGTGCCCTTCCATGCCGATCCGGAGCGGTCGTCACCCAGGAAACCTGGTCCCGGTGTTGCCGAACATTTTGAGAGCTTCATTCCCTATCGGTGGGGATTTGGAGTCAACCCCCTGCATCCCGATGAAGAGGATTTGACAGAACCGATTCAGTTCCTGGAACTGCTGCAACAATTGAACATTCGCATGGTGAATCTCACTGCCGGCAGTCCTTATTACAATCCTCACATTCAGCGACCAGCACTCTATCCTCCATCGGATGGCTACGAGCCCCCAGAAGACCCACTGATCGGCGTGGCGAGACAAATGAACACGACTCGCCAGTTGAAAGAACTTTTTTCGAATTTGATTTTTGTGGGATCAGCATATACGTACCTGCAGGATTTCTTGCCAAATGTTGCCCAGGCGGCCATTCGCGGGGGATGGGTCGATGTAGTTGGCATAGGTCGAATGGTGCTGACATATCCGGAACTGCTCTGGGACGCCTCCGCCGGCGACGCCATTCAGCACAGGCGTATTTGCCGAACCTTCAGCGATTGCACGACCGCGCCGCGCAATGGATTGCCCTCGGGATGCTATCCCTTGGACAGTTACTACAAGAATTCTGAAGTCGCGGAGCGACTAAACACTCTGAAGAAGCGCTGACGTCACGAATTGTGAGTGTGACTATTGATCAAGCCAGAAACAAACGTCACCAACTTGATAGAACGCCGGAAACTGCGTCGGAAAGTACAAGGCATAGCGGCCGCTTTATTGCCTTTCGAGCACGACGGACGAATCGCGGTGCGTGCCTTTCAGCAGCACCTGGTTGCTACCCAACGCGCGGGTTTAATGAACGCAGTCAATATGGATACAGGTTATGTGAACTACTTGACCGAATCACAGAAGCAGGAGGTTTTACGGTGGACGCGAGATGCCCTTGGCAAGGAGGTGGCATTTGTCGCGGGAGCATACATCGAAGGTTTGGATGGCGATATTGTCAGTTTGTACCGACAACAGATCGATCAAATTTCGGCACTTGGCGGCATTCCAATTCTGTTTCAGACCGCACGATTGAAAGGCCATTCTGGAAGAGAGCTGGCGGCCATCTATCAAGCCGTCTGCCGGGACTACGCGCAGGTACTAGCGTTCGAGTTGGGCCCGATGTTCGGTCCGAGTGGAGAGATTCTGACGCCAGATACCATCCTCCATCTCATGGATATTCCGGAAATCAAAGGAATGAAGCATTCCTCGCTCGACCGACTGATTGAGCTTGAGCGTCTGGCGCTTCGCGATCAACATCGGCCCGACTTTCGCATTTATACAGGGAATGACTTAGGCATTAACATGATCGAGTATGGATCGGATTACCTGCTCGGCCTCGCAACCTTTGCGCCGGAGAAGTTCGCGGAACGCGATCGAATGTGGGAGGAGGGCAACCCCGAATACTATCAACTTTCAGACGCTTTACAGCACCTGGGCAACGTAGCTTTCCGCGCACCCGTTCCAGGGTACAAGCACTCAGCCGCCGTATTCCTGCACCATCTCGGCCAATTACCAACCGATTCGACGCATCCTCGAAACCCACAACGACCTCGGTGGGAATGGGAGATTCTAAGCGATTGTGCGCGACGGCTTGGCTACGCCTTACCTTGATGTCACACGAATAAGTAGAGCTGGCATGGCCTCCGGCTGCAGAGCTCTATTCAGGACTGAACTCCTGCTATTGCGGCAATCCTCCAGCCCCGACGCGCACTCGAATGTTCAGCGTTCCTATCGTCTGCCCGGCGGAAGTCCCAATAAACGTCAGCTCGGCCACGTTGTCGCTCTTCTTGGCCGGCGCATTCAACTCGACCTGAAAG
>JADMIO011189630.1_pt1 | contig 37760 bp, 34 predicted proteins | sample 8958161 | NCBI WGS metagenome assembly JADMIO01 (sample SAMN16585339, study PRJNA669376) | soil metagenome | isolation source: Crop rotation soil | place: USA: Cullars Rotation, Alabama | collected 2011 | reverse complement strand
CGACAACTTGTCCACGTGGAATTCTAAGCTTAGGATCCCAATGTGCTGGAAAGGATCAACGGATAGGCGAGCCGGGGCGGTCGCTTGACGGTCCGGCCAATCGCAAAAACCGTGAAATCGGGAACAGGAATGCGGTGATAGGCCGCCAGTTTTTTCGAGAGCGCCTTGCCGCGCGCCAGCATGAGGCCGCGTGGATTGCACCCGGTATAGGGAAGGCGGAGCAGTTCGAGATAGCTGGCGACATTCTGATCGTACCTCACATCACCGTGGAACTCCACTAACAGGTTGAAAACCACGTCCGGCTTCCAGTCGCCTTCGATCGCATCGCGGATCGGCTTCAACTCGTCCTTGAGGCCGAGCGCACGGACGTCGTGACCGCGAGATCGTAAGGTACTCACCACGTCATACTCGGTCTTCCAGACGTGTATCTCCTTCTCGGAATAGCCCTCGAGCGAGTCCGGCGGCATCAGCTCAGGATGAAGAAGCACCAAGACCTTGAGAGGCTGTTTCGTCTCCTTTACAGCGCGAACCATGGTCGCCTTACCTGGCTATAGAGAGATTTCACGATCTCGGAGGTGAGCCGCAACGTGATGTACCTGCAACTCTGTAAGAGAAACCCTGCGCCCGCGGCGAAGCTGTTGCCCGCAATAATCGAGGCAACTACTCGACACGGACTCATTAAGTCTCCTTTGCGACTTTCGCGCAGAGTTCGAGCAGGCCGGCAGTAACCTCGCGCATGACTTTGCGCATTTCGTCATAGGGTGGATGGAACGGGGTGGAAGCTCGGGTGCGACCAAACTCGAACGTGTATGCGATGGTCTTCCCTTTGCGACGATCCACGAGATGGCGACTGTAAGCGTAGTCGTCTGAGGTGCCCGAGGTGGGATAGAGCCCCACCGATGGTTTCACCGTGTATTCGCGTCCGCGCACCTGGCGGATGGCACCAGACATCTGCTTGCCCATCCGCGATGCAAGCAGCGCGTCGGCCGCTGGGAGGTACTCTCGATACACATTGTCGTTTATCAGCCCGCGCTTTCCATCGTATTTCGGGTTGAGGAAACTCATTTTTGGGTCGTCTGACTGGTTTTCGTCAGTCCCCCAACTGTGCAAGATGGTCTCACCGTAGCTGTGTAGATCAATCAGGTATTGGATACTGGGATATCGATCGAGGAGCCAGATCACGTTGCGCGTCTCGGGCTCGGAGGCTGGGCGGGGACCCACGTAACATTCGTAATCGCTCGGGTTGACGGAACTGCCCACCGTATCTGGAGCAAAGTGGCGCTTGAAATGCCAAAGGAACGGATAGTTGCGGTTGATGTCGACGCCGATAGATTTCGATCCGCGTCCTTTAGGTGGTGGTCGCCGATTTTTCCGCCACCAGGGATATCGTTCCATGCTGAAGTGACGTCCATCCGGATTCACTTGTGGAAATACAACGACATCGAGTTTCTCAACGATCGCGCGCACCTGCGCTGGTGTAAAGACTTTGTGACCCAGCCGGATGCTCCTCTTATCGCGGTATGCACGCAGAAGGCGCATGCCGAAATATATGAGGATGTCTGGGCCACCCCATTCGCGTCCGTGTACCCCGGCAAGAAAGCATACCGTCGGACGCTTCTTGCCGACGCCCGTGCCGATTCGAAATGCGTGGCACTGTCGCTTCTCCCAAGTGCGATAGGGTAGCGCAATGCGCTCAAATGTCTTTGGGTGGTTTTTTTCGCCCAGCACCATCGCGGCCTCGACCTCATCCACGGTGAGGTACCCGCCGGCCCAGATTACATCACCATAGCGACCACGCTTAAGGCGAGACTCGGCTGCGGCACGACCTTCTGCCTGGCGCGCACGCGCTGGGGCGTCGATCTCCTCAAGGAGCTTCACGCCATAGCCCTTCTTCCGGAGCCAGTCGATTCGTTCAGTTGGGATATACGCATCCACAACGATACCGCGACGGGTTTCTTGGACTCCTACAACGACGGCCCGGAACTTATTGCGAAGCTCCGAAAGATGACGCCGATCGCGTCCAGTAACAGCCACGTGTGCTACGGCCATTTTTCGTCTCCGCAATCGCGTCCTATCGCGCCTCAACGTGTTTGTAGAAAGTCTCATGGTAATGCTCTAAGCGACTAACATGATCTCGGTCGGCGTGGATATTGACCGCCTTGGATTGATGCTGGTCGCGGGCCAACCTAAGAACACTTCAGAGCGCGAAGCCACCAGCCGTGTTGGACGTTCTGCTGATGGTCCTTGCTTGGTGGGACGCGAGCTTGGTACGCGCGTCCCTACAAAGCTTGGAGATCGGAATGAGATCAGAAATCCATTCCGCCCATACCACCCATTCCACCGCCACCCGGCATTGGCATGGGTGCCTTATCCTTAGGCCGTTCAGCGATCATTGCCTCGGTGGTGACGAGGAGTGCTCCGACCGATGCCGCGTCCTGCAAGGCAATCCGAACTACTTTTGTCGGATCTACGATGCCCTTGTCGACCAGGTCGCCATAGACTTCAGCTTGAGCATCGAAGCCGTAGTTGCCTGACTTCTCCAGAACCTTCCCGACCACAATCGATCCTTCGACGCCAGCGTTCTCGGCGATTTGGCGGATTGGAGCTTCAAGGGCACGCGCGATAATTCTAACCCCCATCTGGATGTCGGCGTTTTCGGATTTGAGCGCATCGACCGCCTTCTTGGCACGCAGCAGTGCGACACCGCCGCCCGGCACGATCCCTTCCTCAACTGCCGCGCGGGTGGCGTTAAGCGCGTCGTCAACGCGATCTTTTTTCTCCTTGACCTCGACTTCGGTGGAACCGCCGACCTTGATGACGGCAACGCCGCCCGCGAGCTTCGCTTGACGCTCCTGGAGCTTCTCCTTGTCATAATCCGATGTGGTATCCTCAATCTGTTGCTTGATTTGGGCAACGCGGGCTTGGATCTCGGTTTTCTTCCCAGCCCCACTGACAATCGTCGTGTTCTCCTTGTCGATACGCACTCTCTTCGCGCGCCCCAGCATCTCCAAAGTCACGTTCTCGAGCTTAATGCCGAGGTCCTCGGCAATCAGTTGGCCTCCCGTCAGGATGGCGATGTCCTCGAGCATTGCTTTGCGGCGATCGCCGAAGCCCGGTGCCTTGACGGCCGCGACCTTCAGGCCGCCGCGCAATTTATTGACGACAAGTGTGGCGAGTGCCTCGCCTTCGACGTCTTCGGAAATGATCAGGAGCGGACGGCCCGATTGGACCGCGGCTTCAAGGATCGGAAGCATAGCCTGGAGGCTCGACAATTTCTTCTCATGGAGCAAGATGTAGGGATCGTCGAGCTCGGCGATCATCTTGTCGGCATTGGTGATGAAATAGGGCGAGAGATAGCCGCGGTCGAATTGCATACCCTCAACGATTTCGAGCTCCGTCTCGGTGCTCTTGGCCTCCTCAACCGTGATCACGCCCTCATTGCCGACCTTCTGCATGGCCTTGGAGATCATATCGCCGATTTCCTTGTCGCCATTGGCCGCGATAGTGCCGACCTGCGAGATTTCGTCGGATGATTTAATCTTCTTGCTTTGCTTCTTGAGGCTTTCGACGGTGGCATTGACGGCCTGATCGATGCCGCGTTTCATGTCCATCGGGTTCATGCCGGCAGCAACGGCCTTGGCGCCTTCGCGAACGATCGCCGCGGCTAGCACGCAGGCCGTGGTGGTGCCGTCCCCGGCGAGATCATTGGTCTTGGAGGCGACTTCGCGCACCATCTGGGCGCCCATGTTTTCGAACTTGTCCTCGAGCTCGATCTCCTTGGCGACGGTGACGCCGTCCTTGGTCGTGCGCGGCGCACCGTAAGACTTGTCGATGATGACATTGCGGCCCTTGGGGCCAAGCGTGACACGTACTGCGTTGGTGAGGATCTCGACCCCATGCAACATGCGCTCGCGGGCATCGCCCGAGAACCTGATATCTTTTGCGGCCATAGTTAGATTCCTTTCAATCTACAATGATGAAATCTGAATCAGGCGGCCTTCTTGACGGCCGGTCTGCCTTCAAAAACGCCCATGATGTCGGACTCTTTCATGATAAGGAACTCGGTGCCATCGATCTTGACTTCGGTGCCTGACCACTTGCCGAACAGCACGATATCGCCAGGTTTCACGTCGATCGGGATTAATTTGCCGCTCTCATCACGCCCGCCGGGGCCAATGGCGATGATCTCGCCCTGCATCGGCTTTTCCTGTGCGGTGTCTGGAATGATTATGCCTCCCTTAGTCTTGGTGTCTTCCTCGACCCGGCGTACGACTACACGGTCATGTAATGGACGAAACTTCATGAGAGTCCTCCTTGATTGGGTGTGTGAGTGCCAGGCTGATTGCCGGGACCTCTGGCCGCGGTTTGTGAGCAGCAGTTAGCACTCCAGCCGCATTGGCACTCCGATAAGGTGAGTGCTAGCACATTTTTTAAACGGACGTGAGTCGAACTTTTATGACTGTGCGCCTCAATCGCCCTAGATCTTCCGCGTGAGCACAATTCGTAGCGAATTGGCCTGAGAAGTTGAGTTTCCCATCCCGTGCGTGACACTTCACGCAGACCTAAGCGGCGGAAAGCGCGACGCTCTCTGGAGGGAGCTTTTCGTGAGCCGCTAGGAGAGTTGGGTCACTGAGCCAGCAGCTTGAGCAAGATTGCTGAAGCGTACTTACGAGTGCCGCTTCCTGCGGAAATGGCTGCCTTGCTGGCGCAAGCGATTGCGACTATCCTATTGGCTCAGAAGTTGGAGGTAGGAGCGCAGAAGCGCAGCCAAAAAAGCGCAGTAGCTGAGGATCGAGCCTAACTGCCCGCAAACTTCTTGGAAAGCTCATTGATATGATCTGGCCTGGAGAAAGTGGCGACCACCGTCCGTGGGGAAAGGGAGGCAAAACCAGCTTTGACCTGGAGGAGATTCTTCGACAGGGGCGGGGTCTAGTCAGTCAGATCATCTTGGGTGGCGGCCCCGGCAGACCATTTCTGATCGCTGGCGTTCTTGTTGCCTTCGCGGCGATCTGGTCAGCCTTTTACACTGTACCGAGCGACTCCGTCGCTGTTATTCAGCGGTTCGGAAGATATCTCACAGAAGTACCCCCAGGATTGCATCTCAAAATTCCGCTGGGCGTTGATACTGTCACGCTCGTCCCCGTCAAACGGCAATTGAAGCAGGAGTTCGGGTTCACCACTCCAGGCGCCACCGATCCCTACCAGAGCCCTCGCGACGGACAAAAGGAAACCGAGATGGTCACGGGCGATCTGAACGCTGCTCTGGTGGAGTGGGTGGTTCAGTATCGCATCTCGGATCCCGTTAAGTTTCTTTTTCGTGTCCGCGAGCCGAGCGAAACCCTTCGCTATGTTTCTGAATCGGTTATGCGCGCAGTGGTCGGCGACCGGACTGTCGACGAGGTTATTACGATCGGCCGTCAGGAGATCGAGAACGAAGCGCTGGTCAAAATGCAAGAACTCGCTACGAAGTATGAGATGGGGATCAGTATCGATCAGGTCCAGCTAAAAAACATCAATCCGCCTCAGCCAGTTCAAGCATCGTTCAATGAGGTCAACCAGGCTCAACAGGAAAAGGAAAAGCTTATCAATGAGGCCCGGCGCGATTACAACAAAGTGATCCCACTGACAGAAGGAGAAAAGGATCAGCGTATTCGCGAGGCTGATGGGTACAGACTGAAACGGATTAATGAAGCCGAAGGTGATGCAGCTCGCTTCAATGCCTTACTGGAGGAGTATGCAAAGGCACCTGAGGTAACTAAGCGGCGTATCTATCTCGAGACGTTGCAGGAAACTCTGCCGGGCATCCGAGCCAAGATTATTATCGACGAACAGACACAGAGCATCCTGCCATTTTTGAATCTCGGCACTCAAAAGGAAACGCAGCCATGAACAGGACGACTCTTGTTGTCATCCTGGCTGGTGTCGCAGTTGTGGCCTACACGGCATCAAGCTTCTTCTATGTGGTGAGTGAGGTCGAACAGGTAATCGTCACCCAGTTCGGCAAACCTGTAGGCGAGCCGGTGATCACTGCCGGCCTGAAGGTCAAGGTACCTTTCGTGCAAGCTGTTAATCCGATCGACAAGCGCATTCTCGAGTGGGATGGCAGCCCGTCCGACATGCCAACAAAGGATAAGCTCTACGTTGCCGTTGATCTCTTCGCACGTTGGCGAATTGTCGATCCTCTCCAGTACTTTCTCAGATTGCGCGACGAACGCAGCGCCCAGTCCCGCTTAGATGACATACTGGGCAGCGAAACTCGCAATGCGGTCGCAAAACACGAGCTTATCGAAATAATCCGAACCACTAGGGATCGTGTACCCTTGCGCGATGCAACGCTGACAGATGCTGAAAAAGACTTCGGAGCGCTGGTACCGATCCAGAAGGGCCGCAGAATGGTCGAGCAGGAGATCTTTCGGGCAGCGGCTGACAAGGTCAAAGTATTCGGCATAGAATTGCTCGATATCAGATTCAAGCGGATCAACTATAATGAGAGCGTGCGCCCGAAAATCTATGACCGCATGATTAGCGAACGGCGCCAGATTGCCGAACGGTTCTTGTCAGAAGGCAACGGCGAGGCTGCCCGTATCCGCGGCAACCGCATTCGCGATTTGAACAAGATCCAATCTGAAGCCTATAGGCAAGTCGAAGAAATCCGGGGCGTAGCTGATGCCGAGGCGACCTCGATTTACGCACGTGCATACAATCAGAGTCCCCAGGCGGTCGAGTTCTACGAGTTCACCCGAACCATGCAAGCCTACAAATCCATAATCACCAACGACTCGACCTTAGTTTTTTCGACGAACAGCGATCTTTTCAAGTTTCTCAAGGGGATGTCTCCAAGTGGCCAAATGCCCACCCCAAGAATTCAGGATAGCGTCAACTAATTGTTTGCGGGCTAAGTCGTTGAGGGACTTTTGATGCACGCGCCTGGCGATCTTGCTGTTGGAGATCAATATGAGCGTTGTGGGTGCCATTGGGCCGCTGCCAACCGCCGCCTCGCCGCAATCATGGTTGCTTTGCCGCGCGTTTTGAACAAGTGATGAATAAGTTGTTCACTGCCATGTACACGTTGACAGGTCAACTATGGCCGCAATCGAAAGAAGAAGCGATGTCGAACCTGTTCGATTTGTTAGGCGCGATGCTGCCCGGGTGAAGTAATGCGCGGCGGTCATAATCGCCAAGCATGGAGCGATCTAGGTGCACCTATAGAAGCCCATTGGGGTTGCCAATAAGTAGCTATCACGTCGATTGTCAAACTTCGGGAGGCTGACATGTGTGGTATTGTTGCGGTCTTCTCACGTCGCGATCCGATTGCAACAGAGACAATCCAAAGGGCTACTCGACGACTTTCTCATCGGGGTCCTGACGGTCAGCGCCATTGGATCAGCGCGGACCGCCGGATTGCACTTGGTCATGCGCGGCTCAGCATCATCGATCTTACGACCGGAGATCAGCCAATAGCGAGCGAGGATGAAAGGATCCGGATCGTAGCAAATGGCGAGTTCTATGGCTACGAGGCGATTCAGCGTGAACTCGAACGCTCAGGTCACCACCTGTGCACTCGTTCTGATAGCGAGATTGCGCTGCACCTCTACGAAGACCTCGGCACACAGTGCCTGCATCGGCTGCGAGGTGAATTTGCCTTTGTAATTTGGGATGAGACCAATAGGGTGATGTTTGCGGCCCGCGACCGCTTCGGTATTAAGCCACTGTTCTATGCATATTACCAGGACACGATCTACTTAGCCTCCGAAGTAAAAGCCTTGTTTGCGGCTGGCGTGCCGGCTCGGTGGGATTCTGAATCCGTCTATCACACCGTCGAATTTGGCGGACACCAGGTGCGAACCCTGTTTGATGGCATTTTCCGGGTTCCTCCCGGCCACTATCTGATCGTGACCGACCAACACACGCAGCTTAATCAGTACTGGGATTTCAACTACCCAAAGTCCGGTGGCAACGGAGCGCGGCGATCCGATTCCGACTACGCTGCGGAGTTCCGAGAAACATTGGAGGACGCGGTTCGCATCCGCCTGCGCGCCGACGTCCCTGTTGGTTGCTATTTGAGTGGCGGTCTCGACTCATGCTCTGTGCTCGGCCTTGCGGCGAGGCATCATCACGAGCCAATCCGCGCTTTCACCCTGACATTTGACCACGCAGATTACGATGAGGAAGCACAAGCAAAGGAGATGGCGGCAAGAGTAAATGCCGAGTTCTCGCCCATTTCCCTAAGACAGGATGATCTGGCGGATCACTTTGCCGATGCAATCGAGCAATCGGAAATCCTGTGCGTGAATGCGCACGGCGTTGCCAAGTATCTTTTGAGCCGTGCTGTCCGCGATGCTGGCTACAAGGTTGTTATTACCGGAGAGGGGTCTGATGAGATACTCGGCGGTTATGCCCACTTTCGTCGTGACATGGTCCTCTACAATCGGGAGGGCCAGGATGCTAGTGTCGTCGCTGGTCTCTTAGAAGACCTAGAAAAGCGCAACCCGGTTTCTCGCGGATTGCTATTACCTCACGGCGAGAGCCGGCCACTTGACCATGTCAAGCGGGCGCTCGGATTTGCCCCATCATGGATGGAGACCTTTTCTGCTCGTGCGAACAAGATGCGGGCGGTATTGGCCGAGGACTTCCTCGAAAGGTTCGGCAGCCATCAAAGCTACTTCCCTTTGCTGAGCGAAATCGATATCCCAGGCCAAGTCTCGGGCCGTGATGCTGTCCACCAATCGCTCTACCTGTGGGCAAAAACTGTGCTGCCGGACTACGTCTTGACCATGCTAGGCGATCGCATGGAGATGGCGCACTCAGTCGAGGGGCGGGTGCCATTCCTGGATCACCACGTAGTGGAACTGGTTCGATCGCAACCCGTAAATCAAAAAATCCGTGGCATGACGGAGAAGTTTGTCCTGCGCGAGTCGGTTCGAGATGTCATAACTGACACCATCTACCGCAGACAAAAGCACCCATTTTTGACTCCGCCGGCGGCGCTCAATCCCAAGGGCAAACTCAATTCCTTTGTGCAAGATACTCTTCGTGGGTCAACTTTTTCCTCGATCCCATACTTCGAACAGCGCAAGGTCGTCGACATCCTCGACAACCTTGAAACGATGGACGAAGGCTCGCGTGTCGCCAATGACCAGATTGTCATGCTTCTCGCAAGCGCATGCGTCCTACACGAACGATACCGGCTATCAGTGTGAGCGCAATATCCGGCACAATCGGGGCATCGAGATTATGTCATCCTATGTGTTTAGCAACGAAGGTGAGCAAGGCACGTTCAGGCTCACCGCACTCGAGAAAGTCTGCGATCCGATTACCCAGCGGCATCTCGACACCCTCGGAATCATGCCAGGCTGGCGATGCCTCGAGGTTGGTGCTGGAAGCGGATCAATGGCGGTCTACATGGCCGATCGCGCGGGTAAGCACGGTTCTGTGTTAACCACCGACATCGACACACGCTTCCTCGATGGGCTCGACCGTTTGACTTCGGGCAATATCGAGGTGCAACAGCACGACATAACGAAAGACCCATTGCCAGAGGCGGCGTTCAACATCATCCATGCACGCCATGTTTTTATTCATCTGCCAAGGGCAACCGATTGTCTCGCGCGGTTATCGCTGGCGGTGAAGCCCGGAGGCTGGCTTTTCATCGAGGATTTCGACCCCGTCATCGATCGGGCTATCCCGATCGATGATCAAGCGGCGGCGCAGGCGTTCCGTTCTGCAATGAATTGCGCGTACATCGCTTTTCGGCGCCGCGGCGGCGAGCAGGATTGGGGTCGTAGATTGGCCAAGACGTTTCAGAATCTTGGGCTGACCGATATAGACGTGCAAGCGCATCTGCAGACCGTGCGAGGAGGTTCCACCTTCGCAGAATTCTATAAGCTTTCTCTGGAGCGAGTCCGCCGCGAGAGCGTTGAAGCGGGTTGGGCGAAGGATGCAGATTTCGTCAGCACCCTTGCGCTGCTTGATCAGCCCGACTTCATGTGCTTCTCGGCAGCAATGTTCAGTGCCATGGGCCGAAAGCCGACATTGCCGTGATCCCATGCGGTTCCGAAGGTATCCTTCGCAGCAAGGAGTAGCGGTGCGCCCCTAAATCCAGACTTGAACGTATGCATTCAATGTTACCTGCCGACGCAACATTGCCGTAGCTCACAGAGGAAGTCCTATGATGCTCGTGTCAGATCGCGCCCGTTATACAAAAGATGAACTTAACAAGATCTCCAATTTCTTCCGGAACTACAAGAACGGCGCGCCCGAGGGGCATGTGCGGGCCGATCTCACCTTCGGAAACCCGCACGAAATGCCAATGCGGGAAGTTGTCGAGGCACTGAAAAGACGCATCGAGCCAAAGAGTGTTGATTGGTTTGCTTATAAGACAAGCGAACGAGAGCCGCGCGAGGTTGTTGCCAGAGCGCTTCAACATGAACTCGGTCTGCCGTTTGAACCCGACGATATAGCCATGACCCCAGGAGCTTTCGGTGCGATTGGGGTGGCCTTTTCCATGCTTCTGGACCCAGGCGACGAATGTGTGATTCCAGTGCCGAGCTGGTTTGCCTACACCACCATGCTGGCAGAACGAAATGCAGTGCCGGTCAAGGTTCCCTTGAATGAGCAGTCTTTCGATTTGGACGTAGCAGCCGTCGAACGGGCCATAACACCGCGAACTCGGATCGTGATAGTCAACACTCCACATAATCCCACCGGTATAGTTTATTCCCGCGAACGTCTGACTGAGCTCGCCGAGATGCTGAAACGCAAATCGGCTGAAATGGACCGTCCCATTTTCATTCTTTCGGATGAACCCTATCGGCGGATTCGCTTTGATGGAGTTCCCTTCACCAGTCCCGCCCAAGTTTATCCCTGGACACTGATCGACTATAGCTATGCAAAGATCCTGCTAGCACCAGGTTTGCGCCTGGGGTATCTGGCGATTTGCCCCGAAATTCCCGCTGACTCTCGCGCGGAGTTGCGGGAGATGGCCATGTCCATACAGGTTGCTCAGGGGTACGCATTTCCGGATGCGCTTTCGCAATACGCAGTTGCGGACCTCGAGACTGTATCTATTGATATTAGTGCTTTCCAGCTTAAGCGCGACCGCATGCATGGCGCCCTCACACAATGGGGGTACAATTTGACCAAGCCAGCAGGTACATTTTATCTTTGGGGAAAGGCGCCTGAGGGCGATGCGGTTGGCTTTACCCGAGCTCTGGCTGATAAAGGCGTATATATAATGCCCGGCACCCTATTTGAACGGCCCGCTGATTTTCGGATCAGCCTGACGGCCAGCGCCGAGATGATCGAGGCTAGCCTGGCAGCCTTCCAAGCTTTGGCCAGCAAGGAATCTTCCTAGACACGTTCGCTTTCGTCAAACGTGCGATGCGCAATGGTTAGAGGTATTCTCGTGAAGGTTCTCAAGAGTGGGGCTTATGCGGTATCACTACTTGAGCGAGACTGAAGAACTCATGTTTGGCATGTGCAGTGTTACACCGGAAAGGTCTCAATCGGCCTTTTAAGGTTCAACGAAGCGTGGCAGTGGTTGTCTGGCGATATGTCTTCGGGGCGCTGCAATTCGGGGGGCACGATAGAAGCCTGTAAGGAGGGTCCGATAACCAGCTGGAGCTATCGACCCCTTTCACCAATTTTGACCGGCAGACACTCATTGTTAGGAATCAAGCTCGCTCTTGATGCGGCTAGACAACAAATGCTCTTTGAAATCGAGCGGCACGAACCATTCAGATTGACTTCTTAGTATGAGTCTGCAGTCCGCACGCGCATCGACGCGATCGTCCGAGATGCAGTCAATCGATACTCGCCAAGAAACCTCTGGCCCTCGCATCCTGAAGAGGGCTTCTCGCCCCACGCAAACTCGCCCGGGTCGTGTCCAGTGTGTGTGAAGGTGAGGTGATGGTGGCGGTTGGGCATGTCGCGAGCCCATAGTCCAGATGCTGTTTGGCCGAAGAATAGTCACCCATGTAGAACTTGGTGGCCCACAGGCGGTGATGGGCTTCGAGCAGCAGTCCCTCGTCACGGGTTGACGTCGCGAGCGCCATACATCTTTGACCGAGTGCATCGGCCTCGCGCAAGCGACCGGCAATCATCAGACAGGAGGCTTCGCCGCAAAGCGCCTTGAAGAGCTGATGGTCGTCGCCAATTCTTTCGCTCAGGAGGCGCGCTCGGGACATTGCCTGAAGTACATCGGACGACGCGAATCCCTTGGCTCCCATCAGCGCAACACCCAAAGCCGATTGAAGCTGGATTTCCAATTTCAGGCGCTCTGCTGAGTCCGATAATGATGAAATGAGTTCAATGCCCTTGCGCAAGTGCGCGATTGCCTCCGCATTCGCCGAACGCCTGAGTGCTAACTGGCCGGCTTTCAGTCGATACTGGACGGCCTTCTCCGCAGAACCAGCCTCTGCGAAGTGATGCGCAAGCGTCTCAGGCTCGGCTTTTAACAATCTCCGGGAAGCCCGTTTCCAGCCTTCTAGCAATGCGGGCATGAAATTCCTGGCGACGCTTCCTCAGCAGGGATTCATAGGCGGTATCCTGAATGAGGGCATGCTTGAAGGTATAAGTAGCATCCGGTGGTGTTCCTTCTCGAAGCACCAGCTCAGAACCTTCGAGTCGTCGCAACCCCTCGACGACGCGTGCTTCATCCGAAGTATGCGCGGGTCTTTGCCCAGCCGGTCCTGTGTAGCCGCGATCAGACACGATTTGCCGATGCCTGGCTCGCCCGAAATCAGCGCCACTTGACCCTGACCAATCCGCGCCCTTTCCCAGTAGCCTAGAAGATGAGTCAGCTCTTCAGTACGTCCGACGATCGACGTAACAGAGCGTGCATCACCGGCGAACCGACCCTCTCTGTTCCCTAGGCCGACAATGCGAAAGGCGCGAGCGAATGCTGCAAAACCTTTAAGTTGATGTGGGCCGAGATCAATCGCTTCAAAAATGCCCGCGGTTAATCGGTGCGTGCTATCCGCCACGATGAGACTGTTAGGTTGCGCGAGCGCCTGCAGGCGGGCGGCCAGGTTGGGTGCTTCGCCAACCACTGCCTCTTCCTGCGCCGCGCCCTTCCCAACGAGGTCACCGACTACGACCAGGCCAGTGGCGATTCCGATGCGCGCAGCGAGCGGATCGCCCAGGGGTGTCTTCAATCCAGCCAGCGCCTCGATCGCAGCAAGTCCAGCTCGGATCGCCCGCTCAGCATCATCCCCATGCGCGCTGGGCCAACCGAAGTATGCGAGGACCCCGTCGCCCATCAACTTTGCCACATGACCCCCATATTGGGTGATCTCTGCCGAAACAGTGCGTTGATAGGATCCCAGGGCATCCCGAAGATCTTCAGGATCGAGTCGTTGCGACAACTCGGTGGATCCGACCAAATCCACAAACATCACGGTAAGTTGCCGACGCTCGGCCTCGCCTCGGATCGGAAATACTACTGGATGCGCCCGAGCCTCATTCTCGTTGCTGCGTTGGAGCGCCGCCATTATCTTTCGCCGGGGGCCGAGCGGGATCCCTAGCGACTTCAGATCATCGTCAGATAGTTGTTGGAGCGCTTCGAAATCCACTTCATGTGCAGCAAAGACCTTCGCGTACTTGGAAAGTTTTAGACGGGCAAGCCAAGCAGCAATTTGCGGCATGAGGGCTGTCCTAAGAGTTCGCAGGATTAGTACCCGCTACATCTTATGTGTTTTATGTTCCGCTAAACAAGGGCCGGAATGGCAACACTTCGAAAAACAGGGCGACTCGTCTTGCTTCAGGAGGCTGTCCGCCACGTCGGCACTACACAACTCGGGTGACCGTCAGATTTGCGGGCTCTCAATTCGGTTTTGCGAAAGGCGAACTCAACTACTATCGATCCAGCGCCTTTGCGCGCAGGGGCCTCTGCGCGCAGTGTGGTTCGCCAATCGCATTCGTCTATGATGTCGCCGACTTTTGCAACAATATCCGCCAAAAGAGGACATTGATTACGCTCTAAGCTGTGTGATCAAAGCGGAACTAGAAGCTGACCATCGCTTTTTTTGATCAGCCTTCAGCCCTCCCGAGTTAGTTACACCCAAGGGCTCAAAACCCCAGCAGAAGAACTTAATCCAGTGGCGTGCTCAATGTAAGGTCAGAACCTCACTCGCGACTCGCGCGGAACAGGATTGTTACTATAATTACAATAATTCAGCGGGTTTCGAAGTGGCCTCCAAATCATAGGAACACGCCGTTTAAAGGTACGGTGGATGGCACGTCGATTATCTGATTGCCCTTCAGTACCCTCGTGGCGCTGGGGTCGAAACGTCCGCTCAGGCTGGCCTGCTTGAGTTTGAGCCCTCGGTCGGACTATATTGAAATACGGTTACGATTGTCCGCTCTCGAGGAGAGTGACGTGGACCAAACTGAGTTAGAAGCGAGAATCGCTGCACTCAGCCAAGAATTGTCTGCGGCAGTCAATCAACAAGCGGCAATGAGCGAGATTCTGCAAACTATATCTCGCTCTCCACATGACCTCCAACCTGTCCTTGATACTGTCGCAGAACGGGCAGCAAGGCTTTGTGATGCTTTCGACGCACTCATCTTCTTAAGATCCGGCGACCAGCTCGTTCAGTCGGCGCACTTCGGGCCAATCCGAGTTGAAACCGCAGCGTTCCCAATCTCAAATGATTGGGCATCGGGCAGAGCAGTATTGACGCAACTGCCTCAGCATATTGTTGATCTGCAAAATTCTAGTGAGTATCCCGCTAGTCGTCGTGTGGCGCAGAGCGTCGGTTTTCGCACGATGTTGGTTGTACCTTTGATTCGCGAGCAAGCTGCGGTTGGAACATTTGTAATCCGCCGAACTGAGGTACGGCCTTTTACTCAGAAGCAAATCGAACTCGTAACAACTTTTGCCGATCAAGCGGTAATCGCAATCGAAAATACGCGTTTGTTCGAAGAAGTTCGGGCCCGGACGCACGAGCTTGAGGTAAGCACTCAGGAACTGAACGAATCGCTGCAACAGCAAACGGCTACCGCCGACGTGCTCAAGGTTATCAGCCGGTCAGTATTCGATCTGCAGGTGGTGCTCGATACGCTGACGAGTTCAGCTGCCAAGCTTTGCGATGCAGACATGGGCAGCATCGCGCGTCAGAGGGGCGAGAGATTCTATTACGCCACAAACTATAATCTGCCCCATGATTGGCTGGAATACGTCAAAAACAAGCCTATGGGGCCTGATCGCGGTAGCGTGATCGGGCGTGCACTGCTCGACCAGAAGGTCATCCAAATAACCGATGTTCTCGCCGATCCGGAGTATACCTTCCTCGATTCAGCGAAAGCGGTATGGTTTCGCACTCTGCTGGGTGTGCCGCTCATGCGCGAGGGAAGCCCAATAGGGGTAATCTCGCTTGCCCGCCAGGACGTCAGGGCGTTCTCGGCAAAGCAGATTGAACTGCTCCAAACCTTCGCCGATCAAGCGGTAATCGCAATCGAAAATACACGTCTGTTCGAGGAAGTTCAGGCCCGCACACGAGAGCTTGAGGCAAGCAGTCAAGAGCTGAACGAATCGCTGCAGCAGCAGACGGCGACCGCCGATGTGCTCAAGACTATTAGTCAGTCTACCTTTGATCTCAAAACAGTATTGCAAACTCTGGTTGAGTCCGCCGCTAGGCTTTGCGACGCTGACAGAGCCACTATCACGCGTCAGATGGACGGGGTGTTCTATGATGCCGAGTCGTACGGATTGTCCCCAGAAGTAATGGATATCATAAGGACGATCCCAATCAACCCGGATCTGGATCAGTCGCGGGGCGCGCACTGCTTGAGGGCAAAGTGGTCCAGATTCCCGATGTACAAACGGATCCGGAGTATACCTTTTCGCCGGAAGCTCAGAAGCTTGGCGGTTTTCGAACGCTATTGGGGGTCCCCATGCTCCGGGAGGGGATCCCGATTGGCGTTTTCACGCTGGGACGTCCTGACGTGCGCACATTCACTGACAGGCAGATCGAACTTGTGTCGACATTTGCTGACCAAGCGGCGATTGCGATTGAGAATGCCCGGCTGTTCGACGTAGTCCAATCGCGCACCCGAGAGCTTGAGGTGAGCAGCCAAGAACTGAGCGAATCACTGCAGCAGCAAACTGCCACCGCGGACGTCCTCAAGACTATCAGCCGTTCAACTTTCGATCTACAAACGGTCTTGGACACGCTGGTTGAGTCAGCGGCCAAACTCTGTGGAGCAAATACGACACAACTGTTCCGACTTGAAGGCGGAGCCCTGCATTGGGTTGCGGGCTTTGCTTTGGCCCCCGATTATCTCGAGATTCAGCGCGACCGTATCTATGCAATTGGAAGGGATTCAGTGGTCGGGCGTGTGGCCCTTGCACGGCAAACTGTCCAGGTCGTGGATATTTTGGATGATCCCGAATACGGCTATAAAGGCCACGCCAAGATAGGCAATCTCAGAACGTTGCTGGGGGTTCCACTTCTTCGCTCAGGCGAACTAATTGGAGCAATCGGTCTAGGGCGCGATCATGTCGAGCAGTTCAGTGAAAAACAGATCGAAATTGTCAGAACCTTTGCCGATCAAGCGGTAATTGCGATCGAGAATGTCCGGTTATTCGATGAAGTGCGAGCACGTACCGACGAACTGAGCGAATCGCTTCAGCAGCAGACGGCGACCGCTGATGTGCTCAAGACCATTAGTAGGTCTACTTTTGACCTCAAATCCGTCTTGCAGACTCTCATCGAGTCTGCCGCTAGACTTTGCGATGCCGACTCAGCCAACATTACACGCCAGATAGATGGTTTGTTCTTTCGTTCCGAATTTTATGGAGCTAGCCCCGATTATATCGGGCGCGTGCGTAGCACTCCGGTTGTTCCTGATCGCGGGTCCGCGCAGGGTCGCGCTCTGCTTGAGGGCAAGATTGTTCATATTGTCGACGTCACAGCTGACCCCGAATATACCTTCGATGGCAAGCTAGCCGGATTTCGCACTGTGCTTGGAGTTCCCATGATGCGTGAAGGCGTGCCTATCGGCTCTATGGCCCTGGCGCGTTTCGAGGTGCGCCCCTTTACCGATAAACAAATAGAGTTGATCTCCACGTTTGCTGACCAAGCAGCGATAGCGATCGAGAATGTCCGGCTGTTCGAAAGCGTCGAAGCCCGTACTCGTGAACTGGCGAAGTCGCTTGAAGCACTGCGATCCACCCAGGACCGCCTGATACAAACGCAGAAGCTCGCATCGTTGGGCCAGCTGACGGCGGGAATAGCGCATGAAATCAAGAACCCCCTCAATTTCGTCAACAACTTCGCGACTGTTTCGGTGGAACTTCTTGATGAAATTAAAGAGAGCCTCGATGACCCCAGTGATGATCAGAAACGTGCAGACCTTAGTAAGTTGATATCTCTCCTCGGCGCCAACCTTACAAAGATTAGTGAGCACGGCCGTCGCGCCGACTCGATTGTCAAAAACATGTTGCTCCATTCCCGTCAGGATTCAGGGGAGAGTAGGTCAGCCAACATCAACTCCATTTTAGAAGAAAGTCTCAATCTCGCTTATCATGGCGCGCGGGCCGAGCGACAAGGTTTTAACATAACACTTGAGAAGGCATTAGACGCCGAGGCGGGAGAGGTTGAGCTCTTTCCCCAGGAGATCACTCGAGTCTTCCTCAACCTCATCTCAAACGGATTCTATGCAACAGCCCAGCGGAACCTTGAACCTAACTCCGCGAGCTACGAACCCATACTCGCCATCAAATCGAAAAATCTGGGAGATCGGGTCGAGATCAAGATCCGCGACAATGGAACCGGCATGCCGACAGAGATTCGTGACAAGATATTCAATCCATTCTTCACTACCAAGCCTCCGGGCGAGGGCACCGGACTCGGTCTTTCGCTGAGCTACGACATCATTGTGAAACAACATGGTGGTTCAATCGATTTTGAATCACAACCAGGTGAATTTACTGAATTCACGATCATTCTACCGCGGAGTATTGCGTCAAGCTCGGCAGGTGTGCAGTGACTCTTCTAATTCTAGTGGTCGATGATGAGCCAGATGTAGAACCGCTGTTCAAGCAGCAGTTCCGGCACGATCTCCGTGCTGGTCGCTTTACGATGGAATTCGCCCAGGATGCTCCCTCTGCCCTTGACCGTATCAATGATGTCAAGGACGTCACCATCATTCTGATCTTGTCCGACATTAATATGCCGGGCATGAGGGGGCTCGCGAAGGCAAAGACCGCTCGCCCTGCTGCACGTCGCTTAGAGTTTTGGCTCGAGAGTTCGATGATAGCGGTGTATCTTTCAAAAGCCATATCCGAATTTAGGTTATTTTCGCGACGCGGATACATAAGTATTGGGCGGATCGGATCTTGCGCTGATTGGAGGGCTTGCTTGGACAAGGGCCGGGCGCATTCTGATGTACTAGCCGGAGTTGTATTGCGGTGAACGCAGAGGGGCATCGTACACGCAGACGTGTAGTCGCGGCAGGTATCTCCGGCAACGTCATGGAGTGGTATGATTTCTCGATTTACGGCTTCTTCGCTCGGACGATTGGTAACCTCTTCTTTCCGACTGGGGATCCGACAACGTCACTACTTGCCGCTTTTGGTGTTTTTGCCGTCGGTTTCCTCATGCGGCCCCTCGGCGCCATTCTTTTCGGTTATATCGGTGATCGCATAGGTCGCGGTCCTGCCTTGCTTTGGTCGGTCGTGGCAATGGCGGTACCCACTTTCATCATCGGTGTGCTCCCCACATATGCCCAAATCGGCATCACGGCCTCGGTGCTGATGCTACTTTGCCGCATCATGCAGGGCCTCGCCGTCGGTGGCGAGTATACGAGTTCTGCCGTGTTCTTGGCTGAGACGGCCCATCCTGACAAACGCGGTGCTGCCAGCGCTTGGGCGCCGTTCGGCGCCGTAGCAGGTATTCTACTGGGTTCCGCCGTAGGCGCCACGATCTTGAATGTCATGTCTTTGGAACAAGTCGTCGCTTGGGGTTGGCGAATACCGTTCCTGCTAGGAGTGGTAGTCGGTGGAGTCGGGTTTCTCCTCAGGCGGCGCATGCCCTTCGATCAGCCTGCCGCGAAGAAGGGATTTCCCCTCTGGCATGCGCTGCGCCAACATCCCGTGCAAATGCTGCAAGTCATAAGCATTAGCCTGGTTAATGCGGTCGGTTTTTATCTTATATTTGTCTATATCATCACGTGGCTGAAACTCTTCGCCAATGTTGGTGCAAGCACCGCGCTGCTGATCAACTCATTCAATATGGCTGTATTATTGGGTATGATTTTGAGTATGTCGCGGCTTTCCGACCGCGTCGGCCGTAAACCAATCCTTGTGGGATCAGCAATTGGGCTGTTGCTCCTCTCCTGGCCGCTGATGGCACTTATGCAGACTGGAAATACGCCTTCCGTGTTCCTTGGCCAGTTTGGGTTTGCCCTGTTGATTGGCGCTTATGGCGCTGTAAATCCCATTGCGATCTGTGAAATCTTCCCACGTCATGTTCGATGCTCAGCTGTTTCGGCGGCCTACAACATTACGCTGGGTGTTGCTGGCGGCACTGCACCGGCAGTTGCCACCTGGTTGATCGAAGCTACTGGTAGTCCCAGCATTCCAGCTATGTATATCATGGCAAGTGCGGCGATTTCCGCCGTAGCAGCATTGTCAATTCATGAGACTTCGCGAAAAGCAATCTCAGATACGGTAATGCCCCACTTTGTCGCCGCGGTCAGCGTCGGTCGAGACACTATTTCTGTCGAGGAACGAGCGCCTGCTTCAATTCATCGCTCGTAACCTTGACTAATTGAAAGACTCGCAACGATGAGATGATGTTTGGGCCGAAGTATCTGGCAGATCCGATGTCGCAACGGCCTGTTACCTCAGCATTGACGACCATGGCGCCTCTCGACGTGAGTGTGGAAGTCTGCTCGTCCGACATTCGGCACCAGGAGTAGCAGATGCATTCTGTGCCACGCGGCTCGATGGCGATTGGGGCCACGCATTCGGAACCATGCCTTATGGACTCGATACAAGAGCCATCATCGAACGTGCTCAAATCGCTGGCCGGGCCGAACTGAGCGAAATTGAAACGCTGCACTGACAGAGATGGATTGAGCACTGGTCAGCAAAGAGGAACTGGACGCAAAACTGGGGAGCACAGCGATGTTGACGTTTGTTAAGCAGCTCAGCTCGACATCCGAGAGGTCCTTGCGTTCAAAGCATCATAAGTTTAAGCGCTCCCGTTGGTAAGACCGCATCATCGGCGCGACCTGCTAAGGCGTTTTCGATGTATTTCAGCCCAGTCGGTGACCACGGCGTTAGGCTTGCAATGTTACCGCCACTCGTTCTCGGGGAGACAACCTACGGCTGATCCAGAGCGCCCTCACTGATGAGCGCTTCCTCTGCCTGTTTGAGATATGAAAGTTGCATCTCGCGGATCCATGGATACTCGCCTGCCTCAGCAGGACTGGGCCATTCCAGATCTGGCGCATTGCTCCGATATAGAGCTCGTGCTCGCATTAGAATTTTCGTTGCACGAATGTCACGATCCATGAGCCGGGAATGCACGAAGTTTCCTGCGGTTCCAACCTTTATGAGTAAGCCAGCACACTTTGCGCTCTTTGAAAGCGGCAATCACACTCCACGGAAGGGGTAGCACCGGTGCCGCTATGTGGTAATATGATACCACATCTAAGTTTAAAAGGTTTCTCTATGACCAATGTAGCGGTGAGGCGAATTGGAAACTACAAGCCGGGGCCAGGGCGACCGCCAGGCCGCAAAAACAATCGCACTCTTCAATTGGAGGAAGCTGCCCGACAGGCGGCAGCGGCATTCGGCCATGCGTTTGAAGGGGACGCGCACGCGTTTCTCATGGCCATTTACAAAAACGGCTCTCTGCCTCTTGAGATCCGAATACTGGCAGCAAGCCGTGCATTGCGGGTCGAGAAGCCTCTCTTGTCCACCTCGCACAACCGGGTGGATATCAGCGTTGGTCTTTCGGAACGGCTGGAAGCAGCAAGGAAGCGGGTGGCTGCGTTACGTAATGACCGGCATCGCGACCCATCCGGTCTTCTCATTGAGGGCAAAGCACTGCCTTCCTTCATGGATGACGACGTTTGACGTATTTTCTTCCATTGCTCTGGTGTGAGTGTCCCCCGCTAGAGGGGGGACGCGACACTAACTTGAGCTGGTGTTTGACACCGAGGTAAGGCGTGTTCCGGACCTCGCTCTTCCCTAGCCCCCAGCTGTTCGCATCCACTATTCTTTGGGGAAAACCTAATTATTTGACTCCCACAAGAGGTGTTTTTTTCAGCAGGGCGAGTAGACGACAAAACATTTTGTCATCTCAAAATGGCAGCACCGCGCGACTTAATAATTTTATGTCCACCAACTCGTAAACTATTGATTTCGTACAACAAATCGGAAACCGGCGTGGATGACCGCAAGGAATGGCATCTCAGGTGGCGTTTGGCGCCTTTGGGGGGTGGCCTGCGCGCCACCTCGCGCAGCAACCTTACTCAGCGGCACACCGCTCATTCACAGTTTGAAGTAGCGCTGAGAGTTCGAATCCACGCCATCGCTTCGCGGCCTTCATCAGGAAATCGTGCTCGGCATCGCTGATCTCGCTAGCCACCTTTAGCTTGGGCTGTCCGCGTCGCTTTGCGTCTTTGACGTTTTGAACCTTGGTTGGCCATCCGAGTGAACTGATGAAGTTCGCGCATTCAGCAAATTCCCGTCCGGGGAGGCCGAGCAACCCGTGCGCATAAGCCCGCAGAAAGAGTTGCACGATCGGCGGTCGTTTGCTGGTACGCACACCCATTTCGGTCTTCAGCGCCGTCTCGCGCTTGTATCGCAGGAAGGCCGCCCAATCCTGATCTGTCCGCAAGACTTGTCGTTTCTTTAAGCGCCAAGCTTCGAATGCATCTCGGTACTCGTTGAACTCGTCGACCGATTGCCACGGGGCGGTTTTGAACCAGATAACCCCGTTTACATCCCTTACCTCTAATGGGCGGCGTTTAAGGTCATAGTCGAGGTTTACCCTCACCCCTTGCTCATTGTCGACCAGGTCCGACTCCGTAATCCATTGGAGCCTCAAGTTGATCATGCGGCGTTGCGTGAGTTTCAGTTCGTAGGTGCGGGATCGATATAGGGATTCCAACTCGCGGCATTCATCCCATGGATCGTCTGTATGTTTCTCAAGTCGAGTTCCGGCGCGTGCCAGGATCGGCTTTCGAGGATCACCGTGTTCTGCAGGCTTCGTGGCAAATGCTCCCCGGGTCTTCATCACGATCACTTCAGCCGCCTCGCCCTTTACCTCGATCGGCATGGGATCGCCCGTGCATAGCACGCGCAGTTCGCTGAAGAGCGTTGCTAACGGGCCGGAAGTGTCGACTTGACCGAGGCCGATATCGGATAAAAACCCGTCTGTTGTGGCGGTGAGGACATTGGCATCATCTGGGAGGCGCGCTAGTGACTCCGATAACACTGCGCGCACGAAACCAGTGATGAAAGCAGCAAGCAGTGGCTGGGTTATCTTGCTAGGGCCGAGATCCTCCATTTTCCCTTCGCGAGCGTTGAAGTGGCGCTTCCGCCCGGCGCGAAAGTTGCCGTCGTGGTCGCCGCGCAGGTTAGTAACGCCTTGAGCCACCTTGCCATAAAGCGAGTTGCCGCACTCCTTGGCTATACGTTCCAGGGCCGAGGCTTTAGGATACTTCCTACGCAGTTCGGCTATTCTGTGCGTAAATTCCAGAAAAGGGCGCCTTTCGTCAGCCCACGGTACGTATACCCCCTTTTGCACTTCGAGATGCGCACCCTGATCGATCGCAACGCGTAACTCTGCACCTGTGGCGTACGAGATGCCTTCAAGAGGATAGACCAAGCCGCGTTCTCCTGCGCGGACAGGAAGGGATGGAAAACGCGTGGAGTTAGGAAAGCGAAAACTAACTCGGGCAATAGAAAGCGCGTCTGGTTGGGCAAGCAAGTCACGATCGATTGTCTCGGTGATCCTGTTCCAGTCGGGATACCGAATCGCCACCATCGCCGTTGTGTAAGCACCGCGTAGATCAATATCAGTCAAACTACCGGTGTGATATCCAACCGAATATGCCTCATTTCGGCCGCCGTGGAAGCCGTTGGCGAAAAACGAGATGTGGTCGCTAACCCCTTCATGTCGGCGCCGACTGTTGACACCTTTGCCATCCACCCGGTTTCCTAGCAGTGCATGCAATTCGTTCTTATCGAGCATCCCGACGAACATGCCAAGGGCAGCCGCACCGAGCGTGATTGGCGGCTTCTCATTTACATCGAGCCTTAGATCCTCCTCGAAGAATCTAAGAATTTCCGCCACCCACTTCGCCGCAATTTCGGCATCGCGGAGGGCGTATCGTTCGAAAAGATCCGGGTCCTCCGACTGGAGTTTGTCCATTTTCTCGATTGCACCATCCGGCAGGTTAATCTTCTCGACTCCGAGAAGTTCACCGAGTGCAGCAAGGCTTTGTTGGCCAGATGGCGCAAGGAGTAGCGTGTCAATCATCGTGATTAATGTTCGATGAGCTCGCCCATTGACGAAGAGATTTTGAACAAACGTCTGTCTTGCCGACGCGTAGGTGCGCCGAACCGCGTCTATCTCTCGTTTTAGTTTTGAAAAGTCCCTTAGTGAAGGCAGATCTGCCCGCCAGAAATGTGCCGCTAGGATGATCTTATTAGGAATTCGCGCGATTATACCCTTACGCCTTGCGTTTTCCAGGCCACGGCTCAACAACGTGGCAAGAGTGAAGCGCCCGGTAAGTTTGTGTCCGTTGGTAATCGCTAAGCAAAGGCCATCCCCACGGCCGGTCTCGGTATCGAGAAAATAAAGCTGGTAGGACAGAACCCTGTTTCGATTGTTGGCGGACTCGGGCAGAGAGAAGTCATCTGTCCCCCTCGTATACTCGGTATCGAATCCGACGATTAACGGCATTTCGAGGTGCCGCCAAATTGCAACAAGGCTGAACGACTGTCCTTCGGAGTCGTATTGCCGTAACTGATCGGCCGCCGCTCAGGTCGGGCCCTATGCTCGCCATTGTCCCGGTGGCGGCCGATTGCTAGCGCGGCACATGTGTTAGCTAACGTTCCCGGTGCGGCGACGGGTTCCAAGACGCTACCCGCCGTATTCGATCAGGCAATTTCTGACGTCGAACGGAATGGGTCGGAGATCTTGTCCCCAATCCAGGCTTCTAGGTCGTCTATGGTGTAGACAGCGCGCTTGCCGAAGCGGCGATAAGTTGGCCCGCCGCCAATCGTAGCGTATTTTTGGAGGGTGGTTTTGGCAATGATAAGTCCGCGGGCGCGGATGTAGTCGGCTGCTTCAGGACGTGAAAGGTAAAGTCGAGGCATTGAAATTCTCCTGGTTGCAAGGCTCCGGAACCAGGAGTAACGAAAAGCGCTAAGTCGCTCATTGTTATTGGTAGATAAACATTTTCGAATTAGTTATCTTCGCCTTGCGCTTTTATCATAGACCCGCCGCACATTTGGCTCTGATTGATGGACTAGTTCGGCGACCTCCTTTATCGCGACTTCGTATTTCATGCCCTCAACTCTGATAAGCCGCTCCACCGTCCCAGCGACCAGTGCATTACGAATGAGCTTCTCGCGGTCAATTATAGGGCCGCGGCCGCCCTTTCGCTTTTTAGCCGTCAGCACGAACCCCACATGATCGTCTTCCCCTTCGTGCATCATCCGGGCTATGACTTTCATCACGTTCGTGCTGGGCACGTGACCACGGTTGATCCAATCACAATATGGCCTCGTATCTCCAGATCCGATGAGCCAGACGCAAATTGTGTAATTCCTGGCTTCATCCAATGTGTAGGCTCTCACTTTTTGGAGCTGATCAGCCTCCACATCCCAGGCGGAACGGATCTCGCTATTTGTCATCCGGACGGCTCGATTTTAACTTCAGGGGGGTGGAATTTCCAGACACCGCGGAAAGCGCCTCGCTGACTTTGCTTGCGGCTTTCTCTGCCAACACCTGACGCTGATCCTTCGCCCAGTGAACATATCTGGACGAGGTGGTAATGTCCCGATGCCCAAGCATTTGTTGGATTTCAGGTGCGGCCGCACCCTCCATAGCCATGTGGGTCGCGAGCGAGTGACGAAGGCCGTGTAAACCGAGTTTATCTGGCAATTCAGCCTCAGACCGAACGGATTGCCAAGGTTTTGATAAATCAACGCGGTTGTTGCCCTGCGCCGTTGTAAATACATAGTAGTCAGAATCCCGCCGTTTTTGCCGATCAATAATCGCGACGGCTAACGCTGGCAGTCCAATCACGCGATCATCGCCAGTTGCTCGACCGGATTTGTGTTCTGTCGCCCTGAGTGTGAGTGTTCCGGATCTCAGATCAACATGTCGCCACTTCAGACCGGTCACTTCGCCCCGCCGCGCTCCTGTCAAAGCGATTAAGCGTATAGCATCTGCAACCTCTGGGCGGATCTTCCCTTTCGTTTCCATGTTGTCGAGCGTCCTAAACAGGCGCCCATAGGTTGCCGCGTCATCGATAATAACCGACCTGCGGCCGTCTCGGCCGATTTCAACGTGCTTGGCAACATTCTCGGTGACAATCCGATTGCGGGCGGCCCACGAAAGAATAGCCCTCAGCAATCGAATGGCCATGCGGGCGGTGCCCTTGCCCCCGGTCACTCGGATGCGGCCGCGTTTTTTGTCTGACTTTATGTCAGTTGCCGTCTTTCCATCGCTGACTGCGCGGTGTGCCCATTCCACATCCGAAACAGTTAGCGCCTTAAGCACTACATTCCCAAGCAGCGGGCGAAGGTGTCTAGTGATCCGCCCACGATCGATCATCTGTGTCGAAAGTGCCTTGGCCGCGAATGAACCGGAGTTGAGGTACTGGTCGAATACCTCACCCAAAGTTAGTGCGTTTCGCGCAGACTGTCTCTCTTCCAAAGGATCGCGACCATCGATTACGGCTCGGTGCAGGGCTTCGGCCCGGGTCCTTGCCTGATCGGGCGTCCAAGCGCCGTGCTTGCCTATTGTCGCTCGTCGTTCACGCCCATACTTGTTGCGATAATTGAAAAAATAGGTTTTCACCCCGCTGGGAAGTGAAAGCATACCAAAGCCTTTAAGAGTATCATCCCAAAGGATCACCCTCCGATCCGGATCGGGCTTTACAGCGTCAACTGTTCGCTTTGAAATTTTTGGCATTCATTCCGCCCAAGAGATGCGCAACAAGGAGTTGGTGTCAGCTCTGTGTCAGCAAATTACCAGAAATGGGCGCAACTCAATATCCGCTCCGGATGCATATAGTAAGAGATTGATCGGTAAGTTTCAATTGGTTAGTAGTTGTAATGAAGGTACCGAAAGCTGCGGTAAGGGATATTCCGCTGCACTCCGAAGGCAAAGGTCACAGGTTCGAATCCTGTCGGGTGCGCCAACAATCTCAATAGGATACGCGAAACCCACATTTGAAGGAATTCACGCAGCAATCAGCTAGCAATCAGCACCGTGCATGATTGGAGCTCGTTACGTTCATCAGATTGGCCACGGAGATCTATCGCAACGAATCGGCAAGTGCTGTATGAGCGTCTCAAACCGAAGTCACTATATGCCATGGAAAGCGCAACTAAACGGGCTGCAGCTCAGCGCCCATAAAAGTCTGTGGAATTGGAAATATGCCGACGACCTATCCCGCCAGGGTCGATCATAAACCGCTAGCCTGGGCCGCAGAAGGCGATCGGATTGAAGGCTATCTTCGAAAACACGACATGCAGGTCATTGAATCCCTTCAGCCCGCAGGCGCCCAACCCGTTGATGCCGATGATGTTGCACCGATACTGGAATCGATTCGATTCATACTCATTCGGTTTGCGGCCCAGTGCGCTGCCGTGCCGCTGCGTAGCCCCAATCAGCTCAAGTCAACAATTCGGCTAGCCGCTCGTGATCCTGCCCGGTTCATTCGTGAATACGAAAACTTTGACCCGGAAGCGACGCTGCTGGTAATCCGTCAGTTTGCCAGGTTATCGGCAATGCATCGCAAAGCCGTCGAGGAATTTGAGACGGGGGTGTTATCAGCGCTCGATCTAGATGCGGTCCGCGAAGCCGCAACCCGCGCCCTAGGTGAGCTCCACAAAGTATCAAGACATGGCCGCACACAAGACCATCTCCAGAAGGAACTCGCTGTCGCGCTTGGCAGGTACTTTGCCTCACACAATGGGGGAATCACTCGCATAGTGCATGATGTCGAGAGCGGCCGTTTCCTCGACTTTCTCGACCTCTTGCTTCCAGTGGTTCGCCCCCATGCTACGTCAGCAGGATCGTCATTGACGGCGCAGACCATGGTCCGCGTAGCCCAGGAAGCATTGGCCGGTGGAATTTTCACCAAGCCCAGACCCCCGACATCAAAAAAGAAGGGAAGGGTCAGAGCGCACGGGCCAATGGCGGCCTAGCCACCCAGTTTCTCCCATACGAAGCAGGGGGCATTTTCGGTAAGCCGGGGCAACCCACCGTAACTGGGGAGCCCATGGTGCCATGCCGAAGAATTCAAACTTACCTCCAGTCGCAGATGAAACACATGCTCACTACCGGCTTGACAACAAGGCGGGTCCAATTGAGGCGCCCAACAAACCAGTTCCCGAAAAGTCTTCACCCAACAAGTTTGTTTCGGACCTGTTGAACACCGACGAAGCGGCAGCCTATTTGCGCTGCTCACAATCATATCTCAATAAGCTGAGGTGCAGTGGCGGCGGTCCCGATTTCGTTCGCCTGGGCCTACGCAAGATCGTTTATCGCCGCGCCGATCTCGATTTCTGGATTCGCTCTCGGCGTTATGAATCAACTAGCCAATACGATCTCGAGAAGTAATTCAGGGAAACAACCGGCAAATATAGATGACAATAATTAGGAAGTAATCGGTGTATTGGGATGATGGAGTGATGTATAGATGGATAATACATCTTGAATGGTGTCCCAAATGGCAATATCGTCTAAGTATAGGCATCCCAAAGCAACTACTGGTAAGAAGGAGCCTTCCCAATGAGGATTGAGACCTACGGTGCCCCTCATGGAACGAGGGGAATCGGCGAGGCGAGCTTCGGCGATCTCATCGCGGCCGTCGAGGCTGCGTCCGATGTGCTCAATTCACGCAAGAAGTATTGGATATCCGCAGTGCGCCAACTTGCTGGATATCTGGGCCTGCCGCCTTCGACCATACCGGCCAGGATGTCGGCCATTAGCGGCAAGGTTCGAGGCCTTCATCCAAACCGGCTCGGTGTAAATCCAAAGACATTTGCCAATGTTCGGGCAAATGCCGTTGCAGCGATCAATTGGTTTTGCGGGGTTCATGATGTCGGTCGCCGGCGAGTCAGCATTGACGACGACTATCGAGCACTCCTCGCCGCGGTATCAGACCAGCATTGCCGGGATGTTTTCATGCCGTTTGTTCGATTTCTGTCGGCGCGGGGCGTGGCACCAGCTCACGTCAACGATGACCACCTCAGGGCCTATGCCGAGTTTCGGGCCGCCACCCATTATCGAGGTATACGGCCCACTATGCTCCGCCAGATCGTCAAGATTTGCGCTGAGGTGGGAAGTGCGCTCCCATCCGCAAATCTTGCGCAGCTTTCGGGTCCGGCGTGCCCACCTTCGCATGCAGGTCCTTCTGAATCTGACTTTCCATTGGGCCTTCGCCAGGACATAGATTCTTACCTCGACCTGATGTCCAAGCGCCATCGCACCGCCGACAACCGGATAATGAGAGGGTGTGCGGCAACGACACTCGAACTGCGTCGCCGGGAGTTCGCTGCCACCGTTCGTATGGCGGTGAAAGTCGGCGTGCCGCTTAAAAATCTAACCTCGCTCAGGGAATTGCTAAAGCCTGCTACAGCTCGGATGATCCTCGACAGCTATTGGGCGGAGAATGGTGCAGAACCTTCTGCCTACGCGATCGATCTCGCGGGCCGATTCTACTCGGTCGCACGCATGCTGAATGTGCTCTCAAATGAAGAACTCGCCGGGCTCGATGATATCCGTCGCGCGCTTGAAAGCCATCGGCCCAAAGACAAGTTCACCGATAAGAACCTCGAGACGGTCCGCCAAACATTGGTCCCGGGCAGATGGGCGGCGGTTCGCGATCTTCCAGCAAAGCTAATGGCCGAGGCCCGTGCCCAACGGAAAAGCATGCCGATTCGCGCGGCGATAACCGCCCAATTGGCGGCGGCAGTCAGGATCTTGGTTGTGGCGCCCATACGGATGCGCAATCTGGGAAATATCCGGATAGATGAAAACCTAGTTCGCCCTGGCGGCCCTGGTAGTCCCCATACCCTGTTCTTCGCAGACTACGACGTCAAAAACAGGGTGCGCCTTGAGATGCCATTCGATGAAGAGACCGCCCGCATCGTCGATGAGTATGTCAACCTACATCGGCCAGCGCTCATGCGCGGGCGCAATCACGATTATTTGTTCCCCGGAAAGGCAAGAGATCGCAAGGGCATTCAGGGACTTTCCGAACTGATCAGCGATCGATTGTGGAAGGAATTGGGGTTGAAGATTACGGCGCACCAATTCAGACATGCAGCTGCTGCTATCTACCTGAAGCATCGGCCCGGTGCCGACGAGGATGTCAGAAGAATCCTTGGTCACAAGACAATCAAAACGACATTGGATTTCTATACCGCCCTTGAGGCACCCGAAGCCGTCCGCCGTTTCACCGGTATCGTGGAAGGCCTGTCTAAAGCCAAGGACCGTCCATAATGGTGAGATTGCGTTCATTACCCCCTTCACGGTGGCACGAAGCCGATCGTGACGCTTGGGAGCGTGCATGCATGCCTTCGTGCCGCCTGACCCCAGGCGGCGCGGGAGCACATTTGTCCGAACACACCAAGAAGGGGCTGCAACGTGTCTATGGGCTCTTTCTTGCTTTTTGCGTCGACCGGGGTCTTCTGATTGAGAGCAACGAACCTTGCAGTGGCCTTCGTCCGGACGTGGTGCAGCTATTTCTTGAGGATAGGCACCTCACAATTGGATCAGTCACTCAGGCGATCTACCTCGACCGGCTCTATCGAATGCTTCGCCTCCTTTCATCTACGACCAAAGCAAATTGGCTACATGATCTTTGGCTGGATGCCAGGGGCGATGCTCGACCTCGGGCCAAATTCAACAGACTTGTGACTACAGATAGATTGCGCCATGCCGGGTTGAACTTGATAGCGCAAGCCGAACGACGTCTCGATCGGACGCCGCTTCAGCGCGCCGTCATGATCCGGAACGGGCTAATGGTAGCACTTCTCGCCCATATCCCGATCAGGCTCGGCTGCTTTTACGCTCTACGGATCGGCAAGGATATTCTCCGCTTGGAGGATGGGTGGTGGATCATTCTCAATGGCTCACAGACAAAGAATCGTCATCGTGATCCACGCCCGATACCGCCTCGCCTGACGCCGCTTCTAGATACCTGGGTAGACGAATGGCGCGGTGCCTTTCTCGATCCCCAAGATTTCCTTTGGCCAGCCATCAAGGGCGGCGGTATTGCCTATACTTACGCCGGCACCATCATCACCAACACCACATTCCAGGAAGTCGGCGTAGCCATTAGTCCACACCTGTTTCGCGATTGCGCCGTTTGCACCATTGGCGTGGCCGCGCCCGAACAGATGGGAATTGCACCGGCACTTCTTCATCACCGGGATCCGAGAACTACCGACCAGCACTACAATCGGGGGCATTCACATGCCGCGATACGCAGATTCCAAGACGTGATTGCGACGGACGGCAGTGCGGACGAAATGGGCGGTGTCACGGCTCCATTCCAAAAAGGTGCGGTTCTTGACCCCCGACGAGCAATTTCTAGGGACGATCCCCATTCGGCGGCCCACAACTCCGCGGAGACCGTCACTCCCACCGTCAGGCTCATCACCTGAAGGTCAGAGGTTCAAATCCTCTTCCCGCAAGTGGCAAATAAGCCAGGGATGGCCTGAATCGAATTTGCTTTGTTTGCTTTACCGCAAATAACTTTCCACTCCTGAGATGCGGTATTTGCGGATGCTACCCCTCAAACAACAAACTGTTAAACCGCGCACCGCGCTGGATCTCGATCTCTCGATGGATCAAAGCCTGCGTATCGACGAGTGACGGCGCTGAAGCGAACCTCAAGCATACTAGTTTGGCGACACCATTGGCATCTTCAATGCTATGACGATTCCGATCCTAAGTGCGACCGGGAGCACGGGCGATGTATTAGCTCTCCGTGATAGGCTTGCGCGACAGCCCCAGTCCTTGCCGGTCTTCCTCTTGCGCCTTGGCGCGGTCGGCACTGTCGAGAGAAGAATGTTTGATCGCGAGGTCCAAGTGTTTCACGTACCTCTCGACCGCCTTGATCCGCGATTCATCCGTCAAAGATGATATTACGCCCGAGAGCGCCGCCCGCAGTCGTCGCATTACCTGGACTGAATCGATCCCGTACTGCCTGATCTCGTCAAAGGCGAGTGAGAGATAATCTTCCCAGCTAGGTGTAGGAAAGATGACGCGAAGAATACCAGCCCTGTCATAGACGCGCCCGGCGTCGAGTTGCCGGTGGCCGAGCCGCCTTAGCAGATCTTCGATCTGATCGATCGTTTGCACAGCTGTCGTCGGATCGTTGATTGCAGGGGAAAGAGCTTTGATGGCGATATCGACCAGAAGGCGGATGGGGTATTTGGGGTCTTGCTCAAATGTCCGCTCTCGCTCTAGGCGGACAGTCCGCAATAACGCTGCATCCGAGATCTGCTTTTCTGCCGAATGGACGCTCAATAGGAGGGTTCCGTCGGCCAGCGTGTCGCCCACTGCACAAGAGACCACAATTAGTCCATCTGCACCTTGAGCCAGTCGCACGAGCGCCTGAATATCGAGTTGGGCGATACTTCGTGGTGCGCCCAAATAGCGCAATTGTTGCACGGGCTCGCCGACTTCAACAGTGCCTCCTTCCGCTCTTGAGTCATCTGTCAAAAGCGGAAACATATCTTCGATGACTGAGCGGCCCTTGTCGCCCACTGTTGAAAGGATGCTGGTTATTTGAAGATCGCTCAGTCGCTGGACCAGTCGCGAGAACAATAACATGCTCACCACCAGCAAAGCTCCGACAATTCCGGCGGATACTAGAGGCACAATTCCGGATCCGTTGCGGTCGACCCAAGCAAGAGTTACGAGTGCGTAAATGAAGGTCGCGCCGAAAATGCCAAGCGAATGGAACAGCGAATGGTCGTGGGCAAACCAGACAACCAGCCGCGGTGAAAAGGCAATGGCATTGAACTGAACCAGGACAAACGCCATGGCGAAGACAATGCTCATGAGCGCCATCATTCCCGACGCGACAGCCGAGAGATAAGCTTGAGCCGAAGCAACTGAGATGCCGAATGTCAAGGCTGGCAGAAAAGCCTGTTCCAGGCGAGGTACCGTCAGACCGCAGATAACGCTGACGGTCACATAGATCATGGGAATGAGCCAAAGTCGCATGGTATCCCTCTTTCCCGCTCTCATCGGGCAGCGACGTATCGTCGATCGTCGCGTAGGATATACCTCAAGAGCAATTAAGCCCGAATTATCGGATGGACTAAGACGCCTAAGCGTGGCAATCGGAACCGTAGCGGAAGCAGCGAACGCGATTTAAATTGACAGGCAGGGCCAACTTCCGACCCGTCCCCTAGCGCCAAGCACCGGCGGCGTTGGACCATTAGGTATTTGACAGCGGTAGGAAAATCCACACGGCCTATCCTTGCCCGGCCTTTTGGCTTCACCGGTTCCAGCTTCCTAGATATGTTCAGCCGGAATGGATTCTGAAGCGCGCACATCGAGATCGCCAGGAAGTGTACATTTTCGCTCGGAGTTGGCAGCTATCGAGTCAGATGCAGTTTCCGCGATGGTGGTATCACGCATTCTAGAACCCACACTCCGCGATTGGTATCTCAGTAGGTCAGAAACTGAATGGTTCCCACGGGACTGGCGCCCGTGGGCAAAGTTCACCGGAGGAGGAGGTAGATAGACCTTACCATGACGGGTATGATCGATAGGCCGCGCCGCCGGAGGTCACCAACGGCGCGGCCCGGTCCGGCAAGGGCGGATTTGGCGACGCCCAGCCGCCCTGAGGTAGTAGGGCACATCCGCCACCTTCGTCAGTGTCGGCGTTTATCAATAACGCTTACCAAATCAAAGAGGACCGGCACTCGGGGGAGACACCGGTCCTCTGTGAGACTCGATGCATTGTAGGGCGTCCAACCTTACGAGCGGTCCCCTCGATGTCAACAAGATAGCTGCTCATTTCCACTTACTCCGGCGCCGAGTGGCAGGTGTTCAACCTGTTTGCTCGATCGAGGAATACCCGCTCTATTTCCGCGGCTCTTTCGAAGCGTCAGGGAGGAGTTAACGATCACTTTTCTTGCCCTGCGGCGTTGAGCGTTTGACGTTTATCTTAAATAAAGCCGGATCTACTCCCACGCCAGCGACTAGTTTGTCCAAGGCGACGGTTGTTCGACGACTTTTCTCGTCTACCACAACCCATTGCACTAACTCATTCAGCTTTTTGTCGAATACGAGGATTTGCCGGCCGAGTACGGTATCAAGTGTCATACTGATTGATCTAGCTGTTTCTTCTACGTTCAGAATTTTGGCTTCCTTTTGACACTTTTCCGGGTTTTTGCAGTTAAATGACACCCGTAGAGATGTGTTGCCTCTTGAGTTTGTTTTAGTAAATCTTGCCTGGGCCGAGCGAAAGCCGCTTATAAATTTCGAGACCGCGTTTTCACCGCTGGTTACGATCCCACGCGACGCGGCCGAGCGATTCGATCGTCGGCCTTCAACCCAAACTTGTCGAGGTAATCCTGGCCGGGGTGTGTATATCCGGCGATATGCATCAAGGCCCATCTAGCCCATTTCAGTCCGCGCACGGTGAATACCTAACGAGAGCATCCGCTCCAGCAGAGCCGGATAGTGGATGCCAGCGTGCAATGCGGCCTGGGCGAATTCCTCGATCCGGGCGATCTCGGGATTGGGGTTGGCCTCGATGAAATAGGGAACGTTGTCGGTGGAAAGGCGAAAATCGATGCGGGCATAGCCGTCGAGTTCCAAAGCGCGGCAGACGCGCTTTGTCAGGCGCTGGATCCGCGTCGTGAGTTCCGGTGTCAGTCCCACGGCCGGACCATGGGTGATCTGGTGGCGCTCCTGGTAGTCCAGATCGTGTTTCACTTGGCTGGTGGCTATGCGGCTGGCACTGGCGGCCAAGTCGCCGAATTCCAATTCCCAGACCGGGAGCACGCGCAGTCTTTCGCTGCCGAGAACGCCGACATAAATCTCGCGGCCGTCGATATACTGCTCGGCGATCGCATCGGTGCCGATACTCTCATGGATGAAAGTGACGCGCTCCGCGAGTTTCTCGTCAGTATCCACAAGCGAGGCCTGGGCGATACCAAGCGAGGCGTCCTGGCTAAGACTCTTCACGATCAGCGGGTAGGCGAGCCGGGGTGGCCGTTTGACGGTGCGACCGATCGCAAACACCGTGAAATCGGGGACCGGAATGCGGTGATAGGCCGCCAGTTTCTTTGACAGCGCCTTGCCGCGCGCCAGCATGAGGCCGCGTGGATTGCATCCGGTATAGGGCAGCCGCAGCAGTTCGAGATAACTAGCGACGTTTTGATCATATCTGACGTCGCCATGGAACTCTACTAACAGGTTGAAAACGACGTCCGGTTTCCAGTCGCCTTCGATCGCATCGCGGATCGGCTTCAACTCATCCTTGAGACCAAGCGGACGCACGTCGTGGCCGCGCGATCGCAAGGTACTCACCACGTCATACTCGGTCTTCCAGACGTGTATCTCCTCCTCGGAATAGCCCTTGAGCGAATCCGGCGGCATCAGTTCAGGATGCAGCAGCACCAGGATCTTGAGCGGTCGTTTCGCCTTCTTTACAGCGCGAACCATGGCCGCCTTACCTGGCTATAGAGGGATTTCACGATCTTGGAGGTGAGCAGTAAGGTGAAGTCGATGCAGCTGCAACCTTTTAACCCCACGCCCGCGGCGGAGCTGTTGCCCGCAATAATCGAGGCAACTACTCGACATGGACTCATTAAGTCTCCTTTGCGACTTTCGCGCAGAGTTCGAGCAGCCCGGCAGTAACCTCACGCATGACTTTGCGCATCTCGTCGTAGGGAGGATGAAACGGTGTGGAAGCTCGGCTGCGACCAAACTCGAATGTATAGGCTATTATCTTTCCCTTGCGACGATCTACGAGGTGGCGACTATAGGCATAATCGTCGGAAGCTCCGGCAGTGGGATAAAGCCCCACCGACGGCTTTACCTTGTAATCGCGTCCCCGCACCTGGCGAATGGCTGCAGACATTTGCTTGCCCATCCGCGATGCAAGCATCGCATCGGCCGGTGGCAGGTACTCTCGATACACGTTGTCGTTTATTAGCCCGCGCTTTCCGTCATACTGTGGGTTGAGGAAACTCATCTGTGGGTCGTTTGACTGGTTCTCATCGGTGCCCCAGCTGTGCAAAATGGTCTCGCCGTAGCTGTGCAGATCAATCAGGTATTGGATACCGGGATATAGATCGAGGAGCCAGATCACATTGCGCGTTTCGGGCTCGGAAGCCGGACGAGGGCCCACATAGCATTCGTAATCGCTCGGTTTAACTGAGTTGCCCACCGTATCTGGAGCAAAGTGGCGCTCGAAATGCCAAAGGAACGGATAGTTGCGGTTGATGTCGACACCGATAGATTTCGATCCGCGTCCCTTAGGTGCCGGTCGCCGATTTTTCCTCCACCAGGGATATCGTTCCATACTGAAGTGACGTCCATCCGGATTCACTTGTGGAAATACAACGACATCGATTTTCTCAACGATCGAGCGGACCTGTGCTGGGGTAAAGACTTTGTGGCCCAGCCGGATGCTCTCCTTATCGCGGTATGCACGCAGAAGGCGCATGCCGAAATATATGAGGATGTCCGGCCCGCCCCATTCGCGTCCGTGCGCGCCGGCAAGAAAACACACTGCGGGACGCTTCTTGCCGACACCTGTGCCGATTCGAAATGCGTGACACTGTCGCTTCTCCCAAGTGCGATAGGGTAGCGTAATGCGCTCAAATGTCTTTGGGTGGTTTTTTTCGCCCAGGACCATCGCGGCCTCGACCTCGTCCACGGTGAGGTACCCGCCGGCCCATATTACATCACCATAGCGACCGCGCTTAAGGCGAGACTCGGCTGCGGCACGACCTTCTGCCTGGCGCGTACGCGCTGGGGCGTCGATCTCCTCTAGGAGCTTAACGCCATAACCCTTCTTCCGGAGCCAGTCGATTCGTTCAGTTGGGATGTAGGCATCTACCACAATGCCGTGGCGGGTTTCTTGGACACCTACAACGACGGCCCGAAACTTATTGCGAAGCTCCGAAAGATGACGCCGGTCGCGTCCAGTAACAGCCACGTGTGCTACGGCCATTGTTGGTCTCAAAGCGGGGGACTAATGACGACGGCGTGCCAGTAAGGCCTCCATTTTAGCGGACGGGAAACACATTACAATCCCCGATCGACCAGTCCCGTTCCGCCTCGGGCGAGCTTTCCTGTGATCGTGCTCCTCGGAATTGGCTATCAGAAATCTCACCTGCCTTCGCTCAATCCCAAGCCCCAGGACATTCCGATGAACGAAATTTTATTCTCCTGATGCAAGTCCTCGAAGTCTAATCGAATCGACTTGGAGCGTTGCTATCAAATACCAATCGCCATTAGGAATTCTGGGACTGTGCGGAATCACCTTTTACTGCGGGCGGGCGGTAGGGAGAGACATTCTACCGATCGTAGCAGTTCCGAAAGCAAGACGACACGACCATGAAATGGTTTCAGCAAATTTGGCCCTGCGCCGGCTACTCGCCGACCAATGTTCCCGATCCGCCAAAATCGGTGGGAAAATCCTGGAACTTTGGCAAACCATCCTTCATTGGCAGGACAGTTTCACTATAATTGACGTGAACCTGCGGCGTAAATTGAATTGACGGCAAGATTGCAGAGTAGACATCAATCAAGTTGAGGGCCGGATGTCGGGCCATAAGGTGGCCACCACATTTCTTGCAGTAATGGCGTTCGCTGGTTGGGTTTTTGATAAAGGTTTCGATGTGCTCGACACCGCCGACAACTCTTACGTCAGCTGGATCCCATAGGGTAAAAGCGTTAACTGGGCTTGCTGACCACGTTCTGCAAGAGGTGCAGTGACAATAGCCCATGACCTTGGGTGTGCCGGTGAGTTCCAGTTGAACCTGTCCGCAAAAACATTTTCCAGAGTGCGTACTTGCCATCGTGAGACCCCATTCGGTTCAGCGTTCGATGAAACTGTATTCTGCTTCCGATACCATGACAAATGCTCGCCAGACACATGGCTGGGTTGGGTTACGACACAGCCTCGCGGGGAACATCCAATCCGTAGGATAGGGAGTGGGACGTGCGCAAACTCATCAAGGGCATAATCGAATTCCGAGAGAGATTACGCCCACAATATGCCGAGCGTTTCCGCGAACTTGCCATTAAGCAGAGACCTGATGCCCTGTTCATTACGTGCTGTGACAGCCGTGTGGTGCCCAATCTATTGGCGTCGGCAAACCCTGGTGATCTTTTCACCTTGCGCAATGTTGGCAATCTTGTGCCGCCAGCGACCGCTGATGGTGTATCAACGGGAGATCTTTCCGAAGCAGGCGCCATCGAATATGCGATACTCGTGCTGAAGGTGGCCAACGTCATTATTTGCGGTCATTCCGAATGCGGGGCGATGAAGGCCGTTCTCACTCGGCA
>JADMIO011624606.1_pt1 | contig 37762 bp, 29 predicted proteins | sample 8958161 | NCBI WGS metagenome assembly JADMIO01 (sample SAMN16585339, study PRJNA669376) | soil metagenome | isolation source: Crop rotation soil | place: USA: Cullars Rotation, Alabama | collected 2011 | reverse complement strand
CCAGCTCGCTGCGGTAGTCCAGGCCGCCGAGCCACTGGTCGCCACCCAAGTATACGTCGAAGCCGGACTAACGATGATGTCCCCGGATACATACGTGATGCTGTAGTTTGTCGCTGCAAAAGTACCATTCGTCGCTGCACTGGGTGTGACCGAGCCGGTATAAGTGGCTGGCGTCGCGTTGGCCGCAGCCCCTGTCCCATACGTGATGGTCACCGAGCCGATGGTTTCCGCCCCAACCAAGCCGCTGCTTGTGAAAGCAGTCGATCCCGTGACTGGGCTGGTCAATGCCGTGCCTTCTTTCTTGTTCACGTTGTTCGCGGTGACAGTCAACGCTTTGGCCGTGATGCTTGCCGTCAAACCAGTCGGCTGCGTGAGCGTGTAGTTGGCGGAGGGTGCCGTGTAGCCCGTGACGGTGATGGTTTTGCCGGTGCCGGCCGCTGCCGTTGCGAATGTCGCTGTTGGCGTGCCAGTCACGGAGAAACTTTCACCGTTTTGCAAACCCGAGTATGCGGCTGTGCCGCTTAATGTCGCCGTGGTGTTGCCGTTGTACTCTTTGTCCGCGCCGCTCAAGCCGGTTATGGTCAACGCTGCGCGCGTCACAGTGCTGCCAACCGTCGCGATGGTCTTGCTCGCAGCCCCACCGCCGGACACCATGACATTACCCGTATAAGCCGCGCCTCCATTGTATCCCGTCGTTGCCGCGAGACGCACGTACACCGTCGTCGCACTCAATGTGCCGCTGGCCGGAATAGTGAGGCTGGTCGTGTACCCTGATCCGCTGCTCAAAGAAACCTCGTAACCGGATGGCGGTGCAACGCTCAGATCGCCACTTAGGAAAACGCCGGACACGGAAAAGCTCGCGGGTGACGTCGAGGGTGTTCCGTACGTTGTATTCACCGCCGTCAGGCTGCCGCTTAGCGTAATCGTCGGATCGGCCGTGACCGTGAGATCGCCCGCGACATACGTGATGCTATAATTAGTGGCCCCAAACGTTCCACCGGTGGCGGCTGAGGGAACAACGGAGCCGACATAGACCTGCGCCGCATCTCCCGCATCTTTGCCTGCGCCATAGGTGATGGTGACAGAGCCAACCGTTTCAGAATTCGCCAGGCCACTCGGAGTGAAAGCAGTGGAACCTGTCACCGGGCTGCTCAATGTGTCTCCGTAAACCTTCGTCACGCCATTCGCTGTGATGGTCAACGCCTTCGGGTTCACCGTAAGCACGCCGGTATTGTAAGTGATGGTATAATTGCCGGCCGTGAATGTGCCGCCCGTCGCCGCACTCGGCGTTATTGTGTAGGTAATAGCCGGGGAAGCGGCGGTCAGACCACCGGTGGCCGAAAGCGTCACGCTGCCGATTGTTTCCGAATTGGCCAGTCCGGACGAAGTAAAAGCCGAAGTTCCCAAAGAAAGCGTCGCCCCGTATGTCTTGCTCTGCGCGCTGGCCGTGATTGAAAGCGCTTTGGCAGTCACAGCATTTCCGCTGCTCGCTGTGGTAATGTTCACAGATGTGGCTCCTGTGCTGGAAAGCACAACGGCGTTGACGGAATTGTAGCTGCCAGAAACCGCGGCGTTAGCTTTCAACCGCACAGAAACAGTGCCACTCGCCGAGCCGCCACTCTGGGTGAAGGTGGCCGTCGCACCAAACGTCGTTCCGTCACTGGCCACCTCAAAACCTGTGCCCGCTGTGGCAGTGATATTGGCGGTAAGATTGGCACCAGAAACGGAGAAGTCTTGTTTGGTCGACGCCGTGCCGTAAGTGGTGGTGAACGCCGTGGCGGTCGCCGCCCCCGTGATGCTGGGAGTAGCACCTCCCGTCAGTGGCGCACTTCCGGTTAGGGCGCTAGTTATTATTCTTACGTTACCCGATCCTGTCCCGGAGTCGTAACACAAAATTCTGATTGTAAGCTTGGTAGTGGTGGTATTACCAGGAGCGGGGATGGTAACGCTTGGCGAGGAATTCGCCGTTCCAATGGTTTGAACCGCCCCAGCATTTGCAAAAGTTGGGCTCGTTCCGTAGCCATAAGTTACCTGCATTTTTTTTGCCGCCGTCGTCGCGCTACTTGTGTTCACCGTCATCGCCAAAGTCAGCGTCGCATCCGGAAAGGTTTGGCCGCTCGCCAAGGAAACGCTGTACTCGACATAAACACTGGAATTCGCCGAGGTGGCAGTTGGCCATCCTGTAGTTCTATGAAATGTGTTTGCTGTTACTGCAGTGACCGTTCCCAGCGTGATTCCGACTATCGTCGGAGAAGTCAATGCAGTGGTTCGCACAGCGTCCATATTCGCTTGCGAGCCAGCGTAACTTCCTCCTCCAAGTGTTGGATTAAAATCCCAGCTAACATAGTTTACCTGAGCCGAAGCATGTAGCCCGCTCATTACAAACACCGTAAGAACGGCGAGCAGAATAGTGGAAAATGATGTTTGTGCGCGCGCGCCAAAGCGCTGGGTGCTATTCATATTGTTTCTTCGGCACATGGTCTTCATGCAATCTTGGTGTTGGGCGGGATTTTTCTGCTTTCGTTTCACAAAATCAGGCTTGTTTGCTCCGGAAATGGCATACTGCGGAGGCAATCTCTGTAACGGCTTCAATTCTTACGGGGCACAATTCTTCTGGGTTCTCTTCTGACTGGGTTTCAAAAACTGGGTTGGCTTCTCAAACCAAACGTATACTTGGTAGCACAAAAGGCGACACTGCCAAGCCGCATCTGTTGGAAATTTGTTAACATTTAGGTTACGACCGGCTCGCGTTTTCCTGCTTTCGGCAGTCTGCAACCAAATCTAAACTCTCCCCGTGACGCTTCAGGATTTCAGCGCCCACCTCGCCGCGGGCAACCCCTTGTCCGACACGCACGTGCGTGCTGCCATCGATGAATTGATTCGCGAAGACCTGGCTGCTGACATCAAAGCGGAATTCCTCCTTCAATTCGCGCTGAAGGGAGAAAGCATTGCGGAAATCACAGCCTTCGCGTCCATCTTGCGCGACAAGGCCGTGCCCGTACCGCTCGACCAACTGACGCGCGACCGCGAGATTCTCGATATCGTCGGCACCGGTGGTGATCGGCTGAATACCTTCAACATCTCGTCCACCGCCGCATTGCTGTGCGCTGCTGCCGGTGTGATGGTGGCCAAGCACGGCAACCGCGCGGCGACTTCGGCTTCGGGGAGTGCAGATGTGCTGGAGGCGCTCGGGATTCCGCTGCATCTCAGTCCGGCGGAAGCGGGCACGGCTTTGCGCGAAGACGGTTTCGCCTTCTTTTTCGCGCCGAATTATCACCCCTCCTTCAAGCACATAGGCCCCGCACGCAAAATCTGTGCCGCACGCGGTCAACGCACTATTTTCAACTTCCTCGGCCCGCTGCTAAACCCCGTTCGCCCTACAGCGATGCTCCTTGGTGTGCCACGCCCTGATATGTGCGAACCCATCGCAAAAGTGCTATTATCCCTTGGTATACGCCGCGCGATGGTCGTGTGTGGCGAAGTGCCTTTACCCGACTCGAAACCTGAAACCCGAGACCCGAAACAAGATGGCCCGCCTTCGAATGCGCCGCAGCAAATCGCCCATCTCGACGAAATTTCTACACTCGGGGAAACCACCGTCGCCGAGTTCTATCAAGAACGCGGCTTCACCGTTTCAAAATTCTCCCCCGCCAATTTCCCGCTGCAACCCGCCACCCTTGCTGACTTGGTGGGCGGCGACAAACAGGCCAACGCCGAAACCGCCCGGCGCATCTTGAGCGGCGATGAGCGCGGCCCCAAGTGCGACGCCGTGCTCCTCAATGCTGCGGCGGCCCTCTTCGTAGCCGGACGCACCCGAACAATCATCGACGGCTGGGAGCTCGCCGAAGAACTGATCGCCACCGGTGCCGCGAGCGCAAAGCTCGCCCAAATCACCGGCCGCAAACCACGATGAGCGAGCCCGCAGTCTCTTCTCGCCCAGTTGATGTCAGCCCCGACACTGACCTCCCGCCAATTCTCCCGAAAGCGCACGGGTCACGTTGGCATCGCTGGGTTTGGCTCGTTCTCGCTATCGCCCTGCTGCCTGTTCTCATATTGTTGTTCAGCTTCAACCCCGCGCATCACGGTTTCTATCCCATGTGCGTTTTCTACCGCGTAACCGGTCTGCAATGCCCCGGGTGCGGTGGATTGCGGGCGGCGCACCATCTCCTGCATGGCGAGATAATCACCGCCTTCCGTTTCAATCAACTGTTCGTACTGGCCCTGCCAGTCGTGGCGGTAATCGGCGTCCGCCGAATGATCCGTGGCGAAATCGCGAAACCCATTTCCCCTCGCACCCAAGCGCGCTGGGCCTGGATATCCTTCGTCCTTTTGCTCCTTTTCTGGATCGTGCGAAATCTGCCACTTGAAGTTTTTAAATTGCCGACGGAATGAACATCCTTCGACGTTGGGCGTTGAATGTTGAGTGTTGAATGTTTCCCCGCAGCCCATCCTCGACGCTGCCGCTCCTTCCGCTTATAAGAAGTCGCGACCATGACTGCCGCGCCCGCCAACGCCGCCAAGCCGCTCAAAATCCTGCTGCTGAACCAGACGTTTTATCCCGACGTGGTGGCCACCGCGCAATATCTGACGGACCTTGCGCTCCAACTCAAACAACGCGGCCATGAAGTCACCGTCATCACCGGCCGCCGCGCATATGACCAGATCGAAAAACAATTCCCCGCGCGCGAAGAGTGGAACGGCATCCACATCCGCCGCATCTGGGCTTCAAGTTTGGGAAAAGGCGCGAAATGGCGGCGCGCAATCGATTTTGCGACCTTCATCGTGAGTTGCTGCCTGCGCCTGCTCTGGCTGCCGCGGCAGGATGTCACCGTGGCGCTGACTTCGCCGCCGTTGATTTCCTGGATCGGCGCGTGGTTCACCCGCCTCCGCGGCGGGCGCTTCTGTTACTGGGTGATGGACATGAATCCCGACGAAGCCATCGCGGCTGGCTGGCTGCGCGAGGATTCATTGGTGGCCCGGATCTTGGAATCGTTCTCGCGCTTCAGTCTGCGCACCGCCTCACGAATCGTTGTGCTCGATCGCTTCATGCAAGAACGCGTGACCCGCAAGGGGATCGACGCGCAAAAAATCTCAGTCATCTCGCCCTGGTCGCTGGACGAGAAAGTCCGTTTTGACGCCGCGGGCCGCGAAGCCTTCCGTCGGGAGCACGACTTCGGCGAACGCTTCGTGGTCATGCACGCCGGCAATCACAGCCCGTGTCATCCCCTCGATACTTTGCTCGACGCCGCCGCGCTTCTGCGTGACAACCGCAATATCCTTTTTTGTTTTCAGGGTGGTGGCAGCGAACTTGCGAAAGTGCAGCAGCGGACTGATTCCCAAAAGCTGCCGAACGTCGTTTGCCTGCCCTATCAGCCCGTCGAGAAATTATCCGCGGCGCTATCCGCAGCGGACTTGCACGTCGTCGTTATGGGCAATCCCTTCGTCGGGACCATACACCCCTGTAAAATCTACAACGCCCTCGCCGTCGGCGCGCCGATTCTTTACCTCGGGCCGGTCGAAAGTCACGTCGCGGACATTCTGAGAGGCGCGCAGACACCCTCACCGCATATTTCCGCACGGCACGGCGAAGCCCGCCAGCTTGCCGACGCCTTGCTCGCCATCAGCCAGTCTCGGCCTCGTCTTTCTCCTATTGAATGTGACCGCACGGCGTCAATTTGCTCCCGCGCCACCCTGCTGCCCCGTAAGGTTTCCGCCATTGAAGGCTGATTTCTTCGGATTTCTAATTGATGGTTTCAATTTTGCTGACGACCAACGTATGCTACGCATGGTTGTGCGGTTGACGCCGCACCACAGTCAGACCGACAATCAGAACTGCGTGATCAAGTAGTGGTTTCCTCGTGAACGGAGCAACGGCAGAAATTTCAAACATGGCGGGCACAACGCCTGATACAGCCACTTTCGGCGTCATCCCCATCGTCATTATTATCGCGACGGGCGCGCTGACCTCGTGGGGCTTGGTTGGGCTCATTCTCCGTTATTGCCGCGAAAACCGCGACGCCGTGCGCGCGGGCGAGTTTCATCACGAAGCAACCGGTGAAGCCGTCCCCCGCTTCGGCGGAATCGCACTGGCGGGAACGTTCATCATCTCCGGAATCCTTTGCGGCATTTTTCAAGGCTGGACGCTGCTGCTGCAAAAAGAGTCCGTCATGGTGCTGGCTTCCAGCCTCGCCATGTTTGCCGTCGGTTTCTGCGATGACCTTAAACCGCTGGGCGCGCGGAAAAAATTATTATTACAGATCATCGTCGCTACGGGCGCCTATTTTCTGGGCCTACAGGTCACGGTGATCACGAATCCATTCAACGGCCAGACTTTTAACCTTCACGCTTTCAGCCTGGTGTTGACCGTGCTGTGGCTGGTGGCCATGACCAACTTGATTAATCTGGTTGATGGCATCGACGGCTTGGCCGGCGGCGTCTCCCTGATGCTGATGTGCCTGCTCGCGTACGTCAGCTTAAGCGGCGCGCCACTCCAGTTCGTCATCGCCGCCAGCATGGCCGGCGGCTTGCTCGCTTTCCTCCGCTTCAATTTTCCACCGGCACGCATCTACATGGGCGACGGCGGCGCTTATTTTCTCGGCTTCCTTATCGGCTCCATGACCATTGCCAACTCGCACAAGGGAACCGTGCTCGCCGCACTTATCGCCCCCGTCATTGCGCTTGGCCTGCCGATCATCGACACCGCCCTCGCCATCATCCGCCGCGGGTTGCAGGGCCTGCCGCTTTTCCGCGCCGACCGGAAACACATTCACCACCGCCTCATGCAACGCGGCTTGTCACGGACGAAAACGGTGCTGCTGCTCTACGCGATTTCGGTGGTGTTCCTGTTGATGGCCTTTGCGATGTTCTGGTCCGAGCAACGCTACGTCCCCATCGTTTTCGGCATGGTGTTCCTCGTCTTCCTCTTCGTCCTGCAAGGACGCGCCATGGGGCTGGACTGGCTGACGGTCGGGCGCTCCATCGGAAACTCTCGCGAGGTGCGACGTCATACTCAGTACGCGATGTCCCTAGCCTGCTGGCTGGAAATGGAAGCGGAACGGCAGGAAACACTGGAAGCGTTGTGGGAGGACTTCACCTTCGTTGTGCGCAAAATCGGTTTCACGCGCGTGAAAGTCGTCTTCAGCGAAGGCCATCGCACGTGGATTTCCGAAAAGCACGTCGACCGGGCGAATTTGCCCGAACACATTTTCGAATTTAACCCCGGTACAAAAATGCTGGTCCTCCTGCAATGCAGCAACGAGAAGCTGGACCGCATCATCATCAGTCACCTCAGCGAATTGACCGCCGAAGCCTGGCTCAAAACCGTCCTCCGCTGGAGCGCCGAACGAAAGCAAACTCCAACCTTCAGTCCGAACCCGTAGTGGCGGCGCGCCTCGTTACAATTTGGCCCCGGAGCTCCGGCATTCGTCATTCGGGCCCGTCACTCCCGCCCAAACGCCCGCTTCCGCTGATCCCCTTCGCGAATCACAACCCTGGACTCTATCTCCACGCTTGTCTGCCGTCCGAGAAACTCAAGCAACACCGTTACCCGCTCGCGCGCTGGCATCACCCGCGACACCACCGCCTTCAGCCCACGAAACGCCCCCGCCGCCACCTCAATTTCCTCCCCCACCGCGAGCGGTTCGTCGATGACGTGCACCGCCTCAACTCCGATGCCAGTCTGAAGCTCCGCAATGACCTCGTCTGGAATGGTCGGCCAACGCTCGCCAAAATGCACAACCCCCCGCACGCCGGCGGCATGCGCCACCTGCCGGAATTGCTGCTGAAAATCGAACCGTGCGAAGAGGTAGCCCGGAAACAACGCTTCCGTAAACCACACCAACCCACGCGTAGTTTTCCGCTGAAAGCGAATGCGCGGCAGAAAAACCGCCGCACCCGAAACCTGACGCACATGATCCGCCGCAATGTGTTCGCGTTTCGTTTGCGTCCGCAAACAGAACCAATGAGAAGACGATTCCATTGACCTGCAATTCACGTTTACATGGCCGCGCTTCAACCCTTTAACACTTCACCCCTTCAACCGTTTAACGATGTAACCATGTAACCAATCACTCTGTACCCGCTACTTCCCCCGCTTCGGACTATCCGTGTAATAACTCTTATACTTGTAATAGTAATACTCCGAAGAATCAGCCGCCACGGCGTTTAGTGTGATGCCCAGAATATTGACGCGCCGCTGATAGAGCAGATCGAGCGCCGCCCGCGCGATGCGCGCTGAAGTGAAGTTGGCGCGGATGACAAACACCACCCCCTCAACCAACGGCGCCAGCGTGGCGACGTCATCCGCCGCCATGACCGGCGCGCTGTCGAACAGCACGATGTCATAATGAGCGCCGAGTTCAGCGATCAAATCCTTGGTGATCGGCGCCAGGAATAGTTCGCTGGGATTGCGCGCCGTACGTCCGCGGGGAATCACTGAAAGATTGGGCGTGTTGGCCGGCTGCGCCACCGCCTTCCAATCGGCCTCGCGCGACAAAATCTCCGTCAGGCCAGGCGCAGCGGATTTTTGAAAATATTCATGCAACGTGCCCTTGCGCAGATCGGCATCCACAATCAGGACGCGGGCGCCAGCCTCCGCCAGGGTGATGCCCAGATTGGCCGCTGTGACGGATTTTCCCTCTCCCGGGATCGAACTGGTCACCAGTAAAAGCTTGGGCAGCTTGCCCTCCTCGCCCATGAAGAGCAGTGACGAACGCAGGTTGCGATACGCCTCCGCAAACGCATGCCGGTCATCCTGCGCGTGAATCAAATCCAGTTTACCGTTCTGGTTCAAGACGACTTCGCGCGGCACTTGGGAAAGCACCGGCTCGTCGAAAATATCCTGCAAATCAGTGAAAGAAGTCAGCCGGTCATCAAAACGGTCAAGGAACAGCACCAGCGCGAAGGCGATGCCCAGGCTAATGCCGGCGGCGATCAGCAGGCTGTTCACGGTGCTGTCTGTGTTGGGGCGGGCATGCGTGGCGGGCTCAAGCACGGTGACCGTTTCCGGATTGATATCACGATCCGTCGAGAGCGTCTGCATGGTCTGCTGCAACCGGTCGTACAATCCCTGCAGGCGCGTGTTGTTCGCCTTGATCTTTTGGTATTCAGCCATTTTCCGGCTGACGTCCAGCGAACGCGCTTCCCAATCGGCGATGTCTCTTTTGCACGATTCAATTTGTATCTCAATGGAACTTTGGCGGTTCGCCAACTGCTCCTTGCTCTGGTCCTTGTAGATTTCGAGCAGCTTTTCCTTTTGGGTGATGCGTTCCTGCAACTCGACCATTTGCGGATGCTTGGGCCGCAGATATTCCGCGGCGTCCTTCTGCGTCGCTTTTAACAGCCGGATGTCCTGGTTGATCTTCAGGTAATCGTTATCCGCACCGATCAACGTGTTCAAGGCACTGTTGTTCTCGGCCTCGATGCTCGCGGCTTTCTGACGTTCCAGATTTTGTTCGAGCGAAAGCGATTTCAGCAGTTGCAGCTCCGACTGCAGGCCCGCGAGCTGGCTGGTCAGCTTGGCCAGGTATGTGGCCGCGCTGTTGCCTTGTTCCTGAAGAAAAACCACGCTGTTGCTGGATTGAAATGTCAGCAACTCATCCTCGCCCCGTCGCAAATCTTTCTCCAGCCGCGCCAGCTCCGCCATGATGGTGGAAAGCGTGCTTTCGGACGCGGAGCCGCGCATCTCCTTTTTCAAGATGATGTATTCCTCCATGGTCGCCTGAAGCAACGCAGTGGTGTACTCCGGCTCTTCGCCTGTTGCCGTCAGCGCGAAAATGGAACTCTTCTGAAGTATCGAAATATTTCTGGTCACTTGAACCGGCTTTAATTCCGGCTTGGTTGCGCGCACACGTTCAGCCGCCCGCTGACGCACCGTATCGCTCATCATGAGCTGCATCTGCGTGTTGAAGAAGCTGTTCATTTCGCCTACCTCCGAGTAGGTGGAGGCTCCGCCCGTTTGCGTCTGCACCCGGATGTTCAGGATCATCCGCCCCTGCGAAGTGTACGTCGGCGGCGCGGTATAAAGACGATATCCCTGGATACCCAGCCCGATGAATACCGCCAGCGGCACCAGCCACCAGCGACGGCGCAACTGGTTCTTGAACCGGTGCAGCTGGTTCTGGAACCGCGCGGAGCGGACGGAACGATTTTCCTGAATGGGGGTGGGTGCTTCGCTCATGTCCGGTCAAAAATTGATCGTTTTACGTGGCACCACGATCATGTCGTCGGGTTGCAGGGGTACATCCTTTTCCATCTTTCCCTCCTTGAGCACCTCCTCCATGTCGACAACGATTTCCTGCTTGGAGCCGCCTTCGGCAGGGGCGGCGCGGATGACTTTGACCTTGTTCTTTTTGGCCCAATCGTTGAAGCCACCGGCGCGCAGGATGGCCTTGCTGGCCGTCAGATTTTCATTGGCTGGGATTTCAATCGCTCCCTGGCTGCGCACTTCGCCCCATACATACACGCGCCCAAGCACCCGGCTCATCTGGTCCAGTCCCAAAACGACCGTCGCGCGATAGTAATAATCTTTTTCCAGCAGGACCTTCAGCTCGGCGGCCACGTCTTTGCACGTTTTGCCTGATACATTGACCCGGCCCACATAGGGCACATCGAGTTCACCGGTGTCGGCCACTGTCAGCGCTTTGGTCAAGTCCACCGGGGCGCTGGTCACGCGATTATTGTCGAAATTGGGCAGGTGCCGGTCCTCCAATATCAAGAAACTGAGTTTGTCGCCCGGCACAAGCTTGTGGCGGTCATCTAAAACCACGCCGCCAATCTCTTCTGGCGCCGTTGACGCTGAAACATTGGTACTCGCGAGCTTGGGCGCTGGTAAAACGACGGGAGCCACAGCGGCTGGCGCTGGTGAATTGGAAGTGCCGACTGGGTATCCGGTGGGCGTCAGCGGCATGAAGTCGGCGCCCTTCCCGCTTTCGGCCGCCCAAGCGGCCGTCGCGAGCAACAGCACCAAAGCGCCTGCCATCGTAAATCGATTCATCACGAGCACCGATTAAAATTGGTAATTAAGGTCCAAAACAAGGCGATTCTGGTTATAGCCGAGCTCCGGGATGTTGGATTCTTTCTTCAGCCACTGATAGGACACCGCTCCCGTCAGCTTGTCGGTGATCTTTCGGCCGACTGACAGACCTGCGCCGAAGCGATCCAACTCCTCCTGTCGGGTTCCCACGTGTTCCGTTCCCGTTTCAAACGTCACGTACGGACGGAACGTCCAGTATTGTATAATCGCGAGGCTCACCGAGTAACGCACATAGAATAGCTCAACTGGAGCGGAATTGATATCTGTGCTCAAGCTTTGCCCGATGTTAAGCGTCTGCGTCGTCCGTTCCGTGGGCTGATGGGTGATCGCGACGTCTGCATAAAATCCCGCCTGGGTGAAACCGTTCGTCTGGGGAAAACTGTTGGTGCCGAAAATCGTGTTGGTGCTGAAACTCGCCGCATCAAACCAATACAGCGTATAACCCACACTCGCCCGCGCATCGATTGATTGGCTGACTTGATATCTAGCAAACGGCCCGATGCTGATATGCCGGTTGTTGCTGAGCGGCGGCTCCGAATACTCAGTCGTTCCACCGCCAAGCTCCAGTCCCGCCGTCAACGCGGGGTTCAATGATGCGGCCACGCGAATCGTCCCCAACTCCGACTGATGGCCCAGATACTTTTGCGCATCGTCGAGCGGAACATAGTTGAAGTGGTCGTACGTAAAATCCAGCACGAGCTTGTCCAGGTCCCACGTCACCGCCGTCCCCAAGGTGTTCTCCAGCCGGAAAATACTGGCCACCCCGCTGGCGGACGCCTCGGCGCCGGGATCTTGCATCAGCGAGAACTTGTCGTGCAAATCGATGAGAAAGTCCCCGACATAAACGTCGAAAAACACCCCGGATTCCTGGTCACCCGTGACGATGAACCGGGAGGGCCGCGTGCCGTTCACATAATGTTCGTAGCCAAAATTAAAATTCAAATCGAGCGTGTTGCGCTCGCTGACCGGCCAGAAAGCCCGCACGCCTATTTGAGGCCGTACGATGTAATCTTCCAGCGCGTTCGTGCTGCCCTGATTGATATTGTCGTTGTATTCGCCGGCCAGTGAGGCTGAAAACCTCAATTTTACCGGGTCAAGGTCCAGGTTATAGTAGGCATCGGTCCGGTTGGCTTTGCGCGCTTCCGCCGCGCGCTCGCTCGCGATGGAATTACGCACCGCCTCCTGCGCTTGCGCCGTCGCGCAGGCCAGCAGCGCAAGCATCACGATGGTATTTATACGTCCCACTTTGTTCTGATTCGCCTTTCACTAAAGCAGGCGCGTCGGCACTATAGTAACGACGGCCCGCCTTGGCAGTGAATTTTGTCGTCTGCCGGGCGCGGACACGGCCATGCCCGAGACACGAAAAAAGTGGAGCTTCCGCCGCTGGCGACGCCGCTGGAACGAGCGCGTCGCTGCACTCTCCCTCCGTTGGCGCATCTGGTTCGACCGTTATATCCTGTCGCACGGGACACGCCGCGCCTGGCGGCGCCGCTGGACTCGCCGCTCCCAACGCATCGGGCAGGCGGTTGAAAATGCGGGGTACAAGGTCCTGCCGAACCATCCCCATGCCGCGCCCGACACGTTCTGGACCAAGTTCATCAAGCGCATCGATGATTCTGCCGACCGCTTCTACCCCGCCGGAATCCGCCGCCAGCATGCGCGCGATTTTGGGCATTGGTGGCACCAGTTTACTTCCCCTTTCCGCCACGCAAACGACCGCGTTGGCCGCTGGCTGGCGGATTTCCTTCTGCCCACGCTCACGCCGGTGGGTTTTCGGAAAACGTTTTTCAATTGGAAAGGGATCGTCGCCGCGGCCGCCTTGCTGGGCCTTATTGCCTTCGTGGCTTTCGGACTCATCCCCGGCTGGCGTTCGCACAACGACTTCAAATGGGCGGCCCAAGCACGCTTGCTCCTGAACCGTGGCTATCAGTTGATGGCTTTTCAATCTGCCGTGCGCGCGTTCCAACACAATGAACACAACGAGGAAGCTGCCCAGGTGCTCGCAGAAATAACCGAACGTCAGGGACTCTCGGATGCGTTGCTCTGGCGGCGGCGGGTGGTCGAATGCGCCGATTCCGCCACCAATCAACTGTCCCTCGCCGCCACCGCCCTGAAGTTTGAACCCGCGCCTTGTCCAACGGCCGGCCGCATTCTCAGCAGCATCAACGGCGCCGCCACGAACTCTCCCCAGTTCCACATCGTCGCCGCACAGTACGAAGCGAAGAATGGTCGCCCGACACCCGCCGAGAATCATTATCTCGCGGCGCTGGCGTTGGAACCCGCGAATGCCGACGTTCAACTCGCGCTGGCGCTGTTGCGCCTGCAGACAGGCGACCCGGCAAAGATCACCCGCGCCCAAGTGACACTTGCCGCACTCAGTCAACAAACCAACACCGCAGTACGTGCGCTTCGTTCGCTTGTGACGGTCGCCGCCTCGCGCGGAGATTTCGAATCCGCGGTCCAATATTCCACCCGCCTGCTGGCTCAAGAATCATCTACGTTTGACGACCGCCTGGCGCATCTGGACTTGCTGGCACGAAAGCGCGATCCCGGATATGCGACCTTTCTGGCCACTTTGCAGGAACAGGTGAGCGCCAACCCGTTGTATGTGGCTCAACTCGGCCGTTGGATGAGTGCGCATAAGCAAAGCAAGGCCGCGCGGCTTTGGTTTAGCCGGCTCCCCGTTGCGATCCAGCGTTCCGACCTGGTTCGGTTCGCCACCGCGGACACCTACGTGGCCGATTCCGACTGGGCGGGCATGGAACAGTTCCTGCAACAATCCGCTGATTCGCGCGGTTGGGGCACAATTGAATTTGTGCGGCAAGCATTGCTGGCGCGCGCCTACCGCGGGCTCGGTGATCGCCGTGCTTGTGCCGATAATTTGGGTCGCGCCAAAGATCTCGCCGCCGGAATGGCTCAACGCCTCAGCAGCCTTACGCGTCAAGTTATTGCTTGGGGATGGGACGAAGAAGTCGAAGATTTGCTCTGGACCGTGTTCGAGCGGTTTCCCGATGAAACTTGGGCCGCCGACTTGCTTTCGAAAAAGTATCGCCTGCGTGATGATACGGACGGCATTCGCAGGGTGTTTGCTCTCCAACTCAAGCGCTCGCCACGTGATAGCCTCCTGAAAAATAATCTAGCCATGGTGCTGCTGTTGCAGGGCGTGGACCTGCCCACCGCCCACCAACTGGCCGCCGAAGCGCATGCCGAGAACCCGGAAAGCGCCATCAGCACTTCGACCTATGCCTTTTCACTGCTTATCCAGGGCAAACCCACCGAGGGCCGGAAAGCGATGGAAGCCCTTGGTACAAACGTGCTTAAGGTGCCTAGTATCGCCGCCTATTACGCCGTCATCACCGCCGCCACCGGCGATAAAACCACCGCCCGCCAATACCTCGAACTAGCCCGCAACACGGACCTCCTGCCCGAGGAAAAAGCGCTCTTAAATGGCGTCCGCAAAAGACTCTGACGGTGCGCTTTACCATTACGGATGACAACTGCAGGCGAGAAATCTCCTTAGGGTGGGGGCAGCGTCGGTTCTTCCATTAGCGAAACAAAAACTTAACCACTACGGCCCAGTTCACACTAGACAAGCCTGCTGAAACGTAAATACTTCACCAAATAGGTTCCTGTCCTTTATGAAGCGCCTGACATTGTTAAGTTTCTTGCTGCTGGCATTCGCCGTGCAAGTTTCCGCGTCCCTCACCACTAATTTCACCAGTGGCTTCGCGAACAATGGCTTCATCCCCGATAACAATCTCAATGGCTGGACCGACACGCACAATTTGAGTCTGACGGAATACACTGGTTTCACCGTTACCGATGTTCAGGTCACATTGAACGTCTCAGGCGGATGGAATGGTGACCTCTACGGCTACCTCGTGCATGGTTCCGGTTTTGTTGTATTGCTGGATCGCGTTGGCCGGACCGGCACTGCGGGTCAAACTTTTGGCTATGGTGAAGCTGGCTTCACGGGTGTTTCTCTGGTCGACGGCCAGTCGCTTACCAGCATCCAAAACTACGGTGGCAGCTACAGTTCGGCCGCCGCCTTGAATGGCGGGTCTTACGGCTCGGCTGGCGGCACCTTGAACACCAGCTTTGATGGAACGAGTGTCAACGGCGATTGGACCTTGTTCCTGTCCGATATGTCTTCCGGTGACATCAGCCAGATCACCGGCTGGAGCTTGACCATCACCGCCGTTCCCGAGCCCACTACGTGGGCCATGATCATTTTTGCGGTCGCATTCGTCGGCTGGCACCTGACGCGCTGCCGCACCAAGCGCAGCTAAAATTCCCGTCGCCCCATTTCCACCCGCGCAACCGCGCGGGGTTTTTATTTTCGAGGAGCAGCTACCAGCTACCCCGATACGTATAAGTACGCCAGTCCACGTCGGAGCGCGGGTCTGCGACCTGCAGCAGCTTCGCCGGCTTGAAGGCGTGTTAAACCAATACTGCGTTCGGAATATCGGATGTGCTGCGGGTCGCAGACCCGCGCTCCGGGGGCAATGTCAAGATGCGCCCCATTCCTCATTCTGCATTTCCTTCCCGCCCTTTGTTTGCCACCATTTGATGTCGATGACAGACGACCAACCGCGTAACTACAAGCCGCTCCTCTACGGCGCCATTATTGTCGCGCTGGTAGCTGCCGCATGGCTGTCCCGTCCGCTGTATCGCAATTGGAAGAAGCAACGCTATCTCAGTCAGGCCGTCGCCGCGTTGGATCGCTCCGACTACAAGGGCGCGGCCTTCAGCGCCCGGCAGGTGCGTGTGCTCGATCCTTCCAATCTCGCCGCCGCGCGCGTGCTCGCCGAAATCACGGGCCGCCTGCGCTCGCCTGAAGTCATCTCCTGGCGCCAGTTCATCGCTGACGCGGAACCGGAAAATCCGACCAATCTCATCCAGTTGGCCGAGGCCGCGTTGATGTTTGGCGACAACACCCGCGCCGAACAGGCACTGCAAAAAATTTCCAACACCAACCGCAACAGCGCCGAGTTTCATCAGGCCGCGGCCATGGTTCTCGCCGGCCAGCGCAAATTGGCGGAGGCGGAGGCACATTTCAGCGCTGCCATCAAACTCGCCCCCACGAACGATCTGCTGCGTCTTAACCACGCGGTCATCTTGATTCAGGCACGCGATACGAACATCGTGGCCGGCGGCATCAGCACGTTGCGCCAATACGCCGCCAATCCCACGCACCGCCGCATGGCCTTGCAAAATCTTTCGCAAGCCTACCTGCACGCGAAGGATTTTGACCAAGCCGTGAGCACCGCGCAGGAACTCGTGGCGACCACCAATTCCTCCTTTGCCGACCGCATGCTTTTGTTGTCCACGTTGCGAACCGCCAACCGTCCGGAATTCCCAAGTCAGCTCGCCCAAATACAAACCGCCGCCGCCACGGCTGGCCCCGAACAGGTCCAGGCGTTGGCCTCATGGCTGATTGGCTCCGGACAATCTGATGCCGCCCAACGCTGGCTCGCCAGTCTTCCCGCCGGGCTGCAATCCCAGCAACGCGTCGCCATGGCCATGGCCGAACTTCACCTCGCTCGCGCCGACTGGCCGGCGTTGCAGAAACTGACCGAGTCCACCCGCTGGCCGGATGCCGACTTTATTCGCGCCGCGATGCTTGCCCGCGCCTTTCGCGAACAGCGTCAGACTATTTCCGCCAACGCGGCCTGGCTCGAGGCCGTCCATGCCGCTGGCGGAAATCCCAAGTCCATTGCCGTCCTCGCCCGCACGGCGGGCTCTTGGGGCTGGACTCATGAACAAGCTGAATTGCTCTGGACCTTGGTGGAACGGCATCCGGGCGAGCGTTGGGCGCCGCCAATGTTGAAAGAAATCTATATCAAATCTGCGGACACGCGGGGCTTGAACCGCTTGGCCGCCGCGCTCCTCGCCCAAAACCCCAACAACGACATCGCCAAAAACGATCTCGCCGGCACCGCTCTGCTGCTCGGTACACAAAACAGCCGCACCTACGAGCTGGCGTACGAGGTCTTCGCCAAATTCCCGAGCAACGAAGTGACCGCCTCAACCTATGCTTACTCCCTTTTGGTGCAGGGAAAACGCGAGGCTGCCGTTAAAGCTTTCGCCGGTGTAAATCCCAGCGCGTTGAAGCAGCCCGAAATCGCCCTGTACTACGGCCTCGTGCTCGGCACCAACTCCCCCGTCGAAGCGCGCAAATATCTCGACCTTGCCGCCACAGGAAAACTTCTGCCGGAAGAAAAAAATCTCCTCACGGACGCGCGCAAGAGGCTTTAGGGACAGCACGTTTCAGGTTCCAAGTTTCAGGTTTCAGGTTGGGTTTACCGCGCGCAACCGTCTGTTGCGTGCCGCTTGTTGGTGGATGGTTCCGACAGCGGGAATAAGAAAGGGTTTTACGCGAATTACGCTAATTGGCGCGAAGGGAATAAGTTTGGAAACCCATCTGAATTTAAACCGCGAAAGACGCTAAATACGCGAAAACGGAAAAGGGTTAACCGCAAAGAACGCAGGGAGCACAAAGACGAGGAGGTGGCGGGCGAGAGGAAGTTTGGGAAAGGGGAATAGGTTTAACCGCAGATTGCGCAGATTTACGCGGATGGGAAAGGCTCTGAAAAGGCAGTGAGGGATTTAACCACGAACGACGCGAAATACGCGAACCGATGTGCCCCAAAACTTGAAACCTGAAACTTGGAACCTGTAACCCGGCGCGGCTAGCGCCGCCCACGCCAGCCGAGCAGGAAAAACCAATCGGACAGGGTGCCGGGGTAGCGGTGCACGTCGCAGGCTTGGCGATACCAGGAGCAAATTTCCTCCTCCTCACGTTTGCCGCTTTTGGTCGGTTTCAAGGTCACGATTTTCTTGCGGGATTCCTCGCCGAAAATCAGCCAGCCGGGTTTGATGATTTCACGCTTTTGAGGCATGGGGGGACAGTAGAGTGAGCGCTGGGACAACTACAGGGAAACCGGTTGACCAAACTGGAGCGACAAGGCGCGAAGCACCTATCGGGAAGGAACACAGTAAATAAGCAGCTCCCATCCTTCTACGTTAATCCGAGAAGCTTGTCCAACTGCGACCGTTGCGATGCAGCGGATTCCGCCCTCAACCATTCCGAATTAGCGCGCTTCATGGCCTCCCAAGCCTCAATGTGCCTTTTTAGGTTCGCATTCTGTCGGGCCAACTCGATAAATCGCTCGCGTGCGGTTGGTTCAAACGGAATCGCATTGGGCCCAAGACATTCATCCCAAGTTTTCGCGAGGGGCGATTCTGGTTTGCTGTGACTTATCTTGTTAAGTATTTCTGCAACATAGAGAAATTTCGGAGGTGGGCCGTGGCGACGGCAATGCGCTTCAATCTCGGTAAGGAATTCTTCAAGAGGAAGCGATGAGGTTGGATTTCCTGAGGTGAAATCATACCAATATCTGCCCGCTTTCGGTGAAGTTAGTCGTCCAATCTTCACCCTTTCGTCGCGCCTATAGCGCAAAGTGCTGCGCCTAGCAACTGAGAGGACTGCACGCGCTCCAATGGGAGATCGATCAATCGAATCTACCCCCCGAACGCAAAGATCTTGTAAGAAACTTGCCGCTTCTGCGGTCATATCCTCCTTACGACCACTCAACGTGCCGAAGATGTCCAAAAAGTCAGATTTTAACACTCTGTTCCAACGCAAAAAAGCATGGTCGACATTCGCCTTTGTCGTGATTGTTTCAATACTTCCTTTTGTTTCCTCAGGCTGCGTCAATGTCAACGCCCCATACACGAGACAATGCTTTTCGTTCTTAAGGAGTGAATAAAGCCAAGGATCACTCAAAACAAATGCTCTAGTGGTTGAACACCACTGAAGTAAACTGAGCGGATGGTTGACCTGGCCGGCGGACTTCGGAAGTACAGCATGGGCTGTTGGCCCACAGACTAAAGCGTGCGCAATGACCGATCGCATCACATCCTCAGTCAATTCTCCGATGAACGGAAGTTCCTTATTGGAAAGCGCATATCGCTGAATTGTGAGAGCGAGATTTGCCTCACCATCCATAACTGCGATTTTAGGACGCTCGAACGACCGCGCTTCAGGCCAAGCGAACTCAGCAAATTTAAAAGCTTTAAAGGGCAAAGGACTATCGTCGGGTTCACCGATCAGGAAGCCGTTACAAGATATGTTTGGCCCTTCCAAAAAACTCCAGAATACAGCATCAAAACCCTCGGGGTGGATTACTGCCCATTCAGGGCTGTTTGTTTGGACAGTTATTCTTTGCGGCAAATCAAACGCGCCTTTTTTCTGAACAACGCGTCTACGAACGATGGGCGAATCCAAAGTATACCAGTCGGAGGTATCCGTTAGCTTCCGTCTGAAACTACCTTCATCCTTCAATCCATCTATGAGGTTCGCGATATTCTCCGATGAAAGCTCAATTTCCACGGTAGTTCCAACGGGAAGACAATCCCTTTTGCAAATTTCAATACGGTGGCTGTCTTTCGCAACCTCAATAAAATAGCCCGCTTCGCTTTCCGCGGTTACATGGCGAGTCCAAAGCCGGAATCTTTCTCCTAAAAGGAAAACAGCGAACGACCCGATGCCAAACCGTCCCGCCCGAATAACGAGTGGTTTTCCCTCGTCATCTTGACATTCTCTTGCCCAATCAGCGCTTTGTCGAAATGAGGCTCCAGCTCTTAGAAAATAATGCTGAATCGTGTCACTCCGCATTCCAATCCCCTTATCTGTTATTTTTAAAACCCACTTCTGATCGTCTTGCTCGATAAATTCGACAAGGACATCTGCCTCCTGCTTTGGCATATCGACGGCTGCAGGAGGTTTTGCATGGGAATTGCACCAAACTTGAAGTTCGCGGACTGCATCAACTGAGTTCTGCACCAACTCACGGATTCCCACAGCGGGCACTTTGCCGTAAAGCGGCTCAACGAGTAGCGTCAGGAGATTGGGGTCAACTGAAAATCCGGCGCGCTCAGGAACATAAGGCAAATTGCTAAGAAAAACCTCTGTTTCGAGGTTCGATTCAATCCGTCGAATAGACAACCCCAATTGTTCTAAACCGAGTTTAGTATGTGTCCCGTAGAATTCATCAAGAACGGCAGAAGAATGATCAATCTCAGCCTGAATTGCGGACAGCAAATCGCGCATCATCAAAAACAGATCAGAACCTATTCTTGGATTCACGGTGACCATTTTGCCTCGGGATAATTGGCCGAATTGATACTTTGAACCGCTTCGTGCTTTCTCCATTCCCGAACAGAAATAGGACTCGGAGGATTACGAAGATGCAGTAGCACCATGGGCGCTCGCTTTTGGTCGATTTGCAAATAATCGGCAACACGCAGCAAAGCCATTGAATAGAGAACTGCGCTGTTCATTGGCCTTGGAGTTCCAAGATAAAGCGGATTTGAATCCAAGTACCCCTTACAAATACGAAGCGAAAGCCAATGGGAACGGGCTGTCAGGCCAATCAAATCAGCCAATCCCCGGAGCGCAAGCCCGTCTTGGCCCAGTGCCGGGAATTGTCCTGCAGCAAAACCTGCCTCCAAACCGGGAAAGCCATAGATCGCAATTTCGTGCGCGAGTCGCGCATGATGGCGACGAATGAATTCTCCAACCACCAAGTGATGATTGACTTCCCAGCTACCCAGATTGTCGGGCAAATTCTCAAACTTCCACCGCTTTTGAACTGCTTTTTCTCCAACGATATTGGCTAATGCTCGATCACTAAATTTACGAGCTTCGCGGAGATAATCGCCCCATAATTCACACCATGGTCGATCGGCCGAATGTGGCGGTCGGTCATTCCGAAACCAAGGCAGTGGCTCAAACCGCGTTCCTTTAGCAATTAACTCTTGAAACCCTTTCGCATGAATATACATCGCAATGTCATGGAAAAGAGTCGCTCCAATTATAATTGCCGCGTCAGCATCGCAGAGAAGACGCGGACTAGAGTCAGACCTGCTTTTCTCAAAAACTTCTCGCGGAATAAGCTCCACTTCAGACTCTAAGACTCGGTTAATGTGTTCAACGCCGTGGTCGGTGTAGTCACGAAAGAATGGCGGCTCGCTTCTGCCAAGGATCTCGCCGACACGATCCGCCAAAATGCGAAGTGGTGCGTGAAATGGGCTCCCCTTGAGCAGATGCTCCAGTTGAGGGGGAAATTCTATTGTTTCCATAGGAGACGTCGCGCAAGTTGCATGTTCTAGACAAAAAAGTGAACGCAATAATAGCGATGAGCTTGTTCGCTCTAGTAACTGCGGAAACCGTTTGTTTCTGCCATCCCTATGCGACGCGTTGGTCGTTGGGGCATGTTCCCAGTACTGAAGTGCTGGGCTATCATCGGTCGTTCCGCTGGGACTAGGATAAGGCGAAGCAAGTGCCAGGTTCTAGGTGCGGAGTATCAGGTGCCAAGCGAGGCTGATGATTGCAGCGGGAAACGTTTCGAGTTTCAGGTTTCGGGTTCCCGCCGTCGCGAGGGACGCTATGGGAAAATCCGAATCTAACATGAGGAAACGGAGAGAACGGAGAATTCAGAGGAGGGTAGGACGTTTCGGGTTTCGAGTTTGGCGGGCGGGCGCCCGACCTAACACTTTTTTCTGTACAGAGATTGGCCCAAGGCAAAGCGGAAAGTTGAAAGCAGAAACAGGGGGACGTTTCGGGTTTCGAGTTTCGGGTTTCGAGTTGGGCGAGGCCGTGAGTGTTGTGGCAGCCTTACAGGCCTGTCGCATTTTAGTGGACGTATTCCCGGCCCTCCAGGCCGGGCTTTCACATAACGGGCTTTCAGCCCTTGGGACTCGCCCCAAGGTGTTGCGCACGAAATTGTGAGTTGACATGTCTTACATACTGTGCTAACTTCCGTATTGAGAAAAGGAAATTAAAAAATTATGAACAATACAAATACAGATCCGGAGATGGCGGAGGCGAGGGAGTTGCTGGCGGTGATGGCAGGCGACACCGCAGAAATAAAGGACGCGGCGCGGGGGTCGGTGACGGATACGGTGGCGAACTGGCTGGCGCCGCAGTATCTGCTGGCGGCCAAGGAGAAGCTGCGCGGGCTGACCGGGGACGACCGGTTGGCGGTGTTGCAACGCATCATCATGGACTGGTCGTGGCTGCGGCGGGGGGAGCTGGCGTCGGCCCGGTTGCAATTGCGGCGGGAGCAACTGGAATGGGAACGCACGAACGGGAAGCTGCAGAAGGAGAAGGAATTTGAGCAGTGGATTGAGCGGCCGGAGATACGGAAGAAGTATCTGCCGGATGAATCGCGCGGGATCAGTACGGAAACGTTTCACAAAATTGAAAGGGAGTTGAGGCTCCTTTGAAGGGGCGAGGAAGTGTTTCGGGTTTGATGTTTCGGGTTTCGGGTTCCCTCCGTCGCGAGGGGCGCTTCCACCGACGCCAAGGCTATGGTGGACAAGATGGCGGGCAGGGAGGGTTGATGGTTGATAGCGGAACTGAACCTTGAAAGCGGCACCGACAGAAAGCTTGAACCACGAATGAACACCAATGGACACCTCACCCTGACCACCCAATGAACTCTCAGCAGAGAAATTGGAGAGGGGAAGCTCGCCCTCACCCTAGCCCTCTCTCCCAAGGAGAGGGGATACCAGCGGCGCGTATCGGTAGCTTGAACAGTATCGTTGCAAATCCAGCGCCAACCCACCCCCTCACCCCTCCACGGAGGGGAGCGAAGCGAAGTGTCGAGGACGAGGACGAGAACGAAGGAGGATAACATTATCATGACTAGGAATGGGAAGATTGCGCGGTTGCCGCAGACGGTGCGGGAGGAATTGAACCGGCGGCTGCAGAACGGGGAGATGGGCACGCGTTTGCTGGTGTGGCTGAACGGCCATCCTGAAGTCCAACGGGTGCTGGCGGCTGACTTCGGGCAGCGCCCGATCAACGGACCTAATCTGACCGCCTGGAAATCGGGCGGCGGATATCAAGACTGGCTGGCGGAGCAGGCAGCGCTGGCCCAAGCCAAGAAGTGGACGGCCGTGGCGAAAGAATGGGAGGTGTCAACGGAGGAACGCTACACGGATCACCTGTCCACGCTGCTGGCGGCGCGCTATGCCGAGACGCTGGCGAACTGGAAGACGGGGGACATTGAGCAATTTCGCCGGAAGCAGCGCGCATTGCGGCCCATTTTCGAGGATATCCTGAGACTGCGGCGGGAAGATTTGAAGGGCGTTCGTTTGGTGTTGGAAAGGGACGAACAGAAATGGAAGGACCGGTGAGCCACCGGTGGCGTTCATGAAAAAGAAGAGGAATGAAAAATGAAAAAATGAGAAAACGAAAACCAGCCGCAGTGACTCACTCGCGCCCGCTCGTTCGGCCCCTGGGGCCTTCGCTGCTGCGAATTCCTTCCGCCGCTTCCCAAGCAGCGGAAGTCCCCTCCGGAGGGGAGCGGGATACTAATGCCAATGCCGAGGAATTAAGGTCAATTAAGGTGGATTAAGGTGAAAAGGGGGTAAAAAAATTTCGGAGGGAGGGAAGTGCTTTAAGCGAATGACGCCATTAACGCAAAGGATCACGAAGACCGGCCCCCCCATGAACCCGAGAGTACACGTGGGATGCGCGAATGTTTTTAAGAGCGCCTCCTCTCCCCGGCCCTCTCCTCCATCGGCAATGGAGGAGAGGGAGACACCTAGGACGTCGCTCTTAAAATGCGTGCGTCTAGGTCTGCGAGTAGGGTTCATGGGTTCAAAGCGCGAACTGCTTCGGGTTGGGAGAATTCTCACCCTGGCCCTCTCCCCTTCCGAAGGAGAAAGGGAGATTTTCGGACGCAGATGAACACAGATGAAAAAGACGAAACATCCAACGTCGGAAAGCCAAAGCGAACGGCGGTTGAAAACAGAGGCGTCGCGTGCGAGGCATGCCGGAATGCCAAGACGTCGCCACTTATTTGGAGCGCGCTCTGGCTGGCGAGGGTGCTGCGGGTCACAGACCCGCGGTCCGGGGGCGGCGCCAAGATGCGCCTCGCTCCAAAATCCTCGCCGCCCAGCGCTACATCTTTTATGTCAGGGAGCGCCGCGGCCTGCGGCGGCGGCTGAAGTTGGGGCGGCGCGGCAGCACCGCCCTACCGAGGGGGGTTAAATTTTTCTCGCCAAGTCAATCCACCGCGCCACACTCCCCCGCTTCAATGACCGAGCAAATTGTCATTCTCGATTTCGGTTCGCAATACACACAGGTCATCGCGCGGCGCATCCGCGAGTGCAACGTGTATTCCACCATCCTGCCCTTTAACGCGCCGGCGAAGGAGATCGCCGCGCTCGCGCCCAAGGGGATCATTCTGTCCGGCGGACCCTCTTCCGTTTACGCGAAGGGCGCACCGCTGCCGGACAAAGGCATCTTCAAACTCAATGTGCCCGTGCTCGGCATCTGCTTCGGCGTGCAATTGCTCGCGCACTTCCTCGGCGGCAAGGTGGAGAAAGGTCCCAAGCGCGAATACGGCAAAGGCACGCTCACGGTGCTCGACCCCAACTGTGCCCTTTTCGAAGGCCTGCCGTCCTCGCTGCAGGTTTGGAATTCCCACGGTGACAAGCTCACGCGGTTGCCCAAAGATTTCGTGGTCGTCGCCACGACGGAGAATTCCGACTACGCCGCGATCGAGCACAGTGCGAAGAAATTTTTCGGCATCCAGTTCCATCCGGAAGTGGTCCACACGCCGCGCGGCAAGGAAATCATCGCCAACTTCGTGCACGGCATCTGCGGCTGCGGCAAGAATTGGACGATGCGTAATTACGTTGACCAGGCGGTCGAAGAAATTCGCGCGCAGGTCGGCAAGGAACGCGTCATCCTCGGCCTCAGTGGCGGCGTGGATTCCAGCGTGGCCGCGGCGCTCTTGCACAAAGCCATCGGCGACCAGCTCACCTGCATCTTCGTGAACAACGGATTGCTCCGCGCGCGTGAAGCGGAAGTGGTGCAGGAAGTTTTCGGCCGCAACTTCAAGGTGAAGCTGCTCTACGAGGACGCTACCAAACTATTTCTCAAGCAGCTCAAGGGCGTCACCGACCCTGAGAAAAAACGCAAAGTCATCGGCAAGGCGTTCATCGATGTGTTCCAAGCCGCGACCAAGCGCGCGGGCAAGGCGATGTTCCTCGCGCAAGGCACGCTGTATCCCGACGTCATCGAGTCCGTGCCCATCGCCGGCAATCCCGCGGCGATGATCAAGAGCCATCACAACGTGGGCGGATTGCCGAAGGGCATGAAATTCAAACTCGTCGAGCCGTTGCGTTGCCTTTTCAAAGATGAAGTGCGCGTGCTCGGCTTGGAACTCGGGCTGCCGAAGGAAATCGTCTGGCGCCAACCGTTCCCCGGTCCCGGCCTCGCCGTGCGTTGTTTGGGCGACATCACGGAGGACAAGCTTCGCATTGTGCGCGAAGCCGACGCCATTGTTGTCGAGGAGATGAAAAGCAGCGGCCTCTACTACAAAATCTGGCAGAGCTTCGCCGTGTTGTTACCCTGCCGCAGCGTCGGCGTCATGGGTGACGAACGCACCTACGATTTCACCATCGCCGTGCGCGCCGTGGAATCCCAGGACGGCATGACGGCCGACTGGGTCAAGCTCCCCTACGAAATCCTCGAAACCCTGGCCACCCGCATCATCAACGAGGTCAAAGGCGTCAACCGTTGCGTTTTCGACATCACGAGCAAACCGCCCGGAACGATTGAATGGGAATAATGAGTTGTAAATACTTTATTAATAGGCATTTAGACCAGCTAGATGCCCAACTTGTTGCAAATCGCCCTGTCACCCATTCATGCGATAAAATTCAGGTTGTCAAAGAAGGAAGGCACGCTAGATTCAATTCACTTAGCCGAAAATGAATCGAGTTATGACAGATAAGGTTAGAGGCGGCGGCAGCGGGGAGGATCTCTTGAAGCGGTCCTCCTTGTATCGGGAATTTCTTGCTGAACGGGAGGAGATTTTGCGGCACAAGTGGTTGGAATCTGAAAAGGCAGGGTGTGACATCGGCTTCGAGCAGGCGCTGACCGATTGGGTGGTGAAGCATCGGGCCCAGTGGAAAAAGATGCGGGTCGCGGGTCAGTCAGGCCGCAATTAAACTTTCCTTCACAAGGAGAACCAGCTATTCGCTGGTTTTTTTATGCTCGAAACTGTCGTTTTACTCGATGCCTCCGCATTGCAACGGGTCCTCACCCGCATCGCCCACGAAATCGCCGAACGCCATGAAGCCAGCCAGGAAGTAACTCTCGTCGGCATCCAAAAAAGCGGCGTCCCGCTGGCCCGTCGCCTCGCGGTTTTGCTCGAATCCATCTGGGGCCATCCCGTCCCCGTCGGGGCCCTCGATATTTCCATGCACCGCGACGACCTTGATCAACGCGCTGCGCCGCAGATGTCTCCTACTGATATCCCTTTTGATATCACCGGTCGCACGGTGGTGTTTGTCGATGACGTCCTCTTCAGCGGCCGCACCATCCGCGCCGCCCTCGATGCCCTCACCGACTTGGGTCGTCCCGCACGCATCCAGCTCGCCGTCCTCATCGATCGCGGCCACCGCGAGCTCCCCATCCGCGCCGATTTCGTAGGCAAAAACATCCCCACCGCCCCCGACGACCGCGTCCGCGTCGAACTGAAAGAACTCATCGGCACCGACCGCGTAGTTCTCGAACGGAAGTAACGTAGCGGAGACTGGCAGTCTGCAGGCCACGGACTGCCGCCTGGCGCGTGGCCAGCAATTCCTCATTCGTATACGTCATGCGCCATCCATTTCGCCTTTACCTCTGTAACAAATAATTTGTGGCAGTCCGCCCCCGGAAACGGCAGCATCCGCCGACAAATGGCCTGGAACCGCAAGCACCTGCTCGACATCGAGTCTCTGACGGCGGAGGACATCATTGCCGTGCTCGACACCGCCCGCGCCTTCAAAGCCGTTGGCGAACGCGCCATCAAAAAAGTCCCCGCGCTCCGTGGCAAGACGGTCGTCAACCTTTTCGTCGAACCGTCGACCCGCACCCGCACCAGCTTCGAGCTGGCCGAACAACGGCTGTCTGCCGACATCATCAATTTCTCCGCCGACGCCTCCTCACTCAAAAAAGGCGAAACGCTTAAGGACACTGCGCTGAACTTGGAAGCGATGAACGTGGATTTCATCGTCATGCGCCACAGCGCGAGCGGAGCGGCGCATTTTCTTTCGCGCGTGCTCGACTGCCACGTCATCAACGCTGGCGACGGCGCCCACGAACATCCGACGCAGGCCTTGCTCGACACCTTCACCATTCGCGAAAAGAAGGGCGACCTCAAAGGCCTGAACGTAACCATCCTCGGCGACATTCTCTACAGCCGCGTTGCCCGTTCCGATATTTGGGCGCTGACCAAACTTGGCGCGAAAGTCACCCTCTGCGGTCCGGCCACACTTGTGCCGAAGACGTTTGAACAAATGGGCTGCCGCGTGACCCATAACATGGAGGAGGCCATTCGCGATGCCGACGTCATCAATCTCCTTCGCATCCAGCACGAACGTCAGCGGAAAACGATGTTTCCAAGCATCAATGAATATACCAAACTATTCGGGCTCGATCGACAGCGCCTCGCGATGACCAAACCCGACGCGCTGGTCATGCATCCCGGCCCGATTAATCGTGGTGTGGAGATCGAGAGTGATATCGCCGACGGTTCACGTTCAGTCATCCTTGAGCAGGTGACCAATGGACTAGCGGTGCGCATGGCTGTATTGTTCCTGATTAACGGCGGCAAGGGGCCGCCCGAAGTCGCAGCGAATTAAACCAGACGTCTGATTTTTATGTCCGCGAAAAATGCACCGTTACGCCTGTTCCTCTCGGAACTGGCCAAGTATCCCAAACAGATGGGCACGGTGTGGCCAAGTTCGCCCGCCCTCGGCGAAGCCATGGCGCGCTGGTTGCCAGCTCACAAAGATCAGTTCATGCTCGAGCTCGGACCGGGCACCGGCATTGTGACGGAAAAATTGCTCGAAGCCGGTCTGCCTGAAGAACGTCTGGTCGCCGTTGAAAAATCCGAACGCATGGCTGCATTTCTTCGCAACAAATTTCCCAAGGCCCGCATCGTCTCCGGTGACGCCATGGAATTGGATCAGGTTCTCGACGGCCTCAAATTCGGCGCCGTTTTTTCCAGCCTGCCGCTGAAGGCATTTTCTCCCGAACAAGTCGAGCGCATCTCCGCCGCCATCCATAACGTATTATTGCCCGGCGCCAACTGGATTCAATACAGCTATCAGATCATCAACGGCCACGCGCCCGCCAAATCTTTCCACGCCGTCGATTCCGAAATCGTCTGGCAAAATCTCCCCCCCGCCAAAGTCAGCGTCTACCGCCGCTCCCTATAGGAGCGCAGGCGGCTCGCTTGCGCGTTCATCTCTATCTATTCCATTTCCAACAGCGACCGCGCAAATCCAACAGCGTTCATCTGCGCAACGGCGGTCAACCATTCTCCCTCTCCCAGCGGGAGAGGGCAGGGGTGAGGGAGAACGCGTGATTTAACCCGCGGCGAGTGTCATAAAAATTCTCACCCAAACATCATCCTACAAACAATCACTGCCATAATCACGCTCACCAAATCCGCCGTTAATCCCGCAATGACCGCGTGCCTCGTCCGCTTCACCCCGACCGATCCAAAATAAACCGCCAGCACATAGAACGTCGTCTCCGTGCTCCCATAAATCGTCCCCGCCGTTAGCGCTATCAAACTGTCTGGTTTGAATTGCTGTACTAGTTCCGTAAAAAAGCCCAGCGAGCCGCTCCCGCTCAATGGCCGCACCAGCACCATCGGCAGCAACTCCGTTGGAAAACCAAGGGCGTGCATCATCGGTGAAAGCGCCGCGCTCAACATGTCAATCCCGCCCGCTCCACGAAACATCCCCACCGCCACCAACATCGCGACGAGATACGGTATGATGCGGATCGCCACGTCGAATCCCTCCTTCGCACCATCCACAAACTCCTCATAAACCTTCACGCGTCGCAACGTGGCGAAAAGCGGAATCGCCGACAGCAGAAACGGAATGGAAAGCAGCGACACGGCACTGACGATGCGGACGAAGAGATTTTTGTTTAGATCTTCCTCGGGCAGTTGCAGGCCCACGGCCTGAGGAAATGCAAGCCGCAGGAAAAAATACACGAAGCAAAGCCCAAACACCAAAAGCACAGGATATCCCCATTTGGGCATCGGTTGCAGCGTCGCCGCTTCTTTTATCGGTGGCTTCGCCTCGGCAGCCGCCGGTGCAGCTTGGTCTTGCGCCAATTCTGGCCTTGATGCCTTACCTTCCGACTTCACGCTGAATATCGGCAACGTACTGAGAAATTTTGCCATCGACACGCCCGCAACCGCCGCGCACGCCGTGCAGATAATCGAAGTGCCCACAATTGCCGTCGGATTTGTGGATTTATTTGCTGCCAGGATGGCGATCGCAGTGACCGGGATGATCTGCATGCCGCTCGTATTGATTGCGAGAAAGGTGCACATCGCGTTCGTCGCCGTTCCGGGATGCGGATTGAGCGTTTCCAAATCCTTCATCGCGCGCAAACCAAGTGGTGTAGCCGCGTTGCCAAGCCCCAGCATGTTCGCTGCGATGTTCATCAACATCGACCCCATCGCCGGGTGTTCTGCCGGAACCTCCGGAAAAATCGCGCGCATGATCGGCCGTAACGCCCGCGCCAGCATCGCCACCAACCCAGCACGCTCCGCCAGCCGCATCACACCCAGCCACAACGCCATCACGCCAATCAACGCGAACGCAATGGTGACAACCGCAGTGTTGGCCATGCTTAACGCCGCATCCGAGACCTCCTTAAGCTTCCCATTCCAGCCGCCAATGAGCACGGCCGCCAGCATCAAACCCAGCCAGATGTAGTTGAGCATGTGCGCGAGACTACCTAGCGCATTGCAACCCGGAAAGCCGGAACCGCAACGCAGGAGCGCTGGCGGCTCGCCTGCGCGTTCATCCACCTCCATTCCTTTGAACCGTCGGCCCAAACGCTATCATCCAACTTGCCGCGTCGTAAATGGTCCTTCTTTAGAATAATTCCAATTATTGACAAGCTCCGCATTCGCATCGTATCTTGTCCGGCCTGTGAAGCGACGAAACACATCCACCGAGCAACGCCAGTTGGGCGAACAACTGGCGGCCACAGGCTTTCGCTTCACCAAGCAGCGCCGCCAGGTCTACGACGTATTGCTGCAGAAGATGGACCATCCAACGGCGGAAGATGTTTTCCTGCGTGCCAAACGCGCCATGCCGGAGATTTCTATGGCCACGGTCTACAACTGCCTGGATGCACTGGTGCAAGCCGGTGTCGCCCGTCAGGTGAAAGTGGAGCGTGGCGCTGCGCGGTATTGCCCGAACATGCACGAGCACTGGCATTTTCACTGCAACCAATGCGGCGGCGTCTTCGACATGGAAATGCCAAATGCCGCTTGCGATGCGTTCCCGCTTCCGCGCGGCTTCAAGATCGACAGTTTTGAGATTGGCGCCCACGGCGCCTGCCCCGATTGCAACAGCAAGGGGAAGAAGTGAAGTGATTAATTTTTATTTTAGCCAAGCACCATGAGCACAGCGACCGAGACAATTGAGGATCTGGTAAAGCAGGAATACAAATACGGCTTTGTTACCGATATCGAGAGCGAATCCGCACCCATCGGTTTGGACGAGGACATCGTCCGCTTCATCTCAGCCAAAAAGCAAGAGCCGCAATGGATGTTGGATTGGCGTTTGAAGGCATATCGTCACTGGCTGACGCTGACGCCTCCCACTTGGCCAAAGGTGGAGTATCCGCCCGTCGACTTTCAGGCCATCTCCTACTACAGCGCACCCAAGAAAAAGGGTGATGGCCCCAAGAGCCTCGACGAAGTGGATCCCAAGCTGCTCGAAACCTACGAGAAGCTCGGCATCCCGTTGCGCGAACGCGGCCGCCTCGCAGGCGTCGCCATGGACGCAGTATTTGATTCTGTTTCCGTCGGCACCACGTTCAAGGAAGCCTTGGCCGAGAAGGGCGTCATCTTTTGCTCGATGAGCGACGCGGTTCGGGAACATCCCGAATTAGTAAAAAAATACATCGGCTCGGTCGTCCCCTACACCGATAATTTCTACGCCGCGCTCAACTCCGCGGTCTTCAGCGATGGCTCATTCTGTTTCATCCCCAAGGGCGTGCGCTGCCCGATGGAACTCTCAACTTATTTTCGCATCAACGCCTCCAACACCGGCCAGTTCGAACGCACCCTGATCGTTGCCGAAGAAGGTTCGCACGTCAGCTATCTCGAAGGCTGCACCGCACCGATGCGCGATGAGAACCAGCTCCACGCCGCCGTCGTAGAACTCGTCGCCATGGAAAAGGCCGAAATCAAATACTCGACCGTCCAGAACTGGTACCCCGGCGACGAAAACGGGAAGGGCGGCATCTACAACTTTGTGACCAAGCGCGGCCTCTGCAAGGGCAGGGATTCCAAGATCTGCTGGACGCAGGTGGAAACCGGCTCCGCCATCACGTGGAAATATCCGAGCTGCATTCTGCTCGGTGACAATTCCAAGGGTGAATTTTATTCCGTCGCCGTCGTGAACAACATGCAGCAGGCCGACACCGGCACGAAGATGATTCACATCGGCAAAAACACGAGCAGCACCATCGTCTCGAAGGGCATCTCCGCCGGCCGCGGCCAGAATAGCTATCGCGGCCTCGTCGAAATCCGCAAGAGCGCGGAGAACGCGCGCAACTTCTCGCAGTGCGACTCGATGCTCATCGGCGCCAAGTGCGGCGCGCATACTTTCCCGTACATTGAAGTGAAGAACACCTCGGCGAGCGTCGAACACGAGGCGACCACATCGAAGATTGGCGAAGACCAAATCTTCTACTGCAACGCCCGCGGCATCGCGACCCAGGACGCCGTGAACATGATCGTGAACGGCTTCTGCAAGGAAGTATTCAAGGAACTCCCAATGGAATTCGCCGTCGAAGCCCAAAAGCTCCTCGGCGTCAGCCTCGAAGGCAGCGTAGGATAAAAGCAAACGAAGTGGTGGAGTATTGGCGTCCTGGAGGATTGATTCCATTACCCCACAACTCCAACACTCCAATACTCCGTTAAATTTTTCGAACATGAGCAAGCAACCGATTCTTGAAATCAAAGACCTCAACGCTGGCGTCGAGGGGAAACAAATCCTCAAGGGTATCAATCTCGCCATCAACCCTGGCGAAGTTCACGCCGTCATGGGCCCGAACGGCTCCGGCAAAAGCACGCTCGCCAGTGTCCTTGCTGGTCGCGATGGTTACGACATCACCAGCGGCTCCGTAACTTATCGCGGCAAGGACCTGCTGGACATGGACCCCGAAGAGCGCGCGCGTGAAGGCGTGTTTCTCGCCTTCCAATATCCCGTCGAAATCCCCGGCGTGAACAGCACCTACTTCCTCAAGGCCGCGCTCAATGAAATCCGCAAGCACCACGGCCAGCCGGAACTCGACGCCATCGAATTCCTCGCGCTCGTGAAGCAAAAGATGAAGCTGCTCGAACTCCGCGATGATTTGCTCAAGCGTTCCGTGAACGAAGGTTTCTCCGGCGGTGAAAAGAAGCGCAACGAAATCTTCCAGATGGCCGTGCTCGAACCCAAGCTCGCCATCCTCGATGAAACCGATTCCGGCCTGGACATCGACGCGCTTCGCATCGTCAGCGACGGCGTGAACAAACTTCGCTCCGCCGATCATTCACAACTCGTCATTACCCACTATCAGCGCCTGCTGAATTACATCGTGCCGGATTTCGTGCACGTGTTGGTCGATGGCCGCATCGTCAAGTCCGGTGGCAAGGACCTCGCCCTTGAACTCGAGGCCAAAGGCTACGACTGGATCATCAAAGGCGAAGCCGTCGCCGCCTAGCCAGGAGCGCGGGCTTCAGCCCGCTTCACCGTAAATTTGCAAGCAGGCCGGAATTAACAGCTCCGGCCTATTTTCTTTCCGGCGCAAAGCCACAGGTGCGCAGGCCGCTCGCCTGCGTGTTCTTCCCAACTCACGGACTTGCCCGCCATTATCATTCCCATCACGGCTCCAAAACTCTCGCCCGAAACAACAACGAATTCGTCGCCCCCGGCGTCACCACAACTAGCCTCACCCCATTGCTCGCCGGATAAACCGGCTGATTCGCCACCGCATCATAGAATTGCCATGGCGTACTTAGATTCGGCGTCCACTGCAATTCCACCGCCCGATTCGCCGGCTGCGGCCACGAAACATTCGCGGTATTTCCCGCCCCCGGCGCAATCGTCAATCCCCAGCCACTCGCCGGCGACTCCGGGTCCGTGCCCGTCAGATACTCGAGATAATTTATCGCCCCATCGCCGTCGAAGTCTTCCTGCTCACCCGTATTGGGCGCATTCGTGCTGCCGAAATTTGCGAGCTCCCACGCCGCATACGTCTGATAGCCCGGCAAATCATCCATAATCCACCGCGCGAGCAATGCCGCCCCATTCGTATCCACCAGCGATGACGCAATCGGCGGCATCCCCTGCGGCCCGCGCGTGCTCATGCGCGCGTGAATGAGCGAGAAATTTGTGCTGCCCGGCGCGATAATCCGGTTGTTTGGATTGCCCAAGTTATCATTCGGCGTGCCATTGATCAGATTCGCGAACCGCGTAGGCGTACTAAACCTGCCATCCCACGTACCCACCGTGCCTCCGGGCTGATGACAGTAAGAACAATTTACTTCCAAGTAAGAACGCGCGCGCCATTCCAAACTCGCCGTCTCATTATTCGGATGCGCCAGCGCCCGCAACGAATTCACGTAGTTCACCGGCGCGCTTAAATAACCGGCGTCACTCAACCGCTGGATTTGATTTTCCGTCAGCCCATTCGTCACCAGCCGGTTGAGTTGCAGCGTGTCAAAACCAAGCGCGCCGCCGCCGGCAACGGTGTGACAACTCAAACATTCGCCACGGCCCGGATAATGCCACACTTGCGTGCGTATGTTTCCGCCGTCATCAATCACAATCGGCTCGTCGAATCCCTCCTCCGCAACCAGCAGCGCATTGGTGGGCGGATTCATCCACCGATAGGTGAGCCCATAAACGCCATTCGTATATCGCACAATGAAGCGCGTCTCCAACCGTCGTGACGCATGCGTAGTCGTGTTCGTCTCGAGGTCGAAATGTTTTATCCACACCGTGCCCGTGGGGAATTGCCAGTTTCCCTCCGCATTGAACGTCATCGTCAGGTTCGTATTCGGCACCGAGAACCAGCGCGTCTTTTGCGCGTTATCCGACCAGAACGGCACATTGATTTCGTACGGCAGAATACCCGCGTGCGGCGTGAGCGGCGTCAAGTTGGTGAACGCCCCGGTTCCCGAGAGCAGCGCCGATCCCGTCAGATTCGTCACCGACACCAACGTCTTGATCATGTTCTCGCTCTGGTCACAAATTAGCACGTCGCCATTGCGCGGATCCGTTCCAAACCCCGCGATGCTCGCATCCGTGGTCAACAGGATGAACGGAACAACGTTTGTTCCATGCGGTTGTGCCGCCCAAATACGCCCGCTTACGTAATCGGCAAAAATGTAATCTCCGTACAGGCTCGGGTAACGACTACCGCGATACACCACGCCCCCGGAAACCGAGTCCCCTTGAAAATTTCCTCCCCCATGCGGGTAAGTGACGATGGGCTCAATCGCATTCGTGAAACCGGCCGGTGGCGTAGGCGAACCGGGACGCGCGATGTTGCCCTCGCGATAGGCCCAACCGTAATTGCCACCGCGCGTTATGACATCAATCTCTTCCACCGCCCCCTGGCCCACGTCGCCGAGATAAAGTTTGCCGTCCAAAGAATCAAAGGAGAAACGCCACGGGTTCCGCAGGCCTATTGCCCAAAACTCCGTCCGCAGCAGATTGGTATTGATGGCCGACCCATTGATACTCGTCGCACCAATAAACGGATTGTCCGCCGGCACTCGAAAATTCACCACTCCATTCCAGCCCGTGAATCGCTGCGACGCGTGCGGGGTGGGCATCAGATTCTCCGGCCGCGAATCCACATCGAGCCGCAGCACTCCCGCCCAAAGGTCCTTGTCGATGCGCTGGCTGTTTTGCCCGGTATCATTCGCGTCACCTTCGTCACCGGTGGACACATAAAGATATCCGTCGGGGCCGAACTGGAGACAGCCACCATTGTGATTATTATAGTCATCCGCCATCGCCAGGAGCCGCACTTCCGAACCGGAATCGGCCGCGTTCGGATTTCCCGCTGCAACCGTGAATCGCGAGAGGCATTCATGCAAACCACTGTTTCCTGCGTTGACCGTTCCGTTCAAATTCGTCGAGCGTATGCTGGTGCTCGAATAGTAAACGAAGAAGTAACCATTGGTGGCAAAGCCCGGATGAAACGCCAGTCCCAGCAGCCCTCGTTCATCTGTCGGCACACCTCCGATCACTTGCGTCCTGATGTCCAAAAACACCGTTCGCGTCGGCGACGCCAGATTGGTGATCACCGCCACGATTCCGTCCTGCTCCACCACAAACAACCGGTTCGTCTCGCCCGGTGGCGCTACGACAACCACCGGATCAACAAACGTGAGCCCACCCAACGCCGGCGCCGTGGCAAATCCAGATTGCGGCGGAGAGTTTGGCAATGTCAGCGTGCTATTGGGCAACCGCGTCACCGCACCGACCGTAAGCGTAAACAATGTAAAGCACACTGCCGCCATCAATTGAAATTTGTTAAGCGAGATTACCACGGACCAACTGATACGACTGGCCAACAGAATGTCAAAATTCTTGAATGGATGTTCATAAACTCGCCCCGGACTGCGGGTCTGTGACCCGCAGCAACATGGCCAAACATGCGGCGCTCGCAATGTCAGCTCGCACGCGCTCGACACAATTCTTCCGCGCGCAGCATTTCCCTTTTGTCGTTGGTTCCTCGAACACGCCTACAACCCCGCCTCTTCAACGCTTCAACTCTTTAACCCTTCAACCATCCTTCCCTTCGCGCCAAGCTTGAAGCCCCACTGCCACGCAGGTTAGCTTAAAGCATTGATGCGCCTGCTGGATCGCTATCTCACTCGGGAATTACTCCTGCCGTTTGGCATGTGCCTCGGCGCCCTCCTGATTCTCTGGAGTACGGCGGATTTGCTTGGCGACTTGCCGGATTTGCAAAAGGCCAAGCTCCACGGCCTCGACGTCGCCGAATACGTTCTGTCTCTGGCGCCGGATAAAATGTTCATCCTTCTGCCAGTGACTTTGCTGCTGGCATTGCTCTACTCGCTGACGCAACACGCCAAGCACAACGAAATCACCGCCATGCGCGCGGCGGGCGTCAGCCTCGCGCGCATTGCCGTGCCCTACTTTGCCCTCGGTTTGCTGCTCAGCCTCGTGCTACTGGCGGTCAATGAATTCGTGGTCCCGATGGCTTCGGCACATTCCGAGGAAATCAAAGTCCGTCGGTTAAACGTTGCGAGCGACGCTCGTGAACGCCGGTTGGCGCGCAACTTCCGCCTCGAGAATACGCGCGAACGACGCTACTGGCACGTCGGCGCTTTCAATCTGGACACCGCAGCGATGACGAACGTTTGGATAACTGAGTGGTTCCCGGACGGCAGCCTCACCAAGTTCCACGGCGACGAAGGTTTTCACACCAATGGCGGCTGGGCCTTTACCAATGTGAAGGAATTTCGGCAGGGCCCGGAAAAGGGCGCCTCGTTGACGCCCGGTCTCTACACCAATTATCTTTTCAAGGCGGAGTTCACGGAAACACCCGCTCAATTTCGCAGCGAATACAAGGTCACCGCCGGCCTCACGCGAACCAGATCATCCAAGCGGGCCGACGTCCCTATCTTTGACTTGGTGGACTATCTCCGGCTGCACGGGAAATTGGAGCCGCGCGACTCCGCTTGGATTTATACGAAGCTGCATGGCCGGCTCGCATCTCCTTGGACCTGCTTGGTGGTGGTGCTTATCGCCCTGCCGTTCGGTGCGCTTTCCGGGCGCCGGAATGTTTTTGTCGGCGTGGCCAGCAGCATCTTTATTTTCTTCGCCTTCTTTTTCCTGTCACAACTCGGACTCACGCTGGGCACCGCCCAAGTCCTGCCCCCTTGGCTCGCGGCCTGGTTGCCGAATCTGGTGTTCGGCGGCGGAGCCCTCTTGTTCGTCATGCGCGTTCGTTGAAGACGTCATGAGCACCGACCTTTCATCGCTTAAGTCGCAGCACGACCGCCTCGCGCTGTTGTATCAGATCAGCCAGACCGTCCACTCCACACTGGAGCCAGAACCCGCCCTTCAATTGATCGTCAACGAGGCGGTCAAAGCCATGCGCGCCTCCAGCGGCTCGGTGGCCCTCATCAATCCGAACACTGGCTTCCTGGAAATCCAGTCTTCGGTCGGCCTGCCATCCAATGCAAAATCATTGAAGCTTCGCATCGGCGAAGGCGTGACCGGCTGGGTGGCCCGCACCGGCCAACCAGCGCTCGTGAATGACATCGCCGCCGACCCGCGCTACGTACGCGTGCTCTCTGAGATTCGTTCGGAACTCGCGGTGCCGCTGGATGTGGGCGGCGAAACTCGCGGTGTGCTGAACGTGGATTCCAATCAAACGAACGCGTTCACCGAAGCCGACCAGGAGTTGTTGCAGGAACTTGCGCGCATGGCCGCGGGCGTCATCCGCAACACCTGGCTGTTCGAGCAATTGCGCCACAAGGCGCTGCTCTTCGAATCGCTCACGCATGTCAGCCGCGCGATCAACTCCTTTCCAGCACATTGGGATCCTAAGCTTAGAATTCCACGTGGACAAGTTGTCGC
>JADMIO011478674.1_pt1 | contig 37767 bp, 56 predicted proteins | sample 8958161 | NCBI WGS metagenome assembly JADMIO01 (sample SAMN16585339, study PRJNA669376) | soil metagenome | isolation source: Crop rotation soil | place: USA: Cullars Rotation, Alabama | collected 2011 | reverse complement strand
GCCGCGACTTCAAGTCACGTGAATTCCAAGCTTCGGATCCCACTGTGCTGGAAATTAAATACTATGCCAAATGATCCTTGACCTAGCTCGCCTTCTTCTTTTATATCGCTAAATGAAATAATTTCACTGGAATTTCCTCTCATGGCTTGAAATTGTGCTATAGGAATAGCTGATTCGTCAATTCGGATGCATTGATACAAGCGTAGTGTGTAGATGTCGGTTGCTTCTCCTGTGGGAATTCTGTGTAGTTTGGTTTTTCAGTAGGAGTATTAGAAAGCTCCAAAGCCTTTATGATTAGAGGATTATGATTGGCCTTACCGATGAAGTTGACATGCGATCTTCTTTGAATGCTCTCTTCCTTCTCCGCGCCAAAAAGAATATTATCAGGACAGCTAACAGTACAACCACTAAAACAATTGCGCCAACTACCGCTCCTAGATCTCAAGTAGTCACTAGTAGAGTAAATGGATACTTGTTGAATTGCTAAAAAATGCGCTGCTTGAGCTTGCTTGAATAGCGTCAGGGTTGTTGATAACCGTTGGGTCTGAAATTGTATACCCAGGGGCAGAAGTAGTCTCAGAGACTGTTATTGGTCCATTAGACGTAGTTATTGCACTTGTTTGTATGATTGTAGATCCACCAAGGGTTGTTGTAGAGGATTGTGTGGTTCCGACTGCGCTTGTAAAAAACCCTTGGGATGATGGTGATGAGGCAACAGATATACAACTGCAATCGCTTGGTTCAAAAGAGGATGGGCAGGAGGCATTCGGTATGCATGAACTAATGGTCTACCTAGTCGAAGTTGGTATTTTCTATGATACAATATTGTAGGCAAAGTCAACACTAAGTAGTGTCTGGACTACTCTAACATAATAGTCTTGTCCCACCACAAGTGACGGCGAGCTATAATATTTCGTGTTTTGGGTTCCACTGGCAGCAGTCCCGATCAATCCAAGACTGGTATTGTACCTATACTGTCAAGTAAAAGATGCAGCATACAATTCAATTATTATGGAACTAGCTCCCCCAGGCAAGGCGTAACGTATTAGGACAGTTGCATTTGTTGTCACAGCTGTATATCTCCACCAGTCCAAATCTGTTGTACCACCGAGGCTACATAAATTGCTTGTTTGCATGAACGGCCAAGAATGTACTGGAAATGCATGCAATGAGTCCTCGTTGAATTCTGTCACATCTGGGCTACAGGTTTCTCCATCTAATTAAATCAATTTGGCATTACAACTACACTACGTCCTGCAATTTCTATCCACAAACCAGTGTTATACTTGACCCCAACGTTTCCAGCGTCGTCTGTCGTAGTGATATTCCTTACGAAGTAGAACCTACATAATTACAAAATCATGTGTACTTACCCTGGAGGAAAATCGCCAGCTATTGAAACAAGTATTTTCGAGAAAGTGCCATCAAGTGGTGTACCCTGCTCTGCCCACCAATACTCACTTATTTGTAAAGCAAATAGGAATAAAGATACACTCTAAATGAATCATATTCAAAATAGACTGTGAAGAAATCCAACCCCGTTAAATCATCAGTAATGCGAGCTGTAATATTAATCTAACAAAAGATTAGTCAATCTGGAAACATATCTTACAGGAAAATACTGCGAACTGTTTCCATTTAAAGTGAGAACGGAAGGCGAGAGGACTACAGATTTGACTACAGCAGGTGTTGTATCCAATACATCTACGATATTGACTGTGTACGGCAGACCTACATCCGCCAAAGCGCTACCATTTAGCTTAAGTATATTGTAAGGCAATGCATTGTCATAAACCCAGAGCTCTTTTATGGCTACTAAATCATGTGTCAATTACAAAAGATACTCCATTGTCCTCTTTCTACTGCATAGCCAAAAATGCTCAATAGCTCAAAGTATCCTTTGGTAAGAGTGCCATTTTTTGGTGTGCCTCCATACGAAATTTCTGCGCCAGATGGGCTTTTCCAAGTTATTGAAGCTGTGCGTAATCCTATGATATTATAGTAGTAATAGAAATGGAATACCTGCTATGTTGTCTGTTGCCTCAAAAGCAAAATACACATTGCCGCCAACTGGAGGTGGCTTAAGATACTTGGGATAAACTTGCGCATCCAGAATGATAGGTGAAATTGTATCGGCAACAGAAATGATAGTAATGCCTGTTGCACCAACTGCGTAGGACGCCAATGTTGAAGCGTTGAATGTAATTCCAATGCTCCTACCGTTGAATAATTGAAGTTGTCTCGTTCGTCACATTGTAAATGGGGATACTTTAATCTATACATGCCAGGAGGTGCACCAGGATACACCAAGCAATCCAATACAAAAGCACTACATGTTAGTACCATTTGGTGTAAGAAGTACGTTGTTTTCGGGTTTTTAAAACAAGAGATAACTCCGTCATCCAAAGTCTTATTTTCGTGGTTTATGAACGCGCCAGCAGAAGTACTGCACAAAAATCAAGTGTACTGGAGAACGATACATGCCTGTTTCAGGATCTTCTGCGTATATCGTGACATTGAAGCGAGCTGGTGCTGTTGTTACGTTTAGGGCTGTATTGTGAGTACAGTAAAACGTGTAACGTACTTGGTTGATTGAAAGTAAAATTGTACAAAACAGGCACCGTAGTGTCTTCCACAGAGTCATAAAAAACAACAGTGGTAGATTCAGCACAAGTCAATTGAGTGGTACGCGATACGAATTCCTAAACTTGCCAGTTCAGTTGGGTAATAATATGTCGTTCCCGTAGAGTCAGCAATATTGATTCCCCACCAATCATAGTATCCTTTCATATTATCTAACAATCAAAACGGGCCTCAATACAGATACAAGGTTGAAAAACAAAATGAGAATTATTCATCCGACCTCCTTCGGCTACTGCTATTGGATTTGAAAGATATTGATCAGTTTCACTAATTGCATCAAAGTAATATGTTTCGTGATACATATACAGCCCTTCAGGCCCTTCTAAAGTACCATAAGCTACTGCATCTGATTGATATCCTGGCTTCAAAGTTATACCCCAAGTAATGCTGTGAAGTGTTAGTTCACTAAAATCTTAACTCGTACGATTGAGTACTAATTGTACAATTGACGTAATTGCTCGAAAAATGCACCAGGACAAGCTCACTGGTTGCGTCCCGTTTGTTTTGCCTCGATGAAAACCGTTTGGCATGTGACAACCTAGAATCCTCCACAACAAAGAACGACTGAAGCCTTTCCTGTACGATCTGTTCTTTGGCAATTGATCTTACAATGCCATTGGAACATATCGCGTCTATGAGTGATATACGCCAGTGCTCTACATCTATAACCTCCTTTGTTGGCAAGCAAAACTTTGTTTCGTAAAGCTTTTCGTCGTTAAACCGATCGCAAAGGAAAACCACTTACGATTGGATCGTCAATCTTTGGCCATAAAGAAAGTACGTAATTATGCACTTCTAGATCGTTGTCAGCGTTCTAAAACGTTCCAAGTCGTACCGTTATCCGTTTGAACGATCGTTACTTGGACCTCATCGCAAAATTGTTCGTTCAGTGTAACTCGAAGTCCAACACAAGGATCTTTTGTTTTATTAACGATCCGTGGCGTTATTTCAACTTCCTTCACAAAACTTGCCAAAGCAGTGGAGAAAAGTGCGATCAGAATGAAGCACGTATTGACATTCATAATGTAAATAAAAACATTATAAAATAAACTACAAACAGTAAAAAGTTCTTTTCTGTTTGGGGCTTTCGCGAATGCCGCGAAGATCGCAAGCGTACAAGTTCATTGTTTGATTTTTAAAATTCCACAATGATCAAAATTACGCACGCGAGGAACATTCCTTCAGCACAGAAGACAAATCGCATATCATGTGATATATCGAACATTAGCAAAAGGCAGTGGAGACACAGGTAAGACTGACCCTAGCAATTCGGATCTACCTGAATCTTGTGAATTGAACGTTTGTAGCGTTCGGGAAAACCTGATTTCCAGCCCTCATTTTCTAGCTCTTTTCACGAGCAAAAGTAAAAAAGGCTAACTTATCGTGTAGCACTACATCTGCAAGTAACCCAGTTCTGCTCAACTCGATAATCGTACATCCTGATAAACGCAATCCACGAAAGGACTTTTCAAATGTACGTATTTCTTTTGATTTTACATTTGGAGTGAATCGATGGAGGCTAACTCTTTGAAAGGTTTTGGTTCTGCATGGATTATTTGGAAGTGCAACAAATTGGCGCGCAGTTATCTCCAAACTTGCTAATCAAACGGGATATACTTATCACTTGATGGATCTTCGAAATCATGGTGCAAGTCCTCACACTGAAACATCTGCATATCCTGAAATGGTGAGCGATGTGAAGCATTGTATCCGAGAAGTGAAAGTATTACGTTCATGATTAACTAGATATTCAACACAATAAGCTTGGAGATCAGGTGGCTATCATTGGTCATAGCATGGGAGGAAGAGTTGCGATGCACTTGGCATTGCAAGAACCAGAGACAGTTTCAAAGTTGGTCGCTGTAGGTATCAAAAATTTCAAAAAGCGTTAACAGAGTCAATTGACAAAAAAATATGTTGCTCCAGTGAACTATGCACCTTTCACTGCCTTTGGAAAGTACATCAACGCTATGAAAAACCTGGATTTGAATAACACTCGCTCTCGTAAGGAGGCAGAAGAGAAACTAAAGCCAGATGTTGAAGTAATACCACGTTTATGTAAGGTTTTAACGTAATTAGCACCCTGTAGTTCGTTCATTCCTGATGACAAATTTGGTCCCAGCCGGAAATGAAAGTTTCAAATGGCGCATCAACTTGAATGCACTGGAGAAAGCTCTCCCAAAGCTTAGTATTTTTGAAGCTGCTGTACCAAACTCTCAGTATCGCTTCCTTTTACAATCTCTCGACACCACTCTCAGATACGCAGGACCAACTCTATTCGTGGCAGGCAAAAAATCCAACTATGTAACACTATCGTATCCAACATGTTCGCCAATTGACTGTGTCATGCACCACCCTGAAATCAAAAAATTCTTTCCAAATTTTCAACTTCAAATGATAGAAGACGCGGGTCATTGGATTCATTCCGAGCAACCGGAAAAGTTTGTGGAGACCGTTCAAGAATTTCTGAACAAGTAAATCCAAATTACATCCAACAATTCTGTTTGTGCATCTATCAGGCAAGTTTGTGGTTTGGTTTGCGGTCTTTCGCGATTTCCGCGCAGCTTTTGCCGTTCGTTTTGCAGTCGCACAATCGCAATATTGCTCTTATTGTTAATTTACGGATTCTTGTTTTCAGTTTGATGTTGTTGATCTGTTGTGCATTGTCAAATCTTCATCATTGTAACTAGCAAACAAGGCTCATCCCCGTCATAAGCAAACGTTATAACAAAATGAGGCTGTAAGTTGAATAGATCAATGGATACAATTATACAAAAAGAAAAGATCGCTGCTAGCACTTTAGCAGGTACTTTTTATATCTTCTTATTTTCGTCATTAACTTTCTAAAGGCATCATAGCACGTATTTGTACTCATCCAATGGGTAGGTGTTACTCTTTTGTTCAGATCACTTCTTAGATACTTGTTAGCAGAAGCTGATATTTTGCGTTAGATACCGTACGAGCCAGACTTCAAGTAGAACGGCATAAATCAGTTTATGGCAATGCGATACAAGCATTGTTTGGAATTATCCGAAATGAAGGTTGGATCTCTTTATATCAAGGGGTTGGAATCGGTAATTGAAGGATTTGTAACACACTTTATTAATTGATGTAGCGACTGTGCTTACTATTCCTGCGCAGACGATATATCTAGTTGGATACGATGCTGCAAAGCATGTGTTGAGTAAAAATGTGAATGCGCCTTCAGCTGCAATTCATCTATCAGCTGGATTTTGTGCTGAAGTATTAAGTGGATTAGTTTGGACCCCAATGGTAGAAATATACCTCTTTCGAGCTGTTCATTAACACATATAGGAAGTAATTAAACAGCGCCTGCAGGTGCAAACGCACCAGAAGGCAAGATATAAGAACTCGATGCAAGTGATAAGTGATATATTGCGAAAGGAGGGAGTTCGTGGATTATACAAAGTATGATTGACTGCATTTCGGTACTAACTTGAAGTCAGGGTTACTTTATGCAGCTAGCAGTTTTTGGACCATATACTATGATGTACTTTGCATCGTATGAAGAACTGAAACGGATATCGCGAAATTTCTACAAATTGAATGCCAACGATTCTCTGCCCTTTTCTGCATTTCTGGGTATAACGTTAGTAATATGTTAATTAACCACTTTTCAGTAAGTAGTATGATAGCGGCCGCATTGGCAGCCTCTATATCGTCGCCTTTGGATGTGATCAAAACGCGCATACAAGTGCGTACATGTAATGAAGTAAAAACTAAACCACAGGTACAAGGAGGTGGACTGCCAATCAGTTATCGTGGAGCTTGGGATGCGATTGTTCAAATGAAGCAACAAGAGGGCTGGTCAGCCTTTAGGAAAGGCATGCTTGCAAGAGTTTTATGGATAACTCCTTCAACTACCATTGTAATTGCCACCTGTAAGTATTGTTGCATTGCTTGCTTACTTGTAGATGATCAATTCAAAAAAATACTTTGCACATAGGCAACCTGCACAACTGTGTACATACACTTATTTATTCCTACAGTTCATCATGCTGCGTAGTTGAGGCAGAATTATCAATTTCTTCAACTTGTTGCTCTTGGAGCTTGCGCACATGTTTCAGATCACATGCCACAGGACTTTCAAACACTATTTCATACAAACACTTTCCATTCTCAGCCACATTAACAACTTTGTTAACGAGGCCACATTCAATGGAGACAACTATGATGTCAAGTACAAGCTTTTGCCGATACATACGAGTCTCTTTGGTCCATTCCAACACTCATCTCCATTGGAATATAACATCATTGCACCTGTAGTTTCCCCAAGAATGGCCGAACTCTTTCTCACTTTCTCAGCATTTGCCTCTGATAAGAAAGAATTCCATAAACCAAGCAACGTAGTTGAATAGTCCAAGTTTTCCTGTCCTCCTTTCACAGTTCTATTCACTTGTCTCATTTCAACACCACGAAATGGACAAAAGTCGAACCGCTGCACCATCAAAGTCTAGCTCAGCACGATACAAAGTCCAGTGGGTTATTCTCAAACGAACCACCCTTGAATTCCTTTTCATTACTGACAAAAGGATAACACATTTTCCTGTTTGTCGCTGCATCATCCACCACCAACTCAAAGTACCTTTCACGATCAAGGCACTTTTCGTGCACAATTGTTATGTACAATGCTAGATACTCTTTTCTCTTTGTGAAATCCTTTTGAGTCATCTTTGAAAACAACTGATATTCTGCACTCATCCTTGAAACTTTGCTATAGTTGACTTCGTACACGTTCTTTTGATTCGTGTTCATTGCTTGCTGCGATCGCACAATGTAAGATTCCATCTCTGCAGATCTCATTAAATCGATAACGTCACCTCAAGCGATCTGCTCACCTGATTCCATCTTTTGTCTGTGCAATGCTAAAACTTTATCAATTCCACCTGCTTTCTTTGTCTTTTCCATCCATTTCTTCTTGATATCTGCTCCCTTTACATGTGTGAGGATCTCTCGTTACTGATCCATTTTCTACCTCTTTTTGCTTTTCTATCTCTTGCTGCCGCAGTTTTTCTGCGTTTTGAAATAACTCATCGCATTTATCTGTACACAAACCAGTGATTTCGTCGCTAACAAGGAATTAGCAACCATATCTATTATATGTTGTGATCTGAAAAGATCAAACGGTTTCCATACCTTCCATCGCAGCAATCGCAAATTCCATCATGAACTTTACTTGTAGAGATGGACTGAGGTGAAACTCTCTTATACAAACAATAAAATATGATCCTGAGCATGCTCCAGTGTATTCGTCACTTCCATCTTTGCAATCGCAATAATCGTCATTTAAAAAGTCGATCGCAATCGTTTTTTCTTTATCCACACATGTAAAACTGTTTGAATTCAATGATTCCGTATAAAGTTCTTTCAGCTCTGGGGGCACATGCTGTAGTAACGAATGATCTAATACCCCATGTGCACTCGGCAGCACGAAATGATATACAACAAGTACAAGGAAAGGCCTAGAAATCATTATTTTGGAGAAAACTGTGCATGGCACCGCCTGGAGGCCGACGTACCATGTCCTCGTCAAGACTTTCACAACGGAATGTAGCTCCAATGTGACTAACTGCCCGTTTTGGGCTTTTCTTTTGGCAGTTTATTATATTTGCTCTAATTGTGTAACGAAATGCTACGTCACTGGTTTTATTACATTGTAGTGATGCTACAACTTGCTGCACACATCTGCGATGGCCAGACAATGGATGATCTAATACGACCTATAGAAGGGGTAAACAAAGCAATGACAGGCGTTTGGACAGGAACAGTTTCTTTTGTAAACGTTCTTCCTCCATACGAAGTAGAGTTTATATGATGGACAGATAATACCTATGCATGCCACTTTCAAGGTTATATCTCAGCTAGGAGCAATGATATTCGTACGTTAGTGATGTTTTGTTGTTGGTTTACCTATAAGCGTCATGCTTTTACTATGGATCGGACAACGAATCTCCTGTAAAGACATTTCAAGGTACCGGGGGAAGGTATGGCTGTCCAAACCGGATACGTGCAAATTTACTATGGTTCCAATAGTGGCTCCAGTCCACTGTCCAGACTCGACAACTTGGTGTTGGCACCGAATAATGATAGTGTGTCATTTGATTTTTACCCTAGTGTGTTGGATTACAGGTACAGAGATTGTCTTGATTGATAATTGTCCAAGCGGTGGTCCCGTTACTTTCAGTTTGGTTCGTGAAAGTACATTTCCTCCAGATATGTGTGGCAATTACTGCAATGGGCAAGCTATGTGTGACTTTGATGGTGGAAATTGTACATTTGAACATCCTCGGTATACACAACAATTTTACCAAACTTCTGACCCTGGGTACACCTCATACAATCAGATACAATACAAATCAACCAAAAACAGTGAAACTCCAGTTGCCGCCATTGTAGTTCCGATCGTGGTTGGGATTGTTATTGTAATAATTGTGGTAGCAATCGTGGTACATAAGCAAACTAACCGTTTACTACGTAAGAAATGAACAACAATAGCTAACCCTGACAGAAACTCTTACGATAGTAGAGTTCGCCAAGGCCACACTCTATGTGGAAGGGCAATAAAGTCACGTAAAAGTAAAGTAAGTCCGATAGTAGAGTACAAAGCGAACAACCAGCTACCAGATGCTGCTATTACAGTGGTTCAACCTAATCAAAGTATATCATCACCCACAACAGACACAACTCAAAAAAATGTATAACTATTTCCATCAATTTTGTAACTTTTTTTGTTTGCTACAGTTTATCAAGGTAGTCGGCTAAAGGAGGAATTTCTGGTTTCAAGCCTTTTCGTATGCGCACTGTTGTAATCAAGTCTAATATCCATCCAGGCTCAAGCGCAGAGCCTGACAAGGTTGTCCATGAGTCAAAACTGGTACTCCAGGAGAAACCGTGAGCTTTCATCTTTGATGCTTGTTGCGTTAAAAGGTTGTAATGGAATGTTACCAAACTCCATGTAATAGGTACAGGGCACCAAAGAAGGTAAATGAGTAATTACTCCAGCTCTCATCTTGCAATCACGTGAATCCAGCACTTGGCCACGAGTGCGATTTAAAGCAGAAAATGCTACCCCCACTTCTGTCTCTGGAACGAAAATGTCTTTGATTTAGTTGTTAGATTCACACAGCGTACCAACTGCGATACTAGGCTCCATTATAGTTGGCGAAGCTGATAATTCAGCTGCGTAGAAAGCCCTTCTCGCACATGGAATAATTTGTCCAGCTCCACGGTGAATGGCGTCGCTGTTGGTCATCAAATCCATAATTTTCATCTTCACATTGCGAACTGGTTCTTCCATTAAGACACCATCTCGCGAGAAAAAAGCAAATGCTGCCATGGTCGAGTCTTTAATTTCGTTGATTTGATGCACCCCTTATTGGTTAGTGGTAAGCAGTACAAGGCTCACCCCATGTGCAGTCCACAAGTATATTTGGTTCGAAGGTCCAAACTTTCCTAGCATCTGAAATATCCCATTCAAATTCTTCTACAAGAATCCGTGCACGCTGTTTCACGTTGTCCTGGGTATTAGCAAGGCAACATGTAACACCATACCTCAATCTTAATTTTACCAAGTTCAATGGCATTCATAAGTCCTTTCTCCATTGGCTCCGCCTGCACCCACAATCTGTTGTGCTTATTAGGGGATTTTGACAAGCACAGTTGTGATTGAGCAGTTATAGTTTCTCTCAATGACACCTGAATGTCTGTACTTTTAAATTCCACTATGCTATAACATAGGTGGATTTCTAGGACTTGAAAAGCTATGTCTAAAAACTCTGTCGAGCTTGCCTCAAGTTGGTGTTCTCCTGAGTAAAGAATCTCACAGTGTACTCCCGGAAAAATTCTACAGAGAGACTTCGCTGCACCTGTAAAAATCGGCAGATCTGCAGCATGTTTGGGTTCTACTACCTTTCTAAACACGCGATTGCGGCAAGCTGGCTAAAGTGTCATATTTGTGCACCAAGGATATTCTCCGTGCTAACGCATGCGACTGCAAGGAATACGAAATAGTTCCACCTGGCGTCGCATCTACATATCAAATCTAGCAACATAGATACACTCTTTGATATTCCCAATGAGACATAGTTGCCCACATTGCACTGATTCTCGTTGCTGAAGCTGGTTTCCCACTATCACGAACACCGATGAAATATCTGGTAGTAAAGGGCCAGTATCGGTGGATACTAACCGCAGACTTTCTTGTTTCTCCAGCAATAGCCACTTCAGATCCTACAACCAGCGTGCCTGAAAGTACTTTGCAAAGTTCATACGTTGTATGTTTATCTTCGGTGTGAATACCTCCAGTAACATAAATTGGATAGGAACCAAGTATTGATCTTGATATGTATTCATTGGTCACAAATATGCTGACAGATACGAACAATTAACTCCATTGAGTGTGGTGTGCACTTTTCTAGAGCAGTTGCAAACTCATCTTGCTTGCCGTACAAGTACGCAACTTTACTTGATTGTGCTGCTATTGGGGAGGGACTATGAAGTACTATCATTGCCAACAAGGTTTCCTTGATAAAGATAAGCTAAATTCTACAAAATGCAAACATCTAGAGGAAACCATTTTTCCATTACGGTTTGGAACAGTTTTTCAGATTGTACTTCATCAAATCGTAGTTGCACTTCCATAACTTCAAAATACCTGTTTAGAGTTGCAAAGTCTAATGCTGTCACTAGATGTTGAATTCGTACCTTGGGTAGAGCACGCTGAAAATACCTGACGTAGTGGCTTGATAATGAATCTTGTGAAAGAGGATGTCAAATTTGGGTGATCACCTATTGGTTACAAATTGGTTGTTGCGTACTGAGCTTTACCCATGCTTTTGTCGCATTCTCAAAAGCAACATCGCTCCAAAGATTATCCATAAGGGTAGCCAAAGATATTTGCATTTTATGTGCGTACATTCTTGCAAAGTCAAACAACCCAAAACTCCAAGTACAAGCAGAGTTACTAAATAGCACGTTTCCCCTAGATGGCGACAACACGATGGGCAATGTTGAGTATACTTTGATCCACTCATTCAGATCTGCAATCATACCGGTGAAAGTCACGCTCAATAAAAGCGATACGGAACATCCTATCGTACAATTCTTTGTCTGTAAGCACTTGTAAGGCTTCGTCAATGTGGGTTAGAACAAGCAAAGGAATATTGTGGTGTGAAAGTGCTGTTCTGCACATCAAGGCACTAAATTTCACGGATACTGTAACTCTGCCTGTAGGTTCCATGTTAGTCCTCTCAGAATGTTTACCGTTAGTACACAAGCTGCAAAAGTAAGCTCACTTCATTAAGCAATTACCATCAGAAATGTGTAAAATGGTAGAATCGCAAGATACATCGGTATATGTTCCTTGCATATAGATCATGAACTGTCTATCGTTTTTCTCCAGTTGCGGGTAATGCAGCGGTAATTCGTAAATATGAGAATATAAGAAGCCGCAGGGATTCAAACGCTGCGTCATCGTTAGCGATTATTACTAACATGTTAAATCGTACTTGTGAAGGAAGCTTCAGAGATCCTTCTTCTCGATGACTTTTATTCCAAATTTCCAACAGTCTAGCAAGCGATCTATTTTGCTTTTCTTCTATATATCGTGTTATATCAATATTTGAACAATCTGGTGAACCTAGAACGTTAGATCAACAAATTAACTTGTGTAATTTTGACTTACCCAGAAAAACTACGTGTCTCACATTAGCCGTATTGGTAAATAAGTAATCGAACGCATATTTAGTTATTTTGTAGATCAAATCGTTTGGTAACTCATCCAATGGAAGAAGCGATAAGTGCTTTCCTAGACATTTTGCACACAAGTTGGAAAGCGTATCCATCTCACATACAATTACAAAAGCAATTCTTTTTGCAAGTTCCTTTTGACCTTTTGCAGCATTATTGCCCCCAAACTTTTAGCGTGAAAGTGGTGCCAAAGTACCGTTTTACTTTCTGTTCTTTCTGAGAAGCAAACTCTGCCAATCACAGCTGTCACCTACCTTAGCAAATGACTTGCAGCTCGCTACAAGGCCTTGCCTTCCAACTGCAAGCCCAGAACTGCACCACCTAGAAGGCTACTCTGTTGTAAACTGCCACGTCTTCGCCTTTTGCTGTGTTTGCACGAATTCGCTTTCAAAAAAACAGAAGTAACTCCATTCCATAAAGCAGAAGCCGCAACTCATTTTTGAATTTTGTTCATTTTTTTTTTTTCATTTTTTCATTTTTTTGTTTCACACACAAAACTTTTCTCACTTTTCCTTCAAAAATGGAAGAAACGAAACCAAAATCTGAAGAATTTAAAACCACATTATTGCAAGATCTTCACAAAAAGCACATAAAAAGTCTCGATGATGTAAGTAACTCAATCGCTTCGAAATTACTCTTATGATCACTTGCGCGACCTTCATTTTGGAAAATATAAATTGTTAATGGGAAATTAGCAAAGAGATACTTTTATGTACTGGGCGACTGAACACTTAAAAATGAGTGGAATCTATTGGGGACTTGGAGCGATGCATATGATGAATAGCTTGAACGAAATGGATTGTGACAAAATTGTGGATTTTGTTCTCGCTTGTCAACAGCCAAATGGTAATTTAGCAGGAGAAGTGGTTTACACAAGGTTCTAACGTTAAAACGCAGGTGGTTTTGGAGGAAATATTGATCATGACGCGCATATGTTGTATACTTTGAGCGCAGTGCAGATTTTAGCGATGCTCAACAAATTAGATAGATTGGATGTTGATCGCGTTGTGAATTGTATCTTTTGAGGGAAGAGCAAGGGATTCGCTTGACAAAGAAAGTTGTGAAGGGATTGCAAAGACCTGATGGATCGTTTGCAGGTGATGAATGGGGCGAAATTGATACAAGGTAGAAGAAGAGTGTAAGGAAATGCTAATAGATGTAGATTTTCGTATTGCGCATTTTGCTGCCTGAAGTTGCTGAAGCGTTTGGATGCAATTGATACACCAAAAGCTGTTGAATTCATCGTTAAGTGTAAAAATTTTGATGGAGGGTTTGGAGCAGTTCCTGGAGCTGAATCTCACGCTGGACAAAGTAGGTGGTTGGTAGTGTCGTATTTACTGGCAGTTTTCTGTTGTGTTGGAGCTTTGGCAATTGTGGACTCTCTTCATCATGTAGACGCGGATTTACTTGGTTGGTGGCTTGCAGAACGACAATTACCAGCTGGAGGATTGAATGGAAGACCAGAAAAGCTTCCAGACGTGTGCTATTCTTGGTGGGTGTTAAGTAGCTTGGCCATTTTAGACCGTTTACATTGGATAAATGGAGACAAGTTAAAATCATTCATTCTAGCCTGCCAAGATGACGAAAAAGGAGGAATTGCTGATAGACCTGATAATATGGCGGACGTTTTTCACACATTTTTTGGAGTAGGAGGTAAGAATAAAAATACTGTTATTTTCTAACGATGTCATAGGTTTATCTCTTTTAGGATACCCAAATTTGTTGAAAATTGATCCAGCATATGCACTTTGCACAGACACATTGGAACGAATGGGAGTTACATGGAAACCGCTGAAAGAGTACCAAAAGCAATAAACCTGAAGGTCTAATCCTTTGGTAAATTTATTTACAATACCCGGTCGCCAGTGCCCCAGGACGTGAATATTGCTGCGCCTACAGCACTTACTGCAGAAAGACAGTAAAAGGAGGCTTCCCAAGAGCCAGTTAGGTCCACTAATACTCCTGTCAGAGCAATGGAGAGTATGCCTGGAATTGTGCCAATAGTATTACCAATACTAAATGTAAGCTAAGATATTAACTGTAGTACCCAAATATTACTCCTGCATAGTCTGGTGCAATGTCCTTGCAAAAGTAAGGGATGTGTACGGGCTACGTACCAAATAGTTTGGTGCCCAGCCTCCTACTGACAGAGCAGTCAATGCTGTGCTCAACACCAACATCGTGACTTTTACTACTGGAGTAAAACTAAATGTACCCAAAATAAGGAATGTGTTTGGTAATACCAAGTTGAGAATGGTGAACACTTTTCTCACGAGAGTTCTGTTCCACTTCTTAGCTATGAGTGCATCTATTGAGTAAGCCAGGAAAAGGTATACATGCCTGAAATTTTGCCACTTAGGATTCCGACCAGAATACATCCAATGTAAGGCACAAATGTCACGGTGTCAGTGTGCACTTGCTCATGAATGTACGTTGGTACCCAAAAGAGTAATGTGTAGTACAAAGAATTACCACAAAAGTGCGCTAGGAAAACCGCAAATATCGCCGGAGTGTGAATAATTTTGTTCCATGGAAAATCTCGCTTCACTTCTTTGCTCAAGTCTTGGTTTGCCAGGATATAGTTTGTCATACCTAATAAGTTGGATACGTAATTAAGCTCTTGGGATGATATAAATTTTGAAGTTTCAGGGCTGCTAGAGTACAGTAGGAAAAATACCAAGCCACCAACCAATCCAAACAACGCATAAATCCAAAATGCATATCGCCAATTCCAATGATCATCAATGGCAGGAGTAACAAGCTAATCAGTTGAATAAGAAACAAAAGGTTGCTCTACCATCGAAACTAAAGCACCAACCCAACCACCAGACCAAACGACTGATACTGCCGTCGAAGCTTCTTGCTTAGGAATCCAAACTGCAACGCTCTGAGTTACCGCTGGATAACAAGGTCCAGAAAGTATACCCATGATTACTTTGCATAGAATTACAAAAGTCTCCGACTCTGGGTAAATAAGTATCGCCGCATTACACAGAGATGCGCCGACGGTTACTATCAGTAAAATTGTCTAATTATGTAAGTTCAAGAGGCATGAAATTACCTTTGATCCAAACTTGCTTGAAACGTATCCACCAATATACTGCGTTGTAATGTATCCACAAAAGAATGACGCTAGCACAAATCCTGATTGTATTAGGCTATGCTTATAAAAATTAACCAGTTTTTACCTTGCATCGATGAGCTCCACCCAAATTCCTTGGACATTGAAATTATAGCAATGGAAATATTCGTCCTCAAAACATACGATATAAATATAACCATAAAACCTAACGCGCATATCACGCTTCTATAATTAAATAATCCGGCACCACTCCGAAATTGATTGGAATTGGTATTCGTCTTGTTCAACAACCTAAAGTTATTCAGAAAAGTACTCAGTTGTAACACACGTTTGTGATTCTTCATCCATTTTTTTAAGGAAAAATGATTTGAAAACAAATTTGGCAAAGCGCCGCTTCTGAAGAAAGTTATACTCTTTCGTTTTCGCGCTGAAAGGTTATGGACTTCCACAAGATCCCCACTGCTGGGCATAAGGTAAATACTCCACTAAATGTCATGGAATGAGCCGTCATTGGGTGGAGCTCAGCAAAGTTTCGCAGGCAGTGTGAAGATAGAGAGTTGTACAGCTAAGCAAAAGGTTGTGCAACACTAACATTTGAGCGTTAGAGTTGCTAGTTTAACATCAGAGGCATCACAGCAGGTCCAAGTGTTATTGATTTTTCATTTTAAAGTGGGATATTACATTCGCTTCTTCTTTCATTACCATCAGTACAGGCTGTCATCGCTCACAATCATATTTGCTGAAATACTGAAGCTTTGACTGTGGTTGTACTCTCGCATAGTTTCCTCAGATATCCATTCAGGTGCATCATTATTGGCATTGAATACCCAAAGTTTGTTTGCCTGATATGAGTTACCATTATCTGCACCACTAAACAACCATAAATTATCTCTACTATCAAAATCTATAGTAGAGTAATATCGTCCTGCAGGATAATATTCGAAAGAGCCAATTCCAACAGGGCCTTTCATACTTCTTGAGTTGGCCGTTTTATTACCAGAAATCCAGGTCCACTCTGTTTCATTCCAGTGCCAGAGGTCTTACATATTAGTGAATTCTTTCATATTTTACCATTGTAACGGCTTCCTCCTGATTGCCCACCAAACAGCCATAAATTATCTTGCCTATCAAATGCTAAACTAAGCCTCTGACGACTTCCAGGAGCACTGAGTGGATCAGGAATGCCTTTAGTTCCATAAACTCCAACAAAATCAACCTGGTTGCTACCAAATACCCAAGCCCAAGCTACACCATCCCAACGCCAGAGATCTAACATTGTTAGCAGATGTTATGAAAAAATGCACCTGCTAACAAACCGCCTAGATTGATAAGTTACAAAATATATCGACATACCCTGTCCATACGCATCATAACCAGCTCCTCCAAAAAGCCAGTAGTTTCCTTTACTATCCTATGCTGATCCATGATTAATACGAGCGCCCGGCGAATTTTCAGGGTCTGGGACACCTTGGGTTCCATAAACTCCAGGAGCATCAGGTTCAAATTCAGTCATACTGCTGGTAAGCCATGTCCAGGCTCCTTCAGATATTGAATACTTCCAAAGCTCATTTGAGTATCCACTACAGAGTAAATGCAAGGAACAAGGCTATCTTACGTTCCAGGATAGGGAACACCACCAAAAGAGAACAAAGTATCTAGATGACTGGCACCACTATTCCATTCTATGCTAGGTGGCACATTTAAAGCATCAGAAACTCCCATTATCCCATATACAGGGAGATGTCTTGGCTCCGTGTCACCTGCTATCCAAGTCCAATTACCATTACTGTATTTCCAAAGATCTGAGCAGTTACTTGCAGCTGTACAACAACACACCATTCATATTTTCATATGTGGTGACGTCACATCCCTGTCCTCCATATATCCAGACGTTTCCTTCATCATCTACCCACGAGGAGCTGTCCTCTTTCCATCCAATGGCGTTGGTTGCATCTGGAACACCTTTTGTCCCGTATTCAGATTTCGTGAAGCTGGTTGAGGCACCAGAAACCCATGTCCAATACATCATATTGCGATCAAAGACCCACATGTCATTGCGAGTCGCTTATAATTTAATATGAAACCATTCTTATGACGTGCTTCCACCAAATGTCCAAAAATTATCATTGTGATCTACCCAAGAAGTGTGTTTTTGTCTTCCTGGTGGCCTATTTAAACTGCCCTCAATTCCTTTGGTGCCAAAAACATCTAGAGGAGTTCCACTACCAGTACTATGACTGTTCCAAGTTCGATCTTACACCACTGTAATGCAGTAACTACTATTGACTACGTTGAAGGAATGCACAAGGTAGAGGCTGACATAGATTAATAAAACTTTATCAGAGATATATCTAATCAACATGAACTCATCTCACCAAGAAACGGTACCACCAACTATGGTCCTTTCATTTCGATTCGTTCTTTTCCACATAAGTTCTGACAGCAGCAGTGAAACAGTTGAACAAACAACAACACAACGAAAAAGCAACTTCCTTCATTCTTGTTTTTATTTATTATTTTGCATGGTAAGTAACTTGCTCAACTTTCCACACATTCACACACACTTTCGCTACACATTTGATATCCTCGATTATATATATTTTCTAATTTCTTATCGCAATGGTTGCTTGACCACTTCTTTCATTCGCTCTTCCTTCGATCTACCTTTTCTCGTCCCTTGATCCCCTCCTTTAGTTTCATTTTTCACTTGGGATCATTTTAAGATTCTTTTAGAAATGGCAAAAACTACTTCAGCCACTTCACAAAAACAAAAATATAATCATTCGTTACCTCAGCAAGTGAACAAAACTTTGGAAGCACTTGTTCATCCCCACGTTGATTCTTATGACGCTTTTGTTGAAAATCCAAATCAAGCGCTCAAGTACATTCAACCTTATACTTTTGAATTGTTGGATAGAAAAATTGTTTTGAAATGGACAGAGATTGAAATCAAGAAGCCAATCAGACAAGAGGAAGACAAGGTGTTTCCAAAGTATCCGAGAGAGGTACGTGCAGTGCAGTGCAGGAAAAGCGTGTTGTGCGTTGCGTTGCTTTGGATTTTCGATGAAGGTGCTGATTGAGATTGTGTAGTGCAGAGAGAGTGAAACTACGTATGGAGCACCATGGGTGTGTAGATTAGCATATCAGGTTGTACCTGTTGGTCACAAGGAAGATGAGGATTTTCAACGATCAATGGAAGTAAAAGGGGATAATTTTCCGGTCATGTTAAAGGTAAGAGATGAGTGTGTTTTTATCGTTGGTTTGAAAAGTATTGAAATCGTTTTGTTGCGATTGAACAAAATGCTTATGGAAATGCAGTCGATCAAGTGCAACTTGAAAGGAAAAACGCCTACAGAATTAGTTGCTAAGAAAGAAGATCACAATGAAGTGGGTGGATATTTTATTATCAATGGAAAAGAACGTTTGATTCGTCTTCAATCAGTTCAAAAGAGGAATTACGTACGTTTAACTGCAAATCGCAAAGGAAAACTTATTTGGAAATGTAGGTTATGGCATTACAAAAGAACTTTCCTGGTCTTTCTGCAAAATATACAGATATGGCCACAACTATTAGAAGTTTAAGAGAGGATCACACTGGTTCTCCTGTATTTTTGCACTACAAAACGAATGGCTCTGTGGATATGAGGTTTTGGATAGGAGCACAAGCTTACTTTCTACCAATTTCTCTCATTTTGAAAGCGTTAGTGGAAACTAACGATCGCGAAATCTATGAAAAGGTTGTATTTGGAAACAACTTCCACACAAGCATCGATGTTACAGAAGAAGTACAAACTATGTTGCAACAAGGAAAGTACAAAGTAAATTCTCTGGCTGAAACCCTCAATACCCAACAACAATGTTTGGATTACATTGGAAAAGAATTCAAAGCATTGTTTTCGAAGGAAGGAAAACATCAAGATATCTCAAACGTGGAAGCAGCCCACGTAGTATTTAAGCAATACATGTTGGTGCATCTGGATTCATTGCAAGATAAATTTGAATGCTTGATGTACGGGCATTTCATCACCGTTAACTTTGTAGATACATGCTACAGAAACTGTACGCTTTGGCAAAGAACAAAATCCAACCGGAAAGTTTGGACTCGTTAATTCATCATGAAATTTTACTTCCAGGAACAATCTTACAAGTGTTACTCAAGGTTTGTTTCATAATTTGGTGCATCTTACACAAAAAGCAACGTCTTGAAGGAGCTTTAGGAATGATCGACAAGCTCATGAAACGCAAGTTCGCAAATAAGCCTCTTCGAGGTGACTTCATGGATCAATTTTTGAAACAATTGGCTCCTTGCGCCAAAGCTTCTCTCGAATCAGCTATTCAATCTGTGTACAACTTTTTATCTACTGGAAACTACAATGACAGTTTTGCTTCTGGTTACAGGGAGGTTCGTCACCAATTCCAGCGCAAAAATAACGTAAATAGCGCACTGGTTACTGCATTGTAGCCGAAAGAATCAATTATTACCGCTTTATGTGCCATTTTCGCTCAGTTCACAGAGGTTCATCTTTCCAAGATCTTCGTACCACAGCTTCACGCAAACTGCTTCCAGAATCGTGGGGCTTCTTGTGTCCTGTGCATACGCCGGATGGTGGCCCTTGCGGTTTATTGAATCATCTTGCCACTCCTTGTGAAATAGTTACTCGCGCTGAAAACGCTAGCGAACTTCCTGCTCTTTTGTCTGCTCTAGGAATGTTGCCTCACAGGTGCGTAGTTACATTCTTCCCTGCTTACCACGGTAGTGCAATTGGCAACAATTCTCACGAGTATATGAATGTCATTCTAAACGGAAAGGTGCTTGGCAAAGTTTTGCTGACAAATGCGCAAATGATGGCAAACAAGCTCGAAATAATGAAAATTAGAAATAGTACAACATTTAACTGCCAGAACTTACATTTGCAGTGCCTGATATGCCAACTACCACAGAAATTGCGTTAGTATTACCCTCAACTTATGGTCTTTATCCTGGCCTGTTTGTTTTCACAGATACAGCTAGACTTGTGAGGCAAGTTCGCCATTTAGCAAGCGGTGCTATGGAGTACATTGGCCCATTTGAACAAATTTACAAGAGCATTGCTTGCGTTGAAGCTGACATCAAACAAGGTGTCACCACTCACCAAGAAATTCACCCTACAAATATGCTCAGCATAGTAGCAGATTTGACGCCTTTCTCTGATTTCAACCAAAGCCCTAGGAATATGTACCAATGCCAGGTTTGTGCTCCCTCAAATATGGCATTAACCTTGCAGATGGGTAAGCAATCTATGGCCATTCCTTGCTACAACTACAATCACCGCACAGAAAAAATGTTTAGGATTCAAACTCCTCAACGCCCTATTGTGAAAACACGCGCCCACGATAAGTATGATATCGATGACTACCCAACAGGCACAAATGCAGTGGTAGCTGTAATTTCTTACACTGGTTACGATATGGAGGATGGTATGATTATCAACAGAGATAGCTTTCAAAGAGGATTTCAACACGGAACACTGTACAAAACCACTCACATTGACCTTACACCAAAAATGGCAAGCACAGAAAAGAGGCCTGTGATGGGTAATCTGGACGTGAATTTCAAGAAAGTACACGAAAATTTAAATGAAGATGGTCTTCCGTATGAAATTTTGCTTGTACTAAACTAACTTTCTGTCAGTGAGCCAGGAAGCAGAATTGCTAAAGGTGATGCATTATATTCTGTCAAACAAGGCGAAGACATACATGCAACAAGGCACAAGTTGGCCGAGGATGCTATCGTGGATGAAGTACGCATTCTCTCTCATCCTGGATCAAGAAAAAAGTACAACACGAAAGATATCAGCGAGATTACTCAAGCCAGCATCAAGCTTCGCTTCAACAGAAATCCTGTCATAGGAGATAAATTTTCCTCCCGTCACGGTCAAAAGGTGTGCTTCAAGTTCACTTTCACTCACTTTTGAAGGGCACACTGAGTAAACTGTGGCCTCAAATTGATATGCCTTTCACAGAATCGGGAATGACTCCTGATGTTATTATCAATCCAAACGCCTTTCCATCTAGAATGACCATTGGTATGCTTGTTGAGAGCATGGCTGGAAAAAGTGGTGCTTTGCACGCAATGACACAAGATGGGACACCTTTCCGCTTCAACGAAAAGAACACTGCAGTAAATCTTTTTGGAGAACAACTTGTGAAAGCAGGCTACAACTACTACGGTAACGAGCCTATGTATTCTGGAGTTACAGGCGAAATTTTTGCTGCTGATATTTACATAGGGGTACGTTACTTTTTACAACCTTCTAACAGAGCTAGGTTGTATACTACCAAAGATTGCGTCACATGGTCAAGGATAAATTCCAAGCAAGAGCGACCGGTGTTACTAGCAAACTCACCAAACAACCACTCAAGGGTCGTAAAGTTGGAGGAGGAATTCGTTTTGGAGAAATGGAGCGTGACAGTTTACTTGCTCATGGAGCATCGTTTTTGCTCCACGATAGGCTCATGAACAGTTCTGATTCTTCCAAGGTAAACCATCTTTGAATCCGTCTCACTATTAGTGCTACGTTTGCAAATTTTGCGGAAGTGTGTTGTCACCAATTTGGCTGAAAGCAAACAGGAAATCAGTGTGTCAAAGTTGCGAATCTTCTAAGGGCTTGGAAGTAATTGCTTTACCTTTTGTCATGAGATACTTGATTGCTGAATTGAGTGCCTGCAACATCAAATGCACGCTGGACATCAAATAAATCTCACAAAACCGAATATTCATCATTGGTAATGCTAATAGTTTATGTACTTGTCAAATTCTGTCATGCTACCCACAGTTCAAGTGATGATGAAAGTGTTGTATTATTAGCTTGTAATTCTTGATGTTTTACTTAAAAACTAAATCAATAAGAACGTGCTAAAGCATCGAGCTGATTGCAGCAATACAGTGCGAACGCAATTTATCAGACCTGGTACACGGAAACCTGAATTCATTAATGAAATTGAGCTGTTTCTTGAGAAAATTCCCTTTTAGTCAAAACAGATGTCCATCATGTAAGAGAGTAGTGGTTAGAGAAATTCCATGTTGCTTTTTACGGGAGTTGCTTAGTACGCAATTACGGAAGGAATTTACGTGCAACTAGTAGTTCACAGGATGTGGTCCAATAGTACGACAATAAAACTTTGAAAAGCAGCCAGCACGGTCAAATCGAAGCGGGACCGTGTGTAATGTGGTTAGGACATGGACTATACATTATCTCTCCAGTGTATGGGCTAACAGTTGCTACGCCTGCGTCTTGTACTGAAGGAAGTAATTGAACTATATAGATGCTGTGGTACGAAATGCTAAAGCTTGAACAGAGGCAAAAAGGTAAAAAAAATGCTGCAAGTAATGCAACCTTCAACATGATGTTATTTTTTAAATAAAAATAGTCAATCAATAGAATGTTCTCCAGCAAATTGCCTTCCAGAACGGTGTTCTTGAGAGTTTACATTTTGGTTGTAATTGATACATTTCTACAGTGTGGTTGGTTCTGAAAATAACTTGTTGAGGAGGTTGCCTAAGCGCAAGCCTGCAGCGATCAAGCGAAGTTTGACAACTTCAATGTTAACTTGGAAGTACTCTTCATCAATGTGAGGAACTAGACAGTTATTGTCTTTCAGTATCTAAAAGTACCATCTTTTTTCATCTTGTAATCATAGACGTTGCTCAAAAGCAGTTGGTATGACTCTTCCGCCCAATCAATTGGGTTGATGGACTGAGTGTACTTTTCAACCAATTCAGGTTGTTTATGAATCATTTCTAAAAGTTCCTTTGACGCTGCGAGCGTGTCAGAGTTCCACTTTTCCAACAGTTTTTCATCCCAAATTTCGTGCAAGTTCTTTCTTTCTCCGAAAAAGCTAGCAAACACCTTGTTTCCTCCCTCATCATCTGCATAACTAACCTGCACTCTGGTTAGTAATTTGTCGCGCACCAAACGTACATGAAGAGGTTGGTGAATGTCGCCAACAAAGTGCATCAAAAACTCCAATGGACTTGATTCTTGTCCTGCTTCACGGGTGTTTACTTCTAATACATTCTCTTTTGCTGGCTTGTAAAGGAGAGCTAATAAAGGCTATCAGCAACGTTACAAGGCTCATCGCACAAGTGTAATTTTGAATGGCTTTCACAACGCACAAACCAGTGCAACTTTCCATATCAAAGTGTGCAGAGTTTCTTGGTACATTGTTGTAATGGCATGGTGCAGACCATCTTCCCTAGTCATTTGAGTAACTTGCAACGAAATCTCGTACCTCAAATGAATGACTAAACTCATCGGGGTAATTTACAACATTCATCATTTGTTCGCCGCGTGTAAGTTTTAAGATAGTCGAAGATGCTTGTGGGCTCAAATCGCTGGCTGCGATAAGTACGACAATTTGATGGCCTTTTGCGCATTAGTTCTTTGCAGCGCTGCGATAGAAGTTACCTTGTTTGCCCCATGCATTAACTTGAGCAATCGTTGAAATACACAGTAAGAAAACGCTTAATCTCCAAAATAAAGGAGAATCACTTGAAATCTACAAACGTCTAAGCGATTCGACTCAATTCTTACCATCTTCTGTGTAATCAACAAAAGTTGAACTTGCGCTCGTTGAAAATGCACTGCGACAGTCGAAATGGCTCCAGGAACAGCAAATATATGCCTGCGGGACCTCCTTGAAGAGGGGATCAAATCCACAGTGGCTTGCACGAGCTGGTTTGTTCACAACATGAAAACGTTTTTGTTTTTTTGGACTTTTAAAGTCTGTTTTTTGGGCAGTTTTCCCGCGCAAATGTCTGCACACTGGTTCGAGTTGTAAAAGTATTTATTTATTGGAATTGTGTACATAATAAGACTATTTCTCTGGGAATGGCTCTCCAATTGGAACACTCGGAAAATTGGCATTGTCAAATATTTGCAGAGTTGCTAGCGGGATTGAGTGACGAAACTGCTAGCACTACGCGTAGTGGAATAGGTATTATCATTGATGAGGAATATAGAGTTAACAATATACTTTCAAATTTGAGTGAAGAAACCAAAGAAGTGATTCGAAAGAAGCAAAATTCATTCAAGATAAATCTATTCAAACACGCGGATCATACAGCAAAGTATGAGCAGAAAACAAAAGGCTCGAATGGCATTAATAGGAAGGTAAATTTAGTCGCTAGTGTGGATTTTTCTGATACAAAAGGATCGTGTGGCTGCAAAGTTTGATATCCTGAAGGCTCAAAATGAACTGAGGAGAATTGTGTTTCAACATTGTGTACAATATAACTTGCTGAAAGCAGAGCACCTGACTCGACTGCTTATATCACAAACTATAGCAGAGTGCAATAAAGCATTTATCACACTAGATAAACGAGTTGCTCAGGTGTGTGCATTTTTGCGAATGCAACTAACTTGTTCAGCTGACGGACTTGTATGAAGGAGATGTTTCATCAATCAACGAAAAGTTTCTTTGGGAGGCGTTTGCGCTGAAACTTCAAGAGGATACTCAAGGTATTTGCTGTATCGACGTAACTAATCTAGTACTAGATACAATAATAATGCGAGTTGTGGATAAAGATAGCGAGGAGTATAAAATACTTCAACCAAGGTATCCTTAAGAACTGAACACCTTGATAATCGCATGTATACGCAACTCATTGATTCGAAACTTGTACAGTCTTTTTGCAAAGTTCATCGCATTCTCAAAATCAGGTATTCTGGTGACCTTACACCAGATATACCTTCAACACCGTACATTGACAAAAACCAACCTCCAAAGTTGAGCAGGTTCTGTATCCACTAGCGTCAGCACTTAGTTATGCAGACAAATCAACTAATTCGAGTGAAATTTTGAACCAGCTTGTACCAGTGATGTTTCGCAAGATAGCTAATGATGTAAGCTCGAGTGCACGAATGTTTGGCTACACAAAAAGGCTACAACCAGACGTGAAAAGATATCCAGCAATAGACGTGGGAACAGTTTTGGACGCCGATCGTAACAGTGTTGTTCAATGCTCATATAACGTTGGCAGTTCTGGGCTGGCTTCATCCGGATGTTGAAGTTTCTGACAAAGTGCTGTATTGTGTGGAGGAGAGAATTTTACGAGCTAAAACGGTACCAACAGTAAAACTTTTGAAAAAAACAATAGAATGTGGATACTTTTGGTACTGCATATCCTCTAGAACTAATGAAGAATGCTACTTTGGTGTCTTCATACCTGTCAAGTGAAGAAGATTTGTCCATTTGCGCTGTAGCAAGCAAGCCAAAAAGAGGCGCAGTCACTATAACAAATCACCAAGGTACAGTTCGTTGTTCGTTTTAACATAAAAGGTCAAGCACTGCACCTGCTTGAGGCAACAATTGGCAATCTATTGGAAACTGCGTTCTCAACAAACGTACCACTGAGTTCCAAAGACAGAAAAACGCTGGAAAAGTTATATCCCAACAACACCAGTTTTGCACAAGGAAAGGCTGCAATAACGCAATTGTATCGCTTGGAGAAGCAGGAATCTGGCAAAGTGTTGAAGAGTCTAACAGAAGCTGACATGTATGAACTGTGGGGAGTATATCTGGTCCGAGAACCAAGTTCAATGCCTACAGCCGCAGCGATATTTCCCAACTTTTCTTTCGCCAAAGGTACAAAGTCTTGATCATTAATTTCCACAGATGAACAAAACTATGTGTGCTTCGTATATCCAGCTACGGCAACGAAATTGCAAGTCGCACGACCAGATGCATTAGTACAGTTTTCTATACAACCAGGAAAAGAAATAACTGCTGCAGGAGGGTATTGCTGCTCGATATATTGGACTTACTTGTTCCAGCTTTTGCACATGGCCTTCTTGCCACGCTGGTATTAGTAAAGGCAATTCTTTTTTCTGCGAAGTACATGCACATGCTCATAACAATCGCGACGCGAAAAACAAATCCAAGAGGAAAGAAATAGTAAGTCTAACTCATATCCGTCATTGATCGCCTCAGGAAAACGACATCAGTTGGGAATCTGTTGTGAAGGAATCTCCAACATTAGCTCGTCTGGTCACAATGGAATTAGAATCCAATATTGATACTATTTTCAAGAACGCTAGGTTCTACAGTGATATTAATGAGTGAAAAAGGAATGAGCGTCTGATCACCAAGGAATCTGCTATTTTTGGGACCTGGTTTAAAATACCTGTGCACAAGCGATACCGCACTTGCGAGTAAACCATCCCATTTACGCATCATTTTTGAGAATCGCATAGGCTCGTATTTATTCAGTGCAGTACAACCAAACTTTTGTTATTCAGTATTTCATTCCGAAGGATAAAATTACTTTACAATTAGAATTACTGCAATCTATACTATATTTTGATGAATATTATGATCTCCGTAGGAGAAATTCCTGAAAACTAAAGTTCAAGCGACTCGCAAAATGAACGAGTCTCTCAGTCAGCTGCTGCAGGAAGTGAGGGATGACAAGCCCTCTGTTACCTCCCTTCGATTAGTATACAAAAAAATCGGTCCTATTGAAGTGCAGCACATAGCCGACGCACTTACCACAAACACACATATTACAGCTTTGCGGTTGGATTCGAACAAACTAGGTGACCGGGGTGCGCAAATATTAGCTAAAGCTCTGGTGGTACATTTACGCTTAGAACTGCGACTTACCAATCGTAGAACAATAATAGCGTAAATGAATTGAACCTTTCCAACAACGATATTTATGATGAAGGTGTTATAGCAATTGCGGATATGCTAAAACGCAACAAATCGATACATTCCCTTCAACTCAACCATAACGTCATCCACTCAGTTGGAGCTGCCGCGATCGCAGATGCCCTAAAAGTGAACAACACACTCAAGATACTCAACATTTCATGCAGATCAATAAGTCACGACGGAATTAGTGCTATTTCTCGTGCGCTGAAACGAAACCAAACTCTACAGTCGTTGCACTTGTCTGGGTCGCAATGCAGAAATTATGGAGCAGTAACACTAGGTGATGCTTTAAAGGTATTTTCCTTTTTTCATTCCTTTGCTAAGCAAAATTAGGAAAATACAGGATTGAGGCTACTCAACCTTTCCGATTGCGGCATTGCCAAAGAAGGAGTGGGATCGCTACTAGATGGCATTAAAGCAAACTATAAGAATGTACAAATAACGACAATCAACCTTTCACACAACCCAATTCCTCCAGAACTGGTTGCAAAGATTGATAAACTATTGGAACTACTGGTGAAACAACGCAAAACGGCCAAGACAGATACTAAAGGCTCGAAAGTGTTTCCTTCAGTGGGTAAACAACCTTCTGGGTTAGACTTGCTGTCCTATAAATCCACTTCAACCACTACAGTCAAAGAGGAAAGGATGTATTCTGGCTTTTTTGATCCTGATATGCGAACATCAACAAAGGTGGGTCTATCCGCATTAGAGGTTAGCGGACCTCTATCGACATATCTAATTTACATGTAGATTGAAAAGTCTGAAAAGATGACAACCCCAATGATTCCTTCGATTGTGGAATCAAAAGGAAAAGAGAGTGTAATCATCAACTATACGACCACAAAGACAGTCACATCTATTAGCATTACAAGGCCTATTTCAGCACCTAAACCTGCCTCTACAATGTCGATTCCAAGAAGGAAAACAACCAATCCAGATAGATCAATCTATGGAAGTATGTTATTTACGAAAGGTTTGTAACTTATATTCTTCAGCATCTCCGGAAGGACATGATGAAATTCGTACTCCTCCAACTCTAGAGCAGTGGGTTCTTGAAGATGTCGACCCCAATCAAGACAACAGCTAGCCTTTTGTTGCTCTATTACTGTAAATTGTGTACATATGTAAGAATCTATTTATTGCTTTGGCTTGTCCAAAGACAAAATAAATCCTGTACCATACACCTCCTTTCGTGCACCTTCTCCGCTCTCCTCTCCAACTCATATGCTTACTCATCCACGTCGCATTTCCTTCGATTTCAGCCATCTTTTCGTCGCACTTGTCCCCATCTCTGACCTTCCATTCTACACATTCCTTCCTGCATTTCTCCACAGGTAACACCTCAGTAAGGGTCTTGCTTGGCGCAATGGGTCACTGGCTCCACTCGCTCACAACTTTTTAAGGCAAAAAACAAAAAAAAAAAATTTTAATTCATCAACAAAAATGCTCGTCAAAGTAAAAACACTCACAGGCAAAGAAATAGAAATCGATATCGATCCAACAGACAAAGTAATTTTAATTTCCCGTCGTAATAACGTCATAGATCGAACGTATCAAGGAACGTGTTGAAGAAAAAGAAGGTATTCCACCACCTCAACAACGTTTGATTTTTGGAGGAAAACAAATGTGAGTAGAAATTTTTATTTTAATTTAATTTCGAAATTAGGGCTGATGACAAGACCGCAAAGGATTACCAAATTGAGGCAGGATCAGTGCTCCACTTGGTGCTTGCATTGAGAGGTGGTTTCTAAAGAAAAATGTGTATTTAAATTGAAACGTGTGTGGAAAATTGCGCTTCCTCGGAAATAAACATCTGTGAAAGGCAAAAAGGAAAAAAAGGAGGGAAAAGAACGTTTTGAGAGGTGGAGGAAATTAAAGAAGGAAAGAGGAAGAAAAGACGACGATGGAAGAGAAATGGAGGAGAGCGAAGAGAGCGAGGAAAGGAGGAATGAAGGCGATGAGGTGAGGAGGAGAAAAGGAGGTACGACGTGTTGGTTTTGGGGGTTTGGCTTGATGAATGATCAGATAGTCATTTGGAACAAAGTTTGTGCGAAGTTTGTCGCATTGCAGGATTAAAAGATTTGGTGCGTATAACGTAAATCTTTTGCTGTTTCTTGTTGCAAACTTTGATGATTGCGAATGACAAAAGCCGATCTTGTTAGCCAGTCACACGCGTAATAATGAAGCTGTGTGAGTTACGTTGATCACGAAATAGTGCCAAGATCGCTGTAGCTTTATTACACCACATTTCACTGCTTTTTGTTCTTTGATTCCTACGAAAAAGTCAGCCACAACTCGTTCCTTCACTAATCAACGTACCAAGTACTGAGAAGTGTAATAACCTGCATAATACCATGCCATACAAAGCTGTGAAAGCATTTCATCTATAGCAAAAGAGTAAGAGATCTTACGTCACCAAAACACGTACCATCCTTCAATACTGGCGGCAACATCGGCTGTGCATCTGCCGATTGATGTGTAAAGTGTGGCATGTGGTACTACAACAAATTAGCTGCAAATCTGTAACATTTCACGTACATGAGATGAGTAGCTTGGGTGGAAATCTGAGTAATTCGGATGATACTGTGAAGTATCGTGTTCTGTATGCGTTTTTGGTGTTTCTGCTTCAACTGCAGCTGCTGGAGGAGTTGGTGATTGCTTATGTTCATCTTTTTCGATTGGAGTTGGTATTGTGATTTCTTTTTCCGATTTTTCAGTAGCGATGTGCTTGGGTGACGGCAGCTTTTCAGAATTGTCTGTGATCAGTTAATTTCAAAGTACATGATCGAAATATACCTTTTTGAGCTCTTTTCCTCTTTTTCTTTTTGTTTTTAGATGATGATCCACTTTGATCTTTTGGTGCTAAACCATGATGTTGCTAGAACGAGTCAATATCCATTTACGATAGCCGAAATTTTCACTTACCTTGTATCCTTTCACCGCGTTGTTGTAAGCATCGATTAAAACCGAGTCATCCCATATATCTTGTGCATCTTCTTGGTTTTCCTCCTCTAATAAACGTTATTGATCAATCAAATAGGCAAAAGTACCTCCATTGTCGTGTATTTCACCTTCTTCAAAACTGGCGTCCTCCATGAATAAATATCCAAAGGAAATGATCGAAAAGAGGTTTTGGCTTTGTCTCGTGAACAGTTCAAGAAAGTTCGTTGCTCAAGCCAAGTGAAACCTGCAGTAAGAGTACCTTCTACAATGGCTAGGTCTATGATAGTACATCCTGTTGCGTTTAAAAGTTACGGTTGCCGATGTGTTTTGAGATGCGTGCACAAAGTTGATAATGAGTTGTTTTCGTTTAAATCTTTATGATTGCGGTCTGCTATTAAATTGTGGCTTTCCTCGGCCACCTCTTCCACCAAAGCCACCACGACCGCCTCCACGACCTCCACCAGAACCGCCAAAGTTGACTACACCTCTGGAAGAACCTCTTCTTGAGCCAAAGCTACCGCCTCTATCGCCTCCTCTGAAACCACCGCGACCACCCCCAAAGCTGCCACGACCTCCTCTAGAACCAAAGTTGCCTCTATCGCCTCCTCTTGGTGAGCCAAAACCACGACCTCCTCGAGAAGAGCCAAAGCCTCCACCTCTGCCGCCTCTTGGGCTACCGCGACTTCCTCCACGGCCTCCTTCTCTTTCTGAACCAAAGTTGATTCTGTCGTCTCCTCTGAAGCCGCCACGACCTCCTCCAAAGCTGCCACGGCCGCCTCCACGACCTCCTCTTGAGCCAAAGCTACCGCCTCTATCGCCACCACGGCCTCCAAAATCACGTCCCCCTCTAGAACCTCCTCGTGAAGAGCCAAAGTTGCCTCTGCCTCCCCTTGCAGGTCTATCAGCATTTTGCTCTGATCTTTCGCCATACGGTCTTGGTGATCTATCGTTTTGTTCTCCTTCATCAGTACGTTGTGGTCTTGAAAATGGTCTTTGCTTTTCTCTGTATGCGTTGGTTTCGTTAGATTGCACTTCTTGCAGCTGTTTTCCTTGTTGCAAAAATAATTCCCATTCTTTGTGACATTTCTTGTACAACAGCATTGAAATTTTGCATTGTGCCTGAACATTGTTATTTCTCATTTTGAACGTACAATGACATCCTTCTCTATCCTGGCAGCCAAGAGATCTGTGTTATCAGGCAAGTGGATTTGTGCAAGTCTTCTCAATGGCAATGGTTTTGGGCTTGGATCGTGGAGAGGATAAAATGTAGCAATTTCTCGTATCATTTTGTTTGTTGGTGGAGGAAGCATCAACGCCTAGATATGGTTACCAAGTACAACATAAGATTATTACACCAAATGAATCTTTTACTTCGTATCCCACTACAAGTTTCTTCTCCAAAATTTTGGCAACCTCGCCTTGAATGGTCTTAAACTCTGCCACTGCAAATATCAGCTTGTATTCACACGAAAACTTACTGTCAGAAGGTACAGCCTTATCATAAATGATATCTCCTGAAAAGTCTGCAATTGCAACTCTAGAAAGAAGTCGATTGGAGGCTGATTCGTGCCTCATCTCGTTGATCACTGTGTAATCACATGCGATCGACATGCATTTCGATACCACACTGTTTCGCAGTTAGTCAGCGATCATTTGCTCAAACTTACGTCTTTTGCTTTGGTGCATTTGTCTCATTTGAGGTTGCATCCATTGGAATAGGTTCTTCGACTGGCTTTTTCTCCTCAACTGGTTCTTTCGTTGGTTTTGTTTCTGGTTTCTTTGCTTTGAGTTTTGGTTTAAACACTTTCTTCTTCTTATCTGGATCAGATGGAGGAAGAGTTTGTTGCAATTTTTTCCAGTTGCTTGAAGCTCCTTGTAATAAATCTTCCATCGATTCTGGAATTGAGATCGCAACAGTTTCCTCTTCATTCTGCTTATTTCCTTCACCAGCTGTTTTCTTTGGCGATCTTTGCTTCAAAACCTTTTGCTTTTTCTTTGCATTCAACACCGCATGAAATTTCTTTTTCCTCTTTTTATCATTATTTTCTATATTAGAATCATGTCTTGGTCGTTTGTTGGTAGCTTCGCCCTTCTCATCCGACTTATTAAATTCCTTCTTTTGCTTTTTACTCTGCTCCATTCTGTCTAATATCACCAATCGATAAATCGTTGATATGGAATCTTTCGAGAAGTGAGCGATCCACAAAAAGATCAAGTAAAAATCAAATTGTGAGCTGCAGAAAACACTGATCAAAGGCTGCGACTTACGCGGCACAACTTTTTGCTGCCCACAAAACGCAAAGCGACCTTCTTTTTTTGTTAAAGAATCGATAATAATAAAAAACAAGGTAAGAACACTTGATCGAAGCGTGTTGCTAGTTGGTGCGAGGATATGAAATATATTTCATATTACCGTTAGAAGATGAAATGAAGGAAAACGAATGGATCATTGTTGGATCGTTTGTGGGATATTGTTTAGCGATAGGATTAGTTGTGGTTACTGATAATTTGTAGGGCAGAAATGTTTAATTTGGCTAGATCGCAAAAGTTGAACCTTTCGAGTGTTCCAAAGGTTTCTGCACAAAGAGTAAGTAATTCTGCAATTTGATCGAATTGTATTTCACATTGGAAAAATTATTTCAAGAGAAGCATTTTTTATTTTCTACCGACGTTTAATGACACGTTGTTGGATCATGGATCAAACGTTATAGATCACTAAATCGTTAATTATCCGATCATTTTTAGGCTGTTTTGTTATTAACGGTCGTTAGCATTTGCCAGTTCGAATGAACGTGCCTGCATCACAATGGGTTAGAAAATTAACAACACCAGCATCAGGAGCTAAAGCGCCAATACAAGTACGTTATTTGAGACAGTTTGTTCAAATCACCATTATTTTCATGACCGTCTGATCGTTTGTAGTTAACAGTAAGAGAAGCTCTTAACCAAGCTTTGGATGAGGAATTGGCAAGAGATCCAAAAGTATTTTTGATGGGTGAGGAAGTCGCTAGATACAATGGTGCATACAAAGTACGTGTTTTGGAAGTTTGCAAAACCTTCACTAGAATGATCAAGGATGTTTATTCGTCGTTTTGCCTGATGTGCGGTAGAGTGCTTACGTTGTGCGATGTAGGTCAGCAAGGGATTACATGATAAATACGGAGACAGCAGAATCATTGATACACCAATTACAGAAGCAGGTTTTGCTGGTTTGGGTGTTGGTGCTGCTGCAAGTGGAACTCGTCCTATCATCGAATTTATGACATGGAACTTTGCGATGCAAGTACGTTTTTGAGGTTTTGTTTGGTACTTATGCTGCAAGGCAATCGATCACATTGTAAACAGTGCTGCTAAATTATATTACATGTCTGGTGGTTCTATGAATGTACCAGTCACTTTCCGTGGTCCAAACGGTCCTCCAACTTCTGTTGGTGCTCAACACTCTCAATGCTTTGCCGCTTGGTTAGGCTCAGTCCCTGGCCTCAAAGTAGTTGCAGTGTCAAATGCAGACAATGCTAAAGGTCTCTTGAAAGCCGCTATTCGCGACGACAATCCAACTGTAGTGTTGGAATCTGAACTTTTATACAATGAGGTCATGCCATTGAGCCCTGAAGCTCAAGACCCTAACTTTGTCATTCCAATTGGAAGAGCTGCTATTCCTGTTGCTGGTACGTTTGTAAATGAATCTTGCATTGACGTGATTTCAGGAACCGACGTCACGGTAGTTTCTTTCTCTAGACAAGTAAACAATTGCATCAAAGCAGCAAACAAATTACGTGAGGAAGGAATCAACGTCGAAGTGGTTGACTTACAAACAATCAGACCACTTGACGTTGCCACCATCGTCGCCTCTGTACAAAAAACTGGCAGATGCGTCACAGTAGAAGAAGGATGGACTCACTATGGTGTGGGTGCTGAAATCACAGCTCAATTAGTTGAACGTACTCACTACCGTGATCTTTTCATTTACATTACAGACGCTTTTGACTATTTGGACGCTCCAGTAGAACGTGTCACAGGTGCTGATGTACCAATGCCATACTCCAAATCCATCGAAGACCTTGCAATGGTGCAAGTTGATCATATCATTAGTGCCATCAAGCGTTGCGTCAACAGAAAGTGAAAATAAAGTGAGCAGCTCCTATTTTTGTTCTCCAACACCCCCAATAGCCCAAATCGGGACGAAGGGCGCAAGTGTCATTTGTTGCCATCACGACCGTTTTTTTTTGCTCCGTTTTCACTTTTATCCTGTAATTTTAATTACCAGTAACTCATTTATCATGGCAGATTTTCCAAAAGCAGGTGCGATCACGCAGGTTTCAGTTCTTCAACAAAGTCGACTTTGGAGTACAATTGTTGGCGATACTTATTCAGTTGCGGGCAGTAGTTGGATCATCATTATATTGCTATTTTACTTCTAATACTGCGGGTTCTGGAAGAGTTTTGAGCATATCGTAAACGTTGCGTTTACCTTTCGTGATCGCCGTTATTTCCAACATACCCAGCACTAGGTGGATTGTATTTTATGGTGCTAGCAACCCCGAAGTAGTTCCACATTTTGCGCTTCACTGTCGCGTTTTGACTTGAGTCTAACTCTTGTTTGCAGCACCAAAGGGAGGAGCCAAATCCTTCACTGAGAAGCTAGATGCTGAAGCATTGAAATTCTTCTCTGAAGTTGCTCACAGACCATTCTCTCAACAAGCAGTTGCTTTCTTGAACGCTTACTGGCCAGAAATCCACCAAGAAGCCGAATTCATCTACTCGTACGTACTCCAATGCATGTTAGAGTAGCAGCGTAGAGTTTGATCTGCTCGCAAAAGCGTTTTTGCGATCGTTTGGCAAAAAGTTTTGACTTTTGATAGTGTCTCTTGGGATATCATCAAATACGCTGATATGCACAACAAGGGTATTCAATTGTTGTACCAATACGATGAAGGACACGATGTCGATTTCGATATTGGTTTGTACTTTTACGAACAACTTTGCAAGGTGAGTTTTTTTGGGTCCTTGCGATCGTATTAACTGCAGAATAGTTCTGCGAAGAAGGAAAGAACAAAAAGTGGAAGGACGGTTATGCTAGATCATTGCCAGTCATGATGACTGCTTTGCTCCGTAAACAAGTTGCGTCGAAAACGCTTTGTAATGCTTATAACGCGTTAGGAACTCCGTGACAAGGTAGATGTCAACTTTGATGGTCGTATTTCCTTCTTGGAGTACCTCTTGTACCAATACAAGGATGTTGCTAACCCTGCTGACTTTGTCCACCGTTCTATGGGTAAGGATGAACACCCTGAAATTAGAAAGGCCCGTTTGGTACTATACTCTCCAAATTGCAACTTATCTGTCAGGCTCTTGAAGAAGTAAACAAGCGTATTCGTGCTTACGAAGAAGAGAAGGCTCGTCTTACTGCCGAATCTCAAGGATCTGGAGTCAAGGCTCTTGGTGCCAAGAACATGCTCGCACAAATTGACGCTGGACCTCTTAAGGAAGAACTCAACAAGGTAATCTTGAGTTTACTTTACAACTAAACTTTTACAGGCTTTGATCTCTGCCGAAGCTGCCGTTCGTATTGCTACCAAGAAGTTTTCTGGAGTCAATGCCAAGGATGACTCCATGAGCGATGGTGCTATCTGGTGGATGAACAGAGAATTGGAAGAAAAGCAAAAGCGCTATGGTCCACAAAAGAAGTAAATATTGTCCTATTAGCCGTGAAGACTGTTTTACTGCAATAAAACCTGGTTCAGAAGGTATGTGTTTATGTACATAGAGGCCAGCAAAGTTTGTACGTTTGCTACCTAACACATTTGACAAAAGACCAAAACAGCCACTTTCCCTTGAATATTATAACAAGCAGCACAATTACAAATGATGCTAGGTAAAGAAATGCCTCTTTGTGGTTAGTGATATGCACAGACATGCTGTCACTTACATCTGTAGGATTTGCTCCAACCCATAGAATTAGTCCTGCATCTTTCTCCATGCCAAGTGTTGCCGACTCTGTGGAACAAAAATGACTCTTTTTTTTTGATCCATACAGCTCATTTGGTAAAATGCCAGTAAGATTTGACTTGTGTGGTGAAACATTGTAATTGTACGTCATAAACAAGGGGCCTGCAATGCCTGCAAGTAAGCACAGCCTTTGCAAATACATCAGGTTTTGCTTTCTAGAATGAATTAGCAGCGAAAGAACACGAATGACATCCCTTGTGCTGTGGCTCGAGCACGAAAACTCTATTGACTTTACAAGTGTCGGGTTCGGATGAATAGATAAGTTGCCATGTCATTAGGTCGAGCTTCTCTTTGCCAGTATTTCCTTGGATCTGAGAAAAGTTTTTGTTGATCCAAATGGGCTACGGCAAAAAAGGGAAGATTCTGGATTTCTATTATTATAGAATGAAATTAATTAACACTTTCAAAGCTCAATGGAAATCGTTTGGTTTATGGGAGAAAAGGATCGTTGTATTTAGTTGCGTTAGAGTAATTCTCGCAATTATTTTAATGTGTGCTTCGTTTGGAACAGCTCCTGATCGTCCGACTGGAACGTTATTACAAGCCTATGAAGGTGATCAAGACCCAAGTGTTACAGAACCTTCGTGTAATTGCGAAGAAGATACTTGTGTAGCAAAGATAACATTTATTCCGACTGAACTTGTGGAAAGAATTGAGAAAATCGTACCTGACGCTACAGCGGATAGTACTTGGTTATATTCCATGCAAGTTAATTCTACATGGTATTCATTTTTCAACGAAAACCCGATTTCATACCTTGCAATGGATACCTATGTACCATTATCACTAATACCTATGGTAATAAGTGGTTCTTTGGACTTGTACAACATGTGGTTTCCAGCAGTGAAAAAGCTTCGAACTTTGCCTGTGCTGATAGGCAAAAGGACTTATCTCTGCTCATTTGTACCTGTACACTATTTACGTATCTTGTTATCATGTCTTGAAGCTCATAGATATCGGTAGCTGTACAAGGCGCTGTGGATTCGCTGACTTTTGAGTCACAGCACGTCAACCAATCCAAAGTTACTGTGTGTAGTCATGAATGGAGGAAATGCGATGCTTGGTGCGACGAATTTGAACAGGGTTACCAAATCAGCCAGTGGAAATTGTTTGTGGTACTGGTTCTTGCTTTTGTAATTTCATAGCCAGAGATCTTCATGTGCTTCGAGTCATTTTTGCATGGGTCATGTTTCTCAGTTGGCTGATTATCATGGGTTTCAGTGTAGGAATGCGTAAGACACCGGAGAAGGTAAACGAAAGGTGTGGTAACAAATTGTAGATTACTTGGCCTGCAGTTGTTGCACTGTTTTTGCTTCTAGGTTATCCAATAGGATTTCTTTTTGTGGCAGCCTTGAATCCAACTTCTTTGTCACTTGCATTCTCCTTCTCTATTAAAGTTGGAATGTTTGAAATCGTGCCAGGAATTATCTCTTGGAATGCAACTGTAAGCCTAGTAGAGAAAGGCCTTTCATTGATCATTACTTGGAAAGCTGGTGGTAAGCGAATAACATAGCTATTAATTAATTAGGTGCACAAGGACAAGTAACTAAAAAGTGATGCACAATAAAACCTTTCCAGCACATTGGGATCCTAAGCTTAGAATTCCACGTGGACAAGTTGTCGCG